>Ga0180432_10001817_pt1 | contig 32983 bp, 30 predicted proteins | sample SS_ome_10_FD_132414 | JGI IMG/M metagenome (GOLD analysis project Ga0180432, IMG submission 132414) | Hypersaline lake sediment archaeal communities from the Salton Sea, California, USA - SS_1_MS_2 metaG | ecosystem: Environmental > Aquatic > Non-marine Saline and Alkaline > Hypersaline >...
ACATTCCGGCACTCGGGACAGATATATCGTGCTTCCTCATCTGCAACCCATTTCTCCGTTCCCCACTTCCGCCAGTACGGAATCGCCCGCAGAATGACCCTCTTACCCACCGGCATCGGGAACTGCTTGATGAGCTGACAGGGAAAATCATCACACTGATGGCAGCCCTGATATCCCTTACTCTGAACGCACTCCTTGATGGAACACATTCTGCAGAAGAGAAAGGGATTCTCGGAGAGGCACCCCTCGCAGTGTATGTCGTCCACCGAGAGGTTTTCACTTCCCGGCACCCTGCCCTTGTAGACACCGACAAGCCGCTCCTTGAACTTCACGTTATCATCCCGTGTCGCATAATAGACCGCGCAGACGCCGCAGTAGAGCCCGCAGGGAGCCAGAAAGTTGCGATTGATTTCCATCGGGTCACCCCCTTGAGAAGAGATAGTGCATATGCGAGCCTATGTGCGGCAATGCAAAAATCAAGGAAAAAGCTGCCCTCCAACCGGGGTATTTCGAAAAATTATTGATTTTTCCGGGCGGGGCGCACTTCTTATAATCACCGCCGATCAGGAAGCTCTTATTGCTGAAGGACGTTTGCGCAAAAATATTCACTCTTTCGGAAGAATTGTGTTATCACGGCACCGTATAAATCAGGAGGGGGCCATGAGAAAAGTGCTCACAGTTATTGCAATAGCATCTGTTATCACCGTCGCGACGCGAGGAGTGGCAGATTCACCGGTGACCTCAACTCCCTTTCATCAGGCATACCTCGATATCGAGATCGTCAGAGAGGCAAAGGCATCAGGAGTTCTTACCGAGAAGATATTCGACTATCTCTCCTCGCCGATGAATCCGGTTGACGTGAAAGCTGCCATCATCAACGCCCTGGGGTGGAAATTCGAGGGGAAATCCAATTGCCGGACCTTCTACGAACTCCTCTCACGGAAACGGGATGTATCACTCCAGACGCTCGTCGATCATACCGAGCTGCTCGGCTCTGATGAGCTCTTCTGCCTCGGCTATCTGCAGCTCATGGACGACTATTTCCATCCCATGAAAGCCATACCGATGCTTGAGCTGGCATATCAGAAACAGCCGAAGAGCTTCACCGTCTCGATCGTTTTCGCCCTGGCACGGGCACAACTGATGATGAATTCAAACTGGTGTCAGGTATGGAAAATCACCGAGGAGGTGCTCCAGGACAGGAGACTGAACGAGGATCTGCGCCCCGCGGCGAAAAAGATTATTGTCGATTATATGATTCTCTATAAAAGCGAGTGTGATTGATAGAGGCGGCATCACTGCACATTGATGCAACCCTCCACCTTTCCTGAAGAGCGGCTCACGCTCCCCGTTATTGAGGTGCACTCCGGAAAACAGGATGGTGCCCTTCCGGTTACGCCTCTTTATGGAGAGGGATCATCACCGCTGTTATCGCAGGTGCTTCATCCGCTGCTGTACTTCTGCTCATCGTTTATCTCAACTATTTCGATGTGGAAATGAAGCGTCTCCCCGGCGAGCGGATGATTGAAATTGATGATGACCTCACTCTCCCCCACCTCTTCTATCAAACCGGGAACCGTCGCACCGTTTTCCATTCTGAAGAGTACCGTTTGCTCTTTCTCGAGATCAAAATCAGCTTTTAAATCCGCCCGGTCGAATGTTTTCACCAGCGCTTCGTTGTACTCGCCATATGCATCTTCAGGGGAAATTGAGATGTCCTTCTCTTCACTCTCCTTCATGCCCATTACCGCTCTGTCGAGGCCGGGTATGACCGATCCGGTTCCCACCTGGAACTCAAAGGGATCCCCGCCAATTGATGAGTCAAAAACCTCGCCATCATCCAACTTCCCCGTGTAGTGTATTGCTGCAAAATGTCCTTCACGAATCATACGCTGCTCCTCAAATTAAATTCATTACATGCTCCGATAAAAATACAGGGAGTATAACATACCCCGCACATCATCTACCTCTCATCTCCATTACAGTATTATTTCTCTGATACAAAGATAAAAGCGGAATGAGAATGCGAAAGGAGAGTCACCAGCAGAAAGGAGTGATAAAAAATCTTATCACAGCACAAATGCCTATCTTTTCAGCAGATCAACTCTTTCTGTATCAGAGCATCGTTGCTTTAATTATACAACTCGCTTCAGGTAAAAACAACTTTTTTGCATGCTCTGAGCGGAAAAGCTACAGCAACAATCCTTCAGTGCTCAATGAAAGCGACTCGAGAAACTCAATGAACCGCAACCGCATCACATCGACCTCATCCTCGAAACGGCCCATATCGAAGATGGGAATATTGTGCTTCTTCGCTATCTGAAGAGCACGCCCCGTGCCGCCCTTCCGTTTTCCATCTTTCGTATAACAGATAATGCATCGGGAAGGGGTCCTGAGATCTTCTCCCAGAACAGTTAAAACATAGCGGGCCTGAAGCTTTTTCGCGCTCTCGGAGAGGGTTTCCCAAGCAAAATTAAAATTCTTCATGATGTCATAAGCTCGATCAGGGACAGTAAAGAGCTCTGAGCGATTCCCGTTGAATCCCCGCCAGGGAAGATAAATCTCTTTCTGACCCTTCACGCTATCACAGCCCTGCTCAAAAGCAGCGCTCGCACCCTCTGCAGCGCCGGAACGCAGCACATATCCCTTCCGGGCCATATGTTGCCCAATTTTCATCGCACTCAAGAGAAAGCGTTCCGGTGTAGCACGTGCGCCGATTCCCGTATAAATAACTTTTCCTTCACCGCTCACTGGAGTCCCTCCTGCGATTTTATATATACATAATACCACTCATCCGGCAGTGTTGGAAATAAAAATATTTATTGAGCGGAAGATTTCAGCAAACAGTATTCCGTACCGCCGCACTTCTGCACATGCTGCGCATAGCGCATGCAATTCTTGAGATATTTCACCAGGGAGGGGAGAAATAAGCCAACGGCACTCCCCCTGTCAGAATCACGTTGTGCCGGTTACGGTATGTTACAGTATCACTGCATCCAACAAATTCGTCCATAAAAAAATGACGAAGCCGCAGGTGTGCATTATCGTGACGTGCAGGCGCTCCAGCACCACTTACAATCAGAAAGATGCGGAATTTTAGTGTGCCGCCCCTTTTTTAATTGAAGTATCAATGCTCTCGTGCAACTCTTATTCACGAAAGAGATATAATTGAGGGAGGTACGCTATGAAGAAACTCATCGCCGTCATCTTCATGATGGCACTCATCTCGGAAGCGCTCGCAGCCGCCATAAGCGAGGCAACTATCAAAAAATGGATAAAGGAGTGCCATGAGGAATTCCTGAAAAAATTCGAAGGAATTGAGCCGGGCTCGCCGCAATCGGAGGAGAAGCTGAAATCAATTAAACAGGACTATCTCGAATGGTATGAGGGCTATAAGGCACTTCAAAAGGGTGAGCAGGTGAGCATGTGGCGCTTCAGAACCGAAGCGGCGAAGGGCAACCTCTCGGGAATGACCTGTCCGGAAACAGCCAAGAAGCTCCCGGAGCCATCTCAATAGGGCGCGCCTGCGCTCATCAAATGCGAGCGGCACGCTGTCGAGATCATACAATCGGCAGGGTGCTCTCACGCTCCGCAACTTTATTGTCTCTCGGAAATATTTTCCGTAAAGAGAAGCTGCAAGAATTGCACATTCATCGGAGGTTCCATAATCATAATCATGCGCGCAGTAACCGTCATAATCCTCATCGTACTGTCTGCTCCGCTTCCGGGTGAAATAAAGAAGTTTCCCGTTGTTACTCCCGAGCGACTTGCCCTTACCAGAGAATACTGCCTGCGGCATTACGGGATGGATACCTGCGAGTTATCACATCCGAAGATAATCGTCATTCACTACACGGCAATCGGCTCCCTGCGGGGAAGCCTGGAATGCTTCAGGCCTGCAGGCGTTTCACGGAACAGGACGTATATAAGAAAATTTGGCAGGCTCAATGTGGGGGTACACTTTGTTGTGGCACAAAACGGCGATATCTACTCGCTCCTCCCCACCTCGATAATCGGCAGACACGCCATAGGGTTCAATCACTGCTCCATCGGCATCGAGAATGTCGCACGAGACAGTAGTGAGCTGACCCGTGAGCAGCTTCGGAGCAACGCGGCGCTGGTCAAATATCTGATACAAAAACATCCGAGCATCGAATTTCTGATCGGCCATCACGAGTACACCGACAGGAAGCTTCCCCATTACCGGCTCTATCTTCAAAAAGACAGAGAATACCGGCCCACGGCAAAATTGGATCCCGGAGACCGTTTTATGAGTGACCTGAGAAGGCTCCTGGATGAAAAATATCATATCGTGCTTGAGAGATAGAATAAACCCTCCGCGTAAAGGGGAATTCTCCGGTACCGTTATCGGACACCTCACTCCGAAGATCCATTCCTTCCCGCAGGCAGTAAAAAAGTGAAAATAATTGGATTCGATTTACAGGATAACTACCGGTCTGCTCGCACTGGAACCTGAATACCGGAGGAATGCCGGCTCATCCGTTATGGGCCTGCCGGTGCGGGTGGCGCCGGGTCGGCGGCAAGCCACTTTTTCCTGAAGTATCGGCGCGTCATAAAGAGCGCGTGAACGAAGATGGAAGCATTCATAGACCACCAGATAGCCTCGGCACCGAAGCCGAGAGAGATCCCCAGGAGAAAGCTGAGCGGGATGCGCACCAGCCACTGGCTCAGCACAACAATCACCATAATGCCCCTGGTATCCCCTGCTCCGCTCAGGCCACCGCTGATGATCACCGCCCAGGCCATGAAGGGCTCGCCTATCATGCTGATGTAGATATAGGTAACGCACTCGTCGATCACCACCCGGTTATGCGAGAGGAACGTCGCCAGCAGCCGGGCGTTGAGAACGACGATCACGGTGAGAATGACAATGAAGCAAACGCCTATCATCGCCGTGACGACTCCGCCCCGGAACGCCTCAGTCTCCCGCCGTTCACCGAGGAGATTGCCGATGACCACCGCATTGGCCATGTTGAAGGCAAAGGCGGGGAGAAAGATCGCCGCCTCAATCCTCAGCCCGTTGGTAAATGCGGCAAGTATCTCGACATTGTTCTCGGGCAGGGCGCTGATGACGAGGAACAGAACCGTCGAGCCGATCTGCCAGAGGATGCGCATGAGACCGGATGGCCAGCCGACGGCAATGACGCTTCTCAGCATCGCATATGAGAATGTCCGTACCCGTTCAACCAGTCTTCCGATGTGCCGGAGATTCAGGAGACTGCCGATAAAGACGCTCACTGCGGTCGAGAGGGCGATGCCCCGGAAGCCGAGAGGCGTGCAGAAGACAAAGAGGAAGTTCAACAGGACATTCAGGGCGCAGACAAGCGCCATCGTTCTCATGGAGCTCCGGATCATTTTGCTGGAGCGGAGAATGCCGTTCGTGTTGATGAGGATGTAGTGGAAGAGGAGCCCGCCGGCGTAGATCTCGATGAGGGGGATGCTGTTTCGCTTCACCTCGTTCGGGACATTGAGAATCTCGATGAGCATCGGCGCAAAGAAGATGCCGACGAGTCCCAGTACAACACCGGCGACACCGACCGAGAGGAGAATGGTATAGATGGTATTCGAGAGCGCCGCGCGATCGCCGGCGGTGTAGAGCTTCGAGACGATGGCAACCGATCCGATGGTCAGGGCGTAGGCGACCACAATGAAGACAAAGTATATCTGAGAGACAAAGCCGACCGTTGCCTGGATCTCCTTTCCCAGGATGCCGGCGATATACACATCGGTGAGATTAATCAGAAACTCGAAGAACATGATGAATATCATCGGCCAGCTCACCGACCAGCTCCCGGCGAGGTATCCCCTGAATTCACTGCTCTTCAGGAATTGTATATACCTGTTTAGCTTACTGGCATGCATATCACCGGTCTCTTCATCTTCAGCTCCTGTGAGAACACATCGGAGGGAGCATTAATCCCCTTGACAAAATCGCGTGCCCGATCATCTGTTTCCGATAAGGCGCCTTCGCAAAACACCGTTTGCGAAGGTGCCGGTAAAACTATGTTTCATGATAAAACATATTCCTTTCAGAACTTCATGGCTCAAAGGGATTTTTCCATCGTCCCCTGAAAGGATATGCGATTTCTCACTCCACGCAGACAAACAATCGTCACCGGGAAGGAGTCGGAAAGGAATTCTCATTACGGATGAACATCATCAAGCGATTGAAAACCTTTAATCCGCTGCTCCTCTTTATTGCAATTATTTTTTTTATGATCTATAACCGGCAAGAGCGGATAAGCGTTGCAACGGGCGAAATAAGAAAAGTCGTATCTCTCTCGCCAGCGATCACGCGCGAGATTGTCGATCTCGAATCGGAGCATCTCCTCGTGGGCGTTACCGCCTATCACCCTGCCCTCTCCAGGAAGATCGATATTGTCGGGAATCTCATTCAGCCAAATATCGAAAAGATTGTCAGCCTGAACCCTGATATCGTCCTGCTCTCGAATGAGGACAACCCCATACAGAGTGTGGAACGACTCGATGCAACGGGAATACGAACAAGCTGCTTCGGAAGAAATGAAGACTTCGATGAGATATGTGGCAATTACCTGAAACTGGCAATCCTCATCGGAAAGAGGGAGCTGGCAAGAAGCAAGCTGACTGAATACAGAAACACCCTGAGAGCGATACGCCGAAACGAGACCAGCCTCAGCATTGCGCTCTTCATCGATCACACGCCGCTTATCGCCGCTTCAGGGAACTCGTATGTTGGAAAGATAATCAAAGACGCCGGTGGCAGTAATTGCTTCGAGGGCTTCAAGGTCCCCTATCCCATTGTGACCGAGGAGTTTGTCATCACCCGCAATCCCGATATTATCATTTCGATCAGAGAAGGTGCGGAGAACTTTTTTATGAGAATCTTCTCCGATTTTCCCTGCGTCACGGCAATAAAAAATAATGTCATCTATTCCATAAGCCCTGACCGGGTGGCCTTCTATACCCCCGGCGATTACGTATCATCGGTGAGAGAAATTGCCGAGATAATCAGAAAGGAGCTATCGAGGAGAAACCGCTCCCGTGCCATCTCGGGGAGAGGTACTACCTTGCGATAACCGAAGATATATGAAAGGGAAGATATTCTTCACAGCGCTCATTCTTATAACGGGCATCATACTCGTGCTCTCTCTCTCAATGGGTACCACCTTCATATCGCCGTCAAAGCTTCTCGCGTTGCTCACCGACGGGGAAGACACCGTTGAGTATCTCATTATTATGAAACTGCGGCTTCCCCGCACCGTTATGGCGCTCCTCGTTGGAGCCGCCCTCTCGGTCAGCGGCGTTCTCTTTCAGGCGCTCATGAAAAACCCCCTCGCCGAACCCTATACCATCGGTATCTCGGGCGGAGCAGCTCTCGGAGCGACGATTGCTGTCGTCTCAGGGCTTGATTATTTCTACATCGCCCTCTTCGCCTTTATCAGCTGCACCCTGACTGTTCTCCTGGTATACACTCTCTCGATCAGAAGGGGATTCGGTCCGACCTCGCTTATCCTCACCGGCATTGCCCTGAGCTTCATCCTCTCCTCCGGCGTTCTCCTGATATTCGCCATGACCAGGGCTCAGCAGGTTCATAAAGCGCTCCTCTGGCTCATGGGCGATCTCTCACTGGCGCGATACAAAACGCTGGGATTAATGGCAGCGATATTGCCACTGATCATTGCCGCTTCACTGTTTTACTTCAAACATCTTGATGTAATATCCTTTGGTGATACCTTTGCAAAAAACCTGGGAGTAACCCGGCGAGACAACAGAAATATATTCTGGATAGCCTCACTCCTCGCAGCGATATCTGTCTCCATGGCTGGCATTATCGGATTTGTGGGACTTATTGTTCCCCATGTTATGCGATTCCTCTTCGGCCCCATCCACCTGAAGCTGATTATCGCCTCAGCAGTCGGCGGAGCAGTTCTTCTCGTCCTCTGCGACCTCGTCGGAAGAACGATTGCTCCCCCCTATCAGATTCCGGTGGGAATCGTCACCGGATTCATCGGAGGAATATTCTTCCTATCCCTGCTGATCACAAGAGGAGATCGCGTTCAATGAAAATCTTCGAGCTTCAGAATCTGAACGCCGGGTACCGAGGCATCCGGGTTCTTCACGACATCACCCTCGTAATCAATGAAGGTGATTTTCTCGGTATCATCGGACCGAACGGTGCCGGCAAGAGCACACTCCTGAAGGTGCTTTCGGACAACATCACGCCCACGTCCGGAAGCATTGTCTTCAAGGGAAGTGCAATCGGGAGCTACCGGAGGAGGGCATTGGCACAGCAGATTGCCGTTGTGCATCAGTCGCTGGAGAACATCCTCCCCTTCACGGTTTACGATTTTCTACGGCTCGGGCGATTCCCCCATCAGATGTTATGGGAGATCGAAAGCCATGAGGACCGAAGCTCAATCGAGCAGGCAATGACCATGACCGGGATACTTCATCTCAGTAATCGGAAGATAGGCGAGCTCTCGGGCGGGGAGCGACAGATGGTGAGAATCGCTCAATCCCTCACGCAGAGCCGCGAGGTCATTATTCTCGATGAACCGATAACCTTTCTGGACATTAACCATTCCATACAGATAATGGACATCCTGTACAAGCTCAATCAGGCGGGGAGCACGATCATCACCGTCCTGCACGATATCAATACCACCTCTGATTACTGCTCGCGAATAATCGGACTGAAGGAAGGAAGCATATTCGTCGATGGCCCCCCCGAGGATGTTTTAACCTACCAGAACATCGAAGTTCTGTACGATACGGTCTGCGTCGTCTACGAGAATCCCCTGACGAAAAAACCGCAGGTCTTTCCGGTCCCGGCGCACGTCAAGGAATAGCCCTGCTGCTCACCGCGCCGAATGAACAGTACAACAGCTGACACAGGAATACTAAACCATTGAATTTTTATCCCCGAGTTCCCGCGTCGCTGCACCGCCGTGATATGTTCAATCTTTCGCATGATTTTAAAATTACATCACGTTATTCTTTTGACCGATACGGTATTCTAAAAAAATCTTGACAAATGCAAACACTCTGTTTTTCTGGATCGTAATTTCTCCCCCTTGCAGGTTCTCTTGCGGCGGGGAGGAAAAGTTCTTTGAGTTATTCTGTTCACCGGAGGAAGAGGGGTGAGAATCCCCCGCTGACCCGCAACTGTAATTCTGCTCTCAGGCAGATAAGCCAGGAACTCCATTTAACTGGATTATCCTCGAGGATTGGGAACCGGTTAGCATCAACGAGATTGATTCTAACAGAGAACACGCCTTGAGGCGTGTTTTTTTGATTTCTCTCCTGTCAATCACAAACGCCTCAAAACCGTTCACCGACACCTCCGGAATTCCAGATTCATCACTTACGATGAACCAACAATTACACAAGGAGGAATTTTACTATGCAACGTAGTGTACGCGTACTGGTGCTTCTGTTCGCCAGCGTTTTCTTCCTCAATGCGGCTTTTGCGCAGGAAATTGAGCCGGAAAGGCAGGAACAAAAGGAAGAAAAAGGAGAAAAGGAGAAAAAAGAAGAAAAGAGGGTGAGCAATCTCAATGAGATTGTGGTGACGGCAACCAAAACGGAGATCGCCAGGAAGGAAACCGGTGTCTCCATCACCGTTATCACCAACAAGGAAATTGAACAGCGGGGCAAGCAGATGGTCATCGATGTCCTGAAAGATGTTCCCGGCATTACCACGTATCAGACAGGGGCACTCGGCGGTCTTTCCAGCGTCTTTATGCGGGGTGCAGAAGAGACTCATCTCCTGGTCCTCGTCGACGGCGTAAAGATGAACGATCCCTCAAACGTTGACCGGAGCTTCGACTTTGCCAATCTCACCACTGACAATGTCGAGCGAATCGAGGTTGTTCGCGGGCCAATGAGCACGCTCTACGGATCCGATGCCACTGCCGGTGTCATTAACGTTATCACCAGGAGGGGAAAGGGAAAACCGAAGCTCACCATGAGGGCCGAGGGGGGATCCTACTCCACCTTTCGGGAATCGGTAAGCATTGATGGGGGGACCGATACAACCTTCTATTCCTTCTCTGTTTCGCGGACCGATATATGCGGCTTTTCAAAAGCTTCGAAAGAACCCGGTACCACTGACAAACTTGAGGATGATCGTTACGAAAATACCACCGTCAGCTCGCGGCTCGGCTTCAGCCCCTTCAGCAAGAGCTGGATTACCCTCTCATTTCGATACGTTGACGCCCTTGCCGAGCTCGATGATGGCGCTTTCTACGACGATCCGAATTATGTGCAGGAAACCAAGCAGATGTCATCCATACTCGGTTTCGATCAGGAGATCTTCACCTGGTGGAGGCACAAGATCTCGCTCTCATACATGAACATTGTGAGAAGGTATCGGGATGAGGTGGACGTCGACGAGCCGAACGAGTTCACCGACAGCTGGCTCCAGGGGAATCACCGGAGAGGAGAATGGCAGCATATCTTCACCATCGGCGATATCGATGAGATAACGGGCGGTATCGAATATGAGCAGGACAGCATGACGTCACTTGACTACAGCGATGCCGGATTTGGTCCATCAACCACGGAATTCGACGAGCAGCGGGTGAGAACCGCCGCCTACTATCTCCAGAATCACCTTAAGCTCCTCAAGCATATCTTCGTAACTGCAGGCATTCGAGTGAACGATCATGAGGAATTCGGAACAAAGAACACCTATCAGGTTTCAGGGAGCATTATCATCCCCTTTGTCAAAACGCGACTCAAGGGAAATTACGCAACCGGCTTCCGGGCCCCTGCGCTCAACCAGCTCTACGACACCGCATGGACGACGGGAAACAAAGACCTGAAACCGGAGGAGAGCAAGAGCTATGATTTCGGCATTGAGCAGCCGATCTGGGGCGAGCGGCTCATCATCGATGTTGCCTATTTTGCAACAACATACGATAACAAGATCGATCTCGATGCGATGTGGAAGTATGTCAACAAGGAGAAAGTTGAAACGAGCGGCCTCGAGGGATCTCTTCGATTCACTCCCATCGAATCACTCAGGATAGACGCCTCATATACCTATACACGAGAGGCCGAAGATGAGGAGACTGATGAGCGACTGCTGCGGCGTCCCGAGCATCAGGCAAGCGGCTACCTGAACTGGGCATTTATCAAGGGCGCAAATATCAACATCGGCGTCATCTATATCGGCAAGCGGGATGATGCCTGGTACAATGAAGCGACATTTACGACAGAGGAAGAGGAACTCGATTCCTACTATCTTGTAAACATGGGAGCATCCTACTGGATTTCCGAAAACATACAGGTATTCGGCAGGGTGGAGAACCTGACCGACAAGGAGTATGAAAATCCGATCGGCTACGAGATAGCCGGACGATCCTATTACGGCGGTCTGAAAGCAACGTTCTGAGTTTTCATAAAGGCAAAGACGTTAGCCCATCTCAAAATGCATGGGGGGCCCGTGAAGGGCACCCCATTTTTTTTTGCATTTAACAACCCCTCGATCGCATAAAAAGGGAACACAGCAGGAAGGGGAAAAATAATATTGCCATGAAAGGGCATTTCGTGCAGAGTTTCCCTGAAATGCGAGCAGTGCCGAAAAGTATTCACAGCGGAGAGTGAGGGATGCCGTCAGACAGCGAAATCATTGACGCATTCGATCGCGTTGAGCAGAACGCTCCCCTTCCGCGGGAGGGACCCTGCTCATTCTTCTACGAGGAGCTTCAGGATCCGGGAAGCTCGGTTATCCTGCAGCAAGAGAGCAGCATTATTATTTTTCACTTCAACTTTGAGGACAGAATAACACTAATCGAGGGCAGGAACACCGGCTGGCATATCGAAATAAATGATGAAGCGATTATTCTCGCCCTCATCATCGATCACGAGGAGGGTGCGTTTCCCCTCTTCTTCACCTTCAAACAGGGTGATCGGAAAACAGCCGATCTGCTCAGCGAGCTGAAACGGCAAAGAAGAATTACCGTCTGTTTCCTGTCGCTCCTCTTCGGGGATATCTACAGGGAAAAGTGCAGGGCCTTTCAGCTGCCCGATCACATCATCGAGCAGTTTCCTCTCTAGAGGCGCGCCCGGCTCTTCAATTATCCCGGGCTTTGATCGAACGCATCACAGCGCCTTTACGCCGTAACCCTCGAAAGGCCAGGAGAGCCGTGTGCCCTCTCGAATCGCATCATCGAAACGCACCCTTCAACCGCAGCACGTCACTGCCGGTGTGCTTTGCCGCTCCTGCCGGACTACTCTTCCAGCGCGCCGGTGAAAATGTCCTCACTGGCCTCGAGAACTGCCGTCTCTCCATCCAGGATATAATCGAGCTTGCCCAGACATTTCTTAAACTCTGCGCCGATATAGAACTGAGCTGCCAGCACCTTCCCTGAATAGAATGCAGCTTCAAGGTTCTCCTTCAGGATTTTTTCGCGCGCTTCGCCGCTCGCATCGCCCACCAGCTCCTTCATCTTCGGCAGTGCAAGCGTCAGGCTCCACAGATGCATCCAGGCGAGAGCCAGCATGAACATCGCCTGCTGAAGCGGTGTGGCATTCATGAACAGATGGAGAATCTTCATCTCACCCATCTGCCCCTTCATCATCTCGATGACCTCATCGAGCTTCTCCAGCGCCTTTTCAATCGGCGTCACGTATTTCTCGTCAACAACGCCCTTCGCCTGCGCAACGGTTTCAGCGACCCGCTTCCTGAACACCGAGTAGTTATAGTGATCGGGATTCATCAGTATCTTCCGCATGGTGAGGTCCATCGACTGAATGCCGTTCGTTCCCTCATAGAGGGAGAGGATCTTCGAATCCCGTGCGAACTGCTCGACCGGGTAATCCGAGCAGTAGCCGTACCCGCCGTAGATCTGTATCGCCTCAGCAGTAATCAGCCAGGCGGAATCAGTACAACCGGCCTTGGTGATCGGTATGAGAAGCTCGACGATACCCAGGCACTCCTTCGCCTCGTCACCTTCAAGCTCATCCGCGAGATCGATATTCTTCGACACATAATAGCTGAGCATGCGCATCCCCTCGACATAGCTCTTCATCCAGAGAAGCATCCGCTTGATATCTGGATGCTGGATGATGGTGACCGAGGGGGCTTCGCGGTTTGTCATCTGCGTCGCGTGTCGCCCCTGCACCCTGTTTTTCGCATAGGTCACCGCATGCATGTATGCCGCGCTCGAGAGCGCGAGCCCCTGCAGACCGACATAGAGTCGGGCCTCGTTCATCATCTGGAACATAATCCGCATTCCCTTCTGCGGCTGACCGAGGAGGTAGCCGACGCATTTCCCCTCATCGCCAAAGGAGAGCGAACAGGTCGGGGACGCCTTTATCCCCATTTTGTGCTCAATGCCGGTGCATATCACATCATTGAACTCTCCGAGCGTTCCATCGGGATTGACCCGATACTTCGGCACGATAAAGATGGAGATCCCCTTCGTTCCCGCCGGGTCCCCTTCGATGCGGGCGAGGACCGGATGAATCATGTTCTCATAGACATTACTGTCACCCGAGGAGATGAAGATCTTCTGCCCGGTAATGAGATAGGTGCCATCATCCTGCAGCACCGCTTTTGTCTTCAGCGCGCCGACATCGGAACCGGCCTCAGGCTCGGTCAGGCACATGGAGCCTCCCCACTGTCCGTTGAGCATCTTTTCGATGTACAGCTTCTTCTGCTCATCGGTTCCGAAGTTCTTGATGAGATTGAGCGCCCCGATGCTGAGACCGGTGTACATGGTGAAGGTCATGCTCGCCGCGGTAAAATACTCAACGCATGCCTGATAGATGGTTACGGGCATTCCCATGCCGCCGATCTCCTGTTCGGTGGCGATACCGAGAAATCCCGCCTCGTAAAAGGCTGCAAGTCCGGGCTTGATGCATTCGGGAACCGTCACCTCTTTTGTATCCGGATTATACTGCACTCCCTCCTTATCGGCCTCCGCATTGACCGGATACACCTCCTCCACGGCGATATTTTCCGCGAGGGTGAGCGTATCCTCAAACATATCCCGGTCGAAATCCGAAAATTTCGGCAAATCGGTGAGCTTATCGATCTCCAGCATCTCGAAAAGGGTAAAACGCATATCTCTCGAATCGACTAATGGATTTAATGCCATATCAACCTCCTCACTTGTTGGATTAACGCTTCCCCCTCCCCGAAAGGAGGAGCACGGATATCAGATTCCGCAGCGTCAGTCAAAAGGAACGAGAATCAGAAAGTGTTATACCCTATCAGAAAAAATTCTTCATGAATTGTCCAGCAGGAATTTAACGAATTACAAATAATTCTCACTGAAATACACATCTCACGTAAGAAGATACATTCATCTACTCCGGCAGCCGGAAACTGACGGTCAATAAGAGCTCTGTTCCTTCCGGATTGCGATCGAGATGGCATTTCTTGAAGACTCGATGAAAAGAGAGCAAAAAAGCATTATTAGACAGGATTACAGGATGATCAGAATTTCTAAAAATCCCAATCAGCGTCAAACATCATCAAAAGATCCGCTTCATTCGAAACATCAATTTCACATACATCCGAATAGGATTCTGATATACAGTATTCAAAGTCACGTTAATCCTGTGAATCCTGTCCGAAATACATACTTTTTTGTCATCGGGTGAACTATTCTCAAGGAGAGGGTATATACTCTCGGCTTACGGAATAAAAAAGGCCAGCAGGTTCTTCTCCTGCTGGCCTCTGGAAAATTCATAGGTCGATTCAGACTATTCTTCAAGAGCACCGGTGAGAATCGAATTGGTCGCCTTGATGACAGCCGTCTCTCCATTGAGAATTGCATCTACCTTGCCGAAGTATTTCGGGAACTCCATGCCGAGATAGAATTGCGACGAGAGCACCTTGCCGTTGTAATATGCAGCTTCCAGATTCTCCTCCAGGAGCTTGTCGCGCTCCTCACCCTTGAGATCGCCAACCAGCTCCTTCGCCTTCGGCAGCGTCAGCGTCAGGCTCCACAGATGCATCCAGGCGAGCGCGAGCATGAACATCGCCTGCTGCAGAGGGGTGGCGTTCATGAACAGGTGGAGGTATTTCCCCTCGCCCATCTGCCCCTTCATCATCTCGACAACCTCATCGAGCTTTACCATTCCCTGTTCGACCGGCGTCACGTACTTATCATCAACAACGCCCTTGGCGGCAGCGATGGTTTCGGCAACGCGCTTTCTGAACACCGAATAGTTATACTGCTCCGGGTTCATCAGGATCTTCCGCATGGTGAGGTCCATCGACTGAATGCCGTTCGTCCCCTCGTACAGTGAGAATATCTTGCAATCGCGCGCAAAACGCTCAACGGGATAATCAGAGCAGTACCCGTATCCGCCGTAGACCTGAATCGCTTCAGCGGTTACCATCCACGCCGTATCGGTTCCACCAGCCTTGCAGATGGGGATGAGGAGCTCGCCAATGCCCATATGTTCCCTGGCCTCATCTCCTTCCATAATCTCGGCAAGATTCTGGGTATGCGTGAGATAGTAGATAAGCATACGCGTTCCTTCGACATAGCTCTTCATCCAGAGGAGCATTCGCATAACATCGGGATGCTGAATAATGGTGACCGCGCTGGCGTCGGGGCTCAGCATCTGGGTCACGTGCCTCCCCTGCACCCGGTTTCGCGCGTAGGTCACCGCATGCATGTAGGCGGTGCTTGAAATCGCGGCCCCCTGCAAGCCGACCAGAAGCCGCGCCTCATTCATCATCTGGAACATGATCCGCATCCCCTTCCGCTGCTCGCCGAGGAGGTAGCCGACGCACTTGCCGTTATCGCCGAAGCTCATGGTGCAGGTTGCCGATCCGTGAATGCCCATCTTGTGCTCGATGCCGGAGACGACGACATCATTGAATTCGCCAAGTGAGCCTTCCGGATTGACCCGGTATTTGGGAACGATAAAGATAGAGATACCCTTCGTTCCTCCCGGATCCCCCTCGATGCGGGCGAGAACCGGGTGTATCATATTTTCCACCAGATCGCTGTCGCCGCAGGATATGAAGATCTTCTGCCCCGAAATCAGATAGGTGCCGTCGGGCTGCGGAACTGCCTTCGTCTTCAGCGCCCCGACATCGGAGCCGGCGTCCGGCTCGGTCAGGCACATGGTTCCGCCCCACTGGCCGGAAAACATCTTCTCGAGATAGAGCTTCTTCTGCTCTTCGGTACCGAAAACCTTAATGAGCCGCCCCGCCCCCTGCGTCAGGCCGGGATACATAACGAAGGCGATATCTGCGGCGCCGATGTACTCAATACAGGAGATTGCGATTGCCGCCGGAAGCCCCATACCGCCCCATTCGGGCTCATCGGTGAGAGCGACAAATCCCGCCTCGGTGAATGCCTTATAGGCATTCTTATAGACTTCAGGAGCCTTTATCTCCTTCGTATCCGGATCATACGTGGCCCCCACCTTGTCTGCTTCCGCAGAAATCGGGTACACCTGCTCGACGGCAAGCTTCTCGGCGAGATCCAGAACATCCTCCAGCATATCCCGGTCAAAATCGGCATAATGCGGATGCTCGGTGATCTTATCAACTTCAAGCATTTCGAACAGGACAAAACGCACATCTCTCGAATCAACTAATGGATTTAAACCCATACTCCCCTCCTGTTAATAGTATTGAATTCCCTTTTCAATCGCCTTTCCGATACAAACATCCCCTCACAACATGCCCGCCAATCGCAGGAAAAGGCGAAGAACCGATTTTACATTGACAAAATATATGAAAGAGTTATGGATATTTATCACCAACCGGAATCACCAGCTCACAGGAATTGGTGGTCTGAACGATTCACCGGGCTGTACAGAACGCAAGGAGGAGTATCACCTGTACAGCGCACAAGGAATAAACCGATGACGATCCAATTACAAACTAAAATCGCACGTTTATCTGTCAATTATGATTTTGACCTTTTTGTTTTTTTTTAGAATAATGGGGCCTCTCATAACTATTAATATGATGTCCCCCGGCCGGCTTTTTTTCCGCCCATACTGTGCACGCTGGCATGCGCGTAGTCGTGTCGCTGCGGGCTCGATATCTGATAAAACCCGTATTGACAATGAGATGATCAATGCGAATACCGCTTTTAGAGGTATCCGTAATGTGTACCGCCCGCATGTTCTCCCGGGAAGTCTCTCCGGGGATAATTGAGAAGAGGTTTCGGTACTGATGTCAGACGCCAAATACTGGATTGCTCTGGAACAGGTTGAGGGGATTGGCCCCGCACATCTGCGATCGCTGCAGGGTGTGTTGCAGGAACATGATCTCTCAATTCTTGACATCTTCGATTTAACGCCGGCGGAAATACGGAGTGAATTCAGCATCAGCGATACCCTGATAAAGGGAATCACCAGCGCCCGGGAGTCGATGCCGGCAATTGAAAACGACTATCTGAGCCTCCTGGACGCAGGCATTGAAACGCTCCTCTTTTTCGAAGATGGATATCCGGAAAGACTGATCGGAAATCTTCAGAACAGCATTCCGCCGATCCTCTACTGTCTCGGCAATACGGGCATCCTGCAGGAGCGGGGAGCGGCGATACTCGGGGACAGATACATCAGTGAAAAGGGAAATCTCATTGCGCATCTCGCCGCGCGGGAATTTTCCCGGCGCGGGATCCCTGTCATCAGCGGACTCGCGCGGGGCGCCGAGCTCACCGCGCACTTCTCCGCCCTGGAGAGTAACGGAAAGACCATTGCCATCGTCCCCTTCGGCATGATGCATCTGAAAATCCCCGAGCTCCTCAGAGAGGTCTTCGATCCCGGAAGAGCGGTAATCATCTCACCGTTTTACCCGACACGGGAATTCAGTGTATACAATGCGTATAACCGGAACAGAATAATCTGTGCTCTCTCCTATGCGGTATACATCGTGGAATCACCGGCCGAGGGGGGAATATTCGAGGCAGGCAAATCTGCTCAGAAGGTGTCTGTTCCCCTTTTCGTCACAGAGTACGCGGAATATCCCGAGAGTGCCGAGGGGAACAAAACGCTTCTCGATGAATTCGATGCGCAACCGGTGCGGGGGAGAATGGAGAACAACCTCCTGGCTCCCAATCTCGACTCCCTGATAGGAATCGTGAAATTTTCCGACTGAAGCTATCGACAACAGGTATTGGCATTGCAGAACTCGGTGTTCTCCACCTGCAGGGCCGTATGTGCTATACCGTATCGCTGCTGCAGAAGCGCATTGACCTCACGTATCAGATGATCGGTGTCAACCGTTTCCGTGCTCCTGTCAACACAGATATGGCAGGAGAGGAACGGTTCCGTAGAGCTCACCGACCAGATATGAAGACCGTGAACACTGCCGACGCCTTCAACCGAGAGAATAGAACGGTACACCTCGTCGGCAGTGATGCCCTTCGGCGTTCCCTGTAAAAAGATCCGCAGCGACTCCTGAAGCACTCCCAGCGAGCTCCAGACAATCATCATGACAATAACAATGCTCGTAACGAGGTCCAGCACGACGAGATCGACAAAGAGGAGAAGAACACCCGTCACGAGAACCGCGACCGATGAGAGCGCATCGTAGAGGAGGTGCAGGAAGGCTGCTCGCATATTGAGGTTCGCGTTTTTTCCGCGACTGATGATCAGCATCGAAATGAGGTTTCCCAGCAGACCGATTATGGCAACCGGTATCATAATACCCGGAACTATATTCGGAGGATGCATATATCGCTGCATCGCTTCATAGACGATATACATCCCGATTATCAGAAGGCTTATTGCATTGATGAGCGCGATGAGAACCTCAAATCGCTTGAGCCCGAAAGAGAAGCGCCGGCCGGGCCGCATTGCCGAAACGCGCTCACCGGCATAGGCGAGAATCAGCGACAGGACATCGGAGAGATTATGGCCGGCGTCGGAGATGAGCGCGAGGCTCCCGGAAAGCACACCGCCGATGTACTCGGCAATGGTTATGACAGCATTCAGGAAAATGACAACCGACAGCTTCCTTCTCGGAAGAGCGGCATCGTCCCGATAATGAAAATGGTGCTCGTGATTCATCCCCATCCGCTCCTGGTGATAGTTAGAAACAGTATACACCTATCCCGAGCATTTTTCAAGAGAATGCAGGCATGACCGGTATTGAGCAAAAAGCGGAAAAGAATCAGACGGGATAACAGGAAAATAAAATTTGTCTTCACATTTCATCGTTGTAGAGGATCGCGAAACACTCAAGCGGAACGAACCCTCTCCTGATAATCCTGTTATCCCGTCTAAACTCCTAAAAGTATTACCAGAAAAAATGTTCGAGGTTTAGAGATGCCGATACCGTATGATGTTGCCGACAACGAACCGCACTATCTCCCATCTCGAATCAACGCCGAGGGCAGTGCGACCCGCTTCGAACAGATTTTGGAAAGCCTTTCCGAAAGTGCGGTATACCTCCTCGGCTGCATTCGCGCTGCCCTCATCGAGCATTTTCCGAGCTGCCGCTGCAAGACGCTCAACAATGGTCTCCAGCGTCCGGTGTCCCAGTTCGGCATCGGCATCTTTCGGTGAGATGCCATCTATGCCGTACCTGATGCTCCGTTCGGCAAGGGAACCGGTGTCATCGGGGAGCCGTGAGAGGTCTACCAGCGTCGGATCAATTGCCATCAGGATCGATGTCTCCCACTTCGCAGCGTGATCTCCGAGATACCCCAGATCAGTGGCCAGTGCCTGCTCAGGGATGCCGAGAGCCCCTATCTTTCTCCGCCGTGCAATACGTCTGCACTCCCTCCGCAAAAGAGATATCTGTGCAACCGGGTAGTGGCCGGTGAGCAGTACAATGGATCGAAAGCCCCAATCGGCCAATGATCGGAGAATAATCCTCACCTGCTTCTTCATCGAACGCTTTGCGAAGTGAAAGGTGTACGGAAAGGGCATGGTGTGAAAGGCACCCCAGTACACCGCTGGGAAGAGAACTCCTCCCGTCCGTTCAACTGCCCGTTCGCAGATCCAGCGTGCCTTCAGGCCGTCAAGGCCGAGCGCTGCGTGTTCTCCGTGCCATTCCAGCGCTCCGAAGGGAACATATGCAATCGGCCGCTGCGCGATATACTCCCGCATCTGATGCGGGAGGGCTCGCTCGAATCTGAGGAAAGGTATCGTCTCCATTTTTATTCTCTCGATGATTATTGTCATTTGAGCAAGGAGATACGGGGAAGCAGAGAACCGTATCTGTAAGGGCTTTCCCACTACAGCCGGATCCGAACGAGGCGACACCGGCAAAGAAAAAAACAGACAGGATGAAAAGGATAAGAGATAACGTTAATCAGTTTTTAATCCTGTTATTCTGTCTCCTCTTGAACGTTCTGTAAAAAAATGCCCCCGAATCATTTTTTCCGAAAGCGCTTTCTCAGCCGTTTCATGACGACGACCGGATCAACGACGAACACCCGCGTGCCCGCAAGCACGTCAAGAAAACCAACCTCATTTCCGAAGCGGGGAACAATGTGCTGATGAAGGTGCGCAATGCTCGCTCCACTTCCCTTCCCGAGGTTAAAGCCGATGTTGAATCCGTCAGGATGAAACTCATCCCTGAGAATGGATATCGTTTGAGCGGTCAGATGAAACAGCTCAAGCGCTTCCTCATCGGTCAGCTCCTCGTACTCTTCCACGTGGCGGAGCGGGAATATCATGAGATGGCCCGGATTGAAGGGATAGCGGTTGACCGATATCATCATGAGCTCTGTCCGATAGACTTCAAGCCTCGGCACTTCAGCATGTCCATCGCGAAGGGCGCAGAGAATGCATGCAACATCAGGCTTTGCACCCGTCACGTATTTGATCTTTTCCGCGTTAAAGAGATATCTTTTCATCGGTAATCGCTTTTGGAACCGGTTATGGATTCGAATCACCTTATTAGTTCAGGATCACGGTGATGGGATAATCACACCGTAAAGAAAATAATAATTTTTTCAACTTAAAAAAACAGGAGAAAAAATATCGCCGGTAATTTTTTTTATTGACTTTTTCCACAGGCAAAAATTGTTTTATAGTTGGAACAATTATACAATTGTTCTTTCTGCATCGGTATTCTGAATACACTGTCTGGTTGCGAGTCCTCTGCCCATGGAAAAGATTCGATTGGAAAATACGCAGATACCACTTCACTATCAGATATCCGATTATATTCTTATGATGCTTCAGAAGGGGGATATCCATCCCGAAGACAAGCTCCCACCGGAAGAAGAGCTCAAAGATATATTCGGCGTGAGCAGATCAACCATTCGACGCGCGCTGGAGCATCTCCTCAACAAGGGATTCCTTCTCAGAAAGCAGGGAAAGGGCACCTTCTGGACAGAGACAGCATATCAGATTCGACAGGAAAAGGTATCGGGAATCAACCGGGAGATCTTCGATATGAACACGCAAACATCCGTTCGTGTCCTGTCGAAATCCGTCACACGGGTCAATCCGGAGATTCATAAATTCCTGCAGATTGATCCTGAAACCGAGATTGTTATCTTCAAACGAATGCGATATGCCAACGGCGAGCCGATGAGCTTCTCCATCAACTATCTTCCCCCGAAATACGGCTCGCACATCGATAAAAGCCTTCTTAAAGAGCAAACCATGCTCGAAGCGCTCGAGTCCACGAAGAAAATCGAGCTCGGCACTATTGAGCATGAGGTTGAGATTACCCGGGCAAACCAGGAAATATCAAAATACCTGAAAATTCCCATACTGGACCCGGTACTGACCATTAAAACCTCCATTTTCGATACGATGAATAAACCCATCGAGATTGTCTGGACATACTTTGTTGAAAACAAGTATAAATTTCGGGTTATATTCGATAGATGAGATTACTGAGAACAGAATGAAAGGGTGAGCTATTGAAGGGATCAGAGCACCTCGACTTAATACAGGGAATTCTCGAAGGGGACAGCCTCTCAACGGCACGGCTGATTACCCTGGTGGAAAATCAGGATCCGCGCGCGCGGGAAGCGATGAAGGAGATATGTACGCACATCGGGGGGGCGCAAATCATCGGCATTACCGGTGTGCCCGGCGCGGGCAAGAGCACGCTGACCGGCAAGCTCACCAGAGCATTCCGCGAGCAGAACAAGACGGTCGGGATTATCGCCATCGATCCGACCAGTCCCTTCACGGGCGGCGCCCTCCTCGGTGATAGAATCCGCATGCAGGAGATGATCGGCGACAGTGGCGTCTTCATCCGAAGCATGGGAACCCGGGGCGGAACCGGCGGGCTGGCGCAGGCAACGAGCGATGTCATCAACATCCTCGATGCCAGCAAGAAGGACATTATCATCATCGAAACCATCGGCATCGGACAGGACGAGATCGAGATCGATAAGTATGTTCATACCCTCGTCGTCGTATCAATGCCCGGCGGGGGAGACGCCATACAGTGTATCAAGGCGGGTATTCTCGAGATTGGGGATATTCACGTAATAAACAAAGCGGATCACGTCGAGTCCCAGCGAGCACGTGCCGATGTCGAGTTTATGCTCGAGTTAAAGAAGAACAACAGGGAGAATGGCTGGGATGAGCCGATCGTGATGACTATCGCCATTGAGAATAAGGGCGTCGAAGAGTTACGGGAAAGAATAGAAGAACACTATCGCTTTCTGATTGAATCGGGCACAATGGCGGAGCGGCGAGCTCAGCGCTCAAAAGCTGAGCTGCTTCAGATTATCAACACGGAGGTCACCAGGGCGGTTACCGCGGCAATTGAAGTTGGCGGCGAGAAGCACGATATTCTGGAGAAGATGGCCATAACGACCGAGCTCGATCCCTATACGGCTGCCGATATAGTCATTCAGCATCTATTGAAAAGGGGCAGAGATGCGTAAGGGGTGAGCCGGTACCGCTCACTGCCGATATCGAACCTCACTCCGATACGCTGCAACTCTGAATCTATACATGACACTGTCTGTTACGCAACACAAAACAAAAGGAGGTATGGTACCATGTCATTAGAAGGAAAAGTGGCATATGTAACCGGTGGTTCCGGAGGACTGGGGCGTGTACACTGTTTGATTCTCGCAAAGAACGGCGCCGATGTCGCGATGACTGCCAATAGAAACCTGGACAAGGCCGAGGCGGTTGCCGAAGAGGTTCGCGCGCTGGGCAGGAAAGCGTTCGCGGTCAAGGTGGATCTCGCAGATGAGAAAGAAGTACAGGAAAGCGTCGAGAAGGTGCAGAAGGAGCTGGGCAGCGTGGATATTCTCGTCAACAATGCCGCCTTCGGCATCGTGCGGGCAGTCACGATAGTCAAGATGAACAGGGAGGACTGGGACAGGGACCTGAGCGTTAACCTCACCGGCCCCTTCAACACCATCAAGGCGGCAATGCCCGGCATGATCGAGAAGAACTGGGGAAGAATCATCAACGTCTCATCGGTGACCGGAACCCTGGGTGGATTCGGCCAGTGCAGCTATGCTGCCACCAAAGCCGGAATGATCGGACTCTCCAAAACCGTCGCCCTCGAGGGAGCTCGCTACAATATCACCTGCAACACCGTCATTCTCGGTGTGTTCGATGGGGGGAGCTTCTACGAGGTCGCCGAACCCTTCCGTGAGCGTATTGTCAAACGCGTCGCCATGCGGCGAGCGGGCAAGCCGGAAGAATTAAGCAATGCTATTGCATTTTTAGCTTCAGAAGAGTCAAGTTATGTCACCGGAACCGAGCTCGTCGTCAGCGGTGGCATCGATCTCTTTACTTTTTAATACGATGGAGGAACATGTATGAAAAAGCGAAAACTGGGAAGAGGAGTCGCCGTCGTCGGTGCCGGCATGACACCGTTTAACATGTACCCCGACAAGGACTCGAAGGACCTCTTCGTTGAAGCCTATTTGAAAACGCTGCAATCGGTTGACAAAGGAGTCGATCCGAAGGATATCGATGCCCTCTACGTCGGGAATTTCTCGAACGACTTCTTTGTCCATCAGGCTCACTGGGGCCCCCTGCTGACCGACATTCTGGGGATAGCGCCGATTCCGGCCACGAGAACCGAAGGGGCCTGCGCATCGAGCGCCCTCTCATTCAGGGAGGGGGTCTTCGCCATCGCTTCCGGCTTCTACGACATCGTCCTTGTCGGCGGCGTCGAGGAGATGTCAAAGCGGACGACCGAAGAGGTCGCCGAAGGGCTGGGGCTGGCGCTCGTCCCCTACGAGATGCAAATCGGATTCACCTTCCCGGCGGTGTTCGGCGCCCTGGCGACCGCGTATTTCCAGAGGTACGGCGCGAGCCGGGAACACCTGATGAACGTCACCATCAAGAGCCACAACAACGCCCCGCTCAACCCGAGAGCGCAGTTCAATCAGACCATCAAGGATATGATGCAGAAGGCAAAGGAGCGGGCCGAGAAGAAGGGGCAGCCGGTGCCCGACTGGAAGGACGAGAAGGATTTTCTCCGCGATGACCGGGCAAACCCGTCCGTCGCATGGCCGATGAAGCTCTACGACTGCTGTCCCATCAGCGACGGCGCGAGCTGCATGCTCCTCGTCGCGGAAGATATCGCCAAGGACTTTACCGACAAACCACTCTATGTTGTCGGCATCGGCCAGGGGAGCGGGAGAGGCCTGCACGCCACGCCCGAGCTCACCTATTTCGAGGCCACCCGCTATGCGGCCCAGGAAGCCTACGGCATGTCGGGGCTGAAGCCGTCCGATATACAGTTTTCCGAGGTGCACGACTGCTTCAGCATCGCCGAGATAATTCACACGGAAGATCTCGGCTTCTTCAAGCCGGGAGAAGGATACAAGGCGATTGCGGACGGCATGACGAAACTGGACGGCCCGATGCCCATCAATACCTCGGGCGGCCTGAAGTGCAAGGGACACCCCGTCGGCGCAACGGGCACCGGGCAGCTCTACGAGGTCTGGGAGCAGCTCAGAGGAGAGGCGGGACCCCGTCAGGTTCCCAAAAAGGACCTGAGAATCGGCGCGGCCCACAATCTGGGCGGAACCGGAGGGACCTGCACCTTCACCATTCTCGAGAGACGATAAGGAGAACCATCATGGAGAAAAGCTTCAGCGACATCTCATACAACCAGTATCTCAACGAAGACAAGCTTATGGGCAACAGGTGCAAGAAGTGCGGCGCCCGCTATCTGCCCCCCCGTCCAATCTGCGTGAAATGCAAGTCCACCGAGTTCGAATGGTTTGAGGCGAAGGGGACGGGCAAGCTTGCAGCATACACCTCGATCACCGTCGGCCCCCCCTTCATGGTCGCGGAAGGGCATGACCGGAAGAACCCCTACTGCGTCGGCGTCGTCGAGCTCGACGAGGGCGTCAGAATCGACGCCCGCATACTCGGTGTTGATGCAAAAAATCCGGAAACGATAAAGGTGGGGACACCCATGACGGCTAAATATCTCCACCGCGGTGAAGGAGAAAATATGAAAACGTATCTGGCATTTGAGGCCACATAAGGGAGATAAGCAATCATCGCCGAACTGCATGGTACGATGATCCAGAGAGAAGGGAGCGCAGACTCCCGGGAGAGGGGAGAGATACCTTCGCGTTCCGATGCTCCGATATCGCAATAATCTCACCCCTCCCCTCTTCTCTCCGGTGTGCAGTCGCGAAAACAGCCACTTCAGATACAGATGGAGTGATCACCTGTCTCCGCAGAGGAGCACAGAGAGTAAAGGAGAGAAAGAGCGGATGACCAATGAGAAGAAAAAGAGGGCTATAAACAGACCTCAGGCGATGTACCCGCTCCGGGCGCGAATCGATGAGGTCTACAAGAACAGCGTCAAAGCAATGCAAGAAGGGAAGCCGACCGCGTGGTCCATGGTTAACTGGTGGGAGGGCGATCCCATCGTTATGGCCATGGGGGTGGAGGCTGTCTATCCTGAGAATTACGGTGCGGTCTGTGCCGCCAAGGGTACTGCGCAGTCCTACCTCGAGATCTGTGATGCGGAAGGATTCCCGACGCATATGTGCGGATATGCCAGGAACTGTATCGGCTATACCACCAGAATGCGCGAGCTCGGGAACATTCCCGAGGAGGCACCCATGGGCGGCATGCCGAAACCGGTGTTCCTCCTGGCATCCGGCGCTCTCTGCGATACCCGATTCAAATGGTTTCAGGCGCTCGGCCGATACTTCGATGTGCCGGTCTGGACCCTGGAAATGCCGCAACCGGGCGTTGAAGAGGGGATGATGGATGGCGCTTACGAGCACAACATCGCCTTCATGGTGAAGGAACTCAGGGAGTTTATTGACTTCCTGGAGCGTCTCCTCGGCAAGAAGCTCGACTGGGATAAACTGGAGGAGATCATCGCCGATATCTTTGAGATGAATCGGATATGGTATGAAACCAATGAGCTTCGCAAAGTGAAACCCTGCCCGATGCACTCCCGCGATTTCTGGACCTGTATGACCGGCTGTCTCTACCCCGCCGGCGATCTGAAGGCTCTGATCAGGCTCTACGGCGATCTCTATGAGGAGATCAAGGAGCGGGTTGACAAGAAAATCGGAGCCATTGAGGATGAAAAGTATCGTATGGCGTTCGGGGAGCTTCCCCCCTGGCACAGCCTGGGATTCTTCGACACGCTTGCAGAGCGTGGCTGGAATTTTGTTATCGAGAGCTGGGCATATCATCCCCCCATCCCCATCGACCTGAGCTCGGTGAGCGATCCGCTCGAGCGCATTGCCCGGTTTACCTATCAGTGGCTCACGGGATACTATCAGAGTGCGCTCGAAGCCCGTGAGTGGTGGGGATATTTCGCTTATCCGTATCTCGACTACGTGAGGAGCTATCAATGCGATGGAGCGCTTTTACATCCGCTGATAACCTGTCGAACCGCGACGAATCACCTGTATCTGGTCCAGGACAGGCTCATGAAAGCACTCAAGGTGCCTTCCATAATCGTTGAGGGAGATATTGTTGATCTGAAGCTCTTCGATCCCGCTGAAGCGCTGCGGCGTGCTGAGACCTTTGAGGAAAATATGGATCACTATCGCGAGGTGAGAAGAAAAGAGGGGCTTGAGTGGTGACATCGAACACGTGCGGGGTGCAAAATCCAATCATTGAGGAGGTACCGTATGGGAGCTGAGAAGAAGGGTCTCGCCAGGGCAAAGGAGATATACAACAACCGATCCAGCAGGGCGATTGAGCTCAAGAAGGAAGGGAAGAAGATTATCGGATATCTGTGCATCTATCCCATCATCGAGATGCTCACTGCGGTCGATATGGTCCCGTACCGCATATTCGGCAATATCCGGGAACCGATCACGAAAGCCGACTCGAGCCTCCCCACCGTCGTCTGTCCTTTTCTCAGAAGCACGCTCGATATCGGGCTGAAGGGACAGTACGATTTTCTCGACGGTATGGTCATGGCTCATGCCTGTGAGGTCGGCGAGAAGCTGTCGCACATATGGAAAACCTATATCAATCCCGAATACTCTTTCTTCATCGATACGCCGCATACCACCCATAAGGCAGCGCAGGAGCATCACCGTGATCTCCTGGAAGATTTCAAAAAATCGCTTGAAGCATACACCGGAAAGAAACTCACCGATGATCTGTTGAATGCGGCAATTGAACTTCATAATAAGCAGCGAAAGCTCGTGCGGGAGCTCTACGAGCTCAGAAAACCCGATCCGCCCCGGATAACCGGCACCGAAACCCTTCAGGTGCTCAAGGCGCTGATGAGCATCCCCGTTCAAGAGGGAAATCAGCTTCTCAGAGAGGTTATCGACGAGGTGAGCGGACGGGAGGAGCTCCCCCGAAAAAATACGCGGCTCATACTCTGGGGCAGCGTTGTCGATGATACCGCCTTCGTCGAGCTGATAGAAGATGTGGGAGCCTATCTCGTGATGGACGATACCTGTGTCGGGAGCAGGGCATATTTCCCCACTGTCGAGGTCACCGACGATCCGCTCGCAAGCCTCGCCTACAGCTACCTGGTCGAAATAAAGTGCCCCCGCACCTTCAGGGAATCGGAATACGGGGAGATCACGAAGAACTATCAGAAGGACCTGAAGAGCCGCTTCGACTATCTCTATGACTATATACGTGAGTGGAACGCCGACGGGATTATCCTCCACTCGCTGCGTTACTGTGATATTCACGGCTATGAGGTGCCCGGTCTGAGAGACTACTTCGGTGAAAAGGGGATACAGTCCATTTATATCGAGCCCGACTACAGCGAATCGGCACTGGCACCGCTCCGGACCAGGATTGAAGCATTTATCGAAACACTGAGATGATGATTGGAGGTGGCTTATCTACTTTGCCGGCGTTGACATAGGCTCTACGATGACCAAAGTGGTCATCATCGATATGGATGATGCTATCCGCTCTGTGATAATCGGACCTACCGGTCCGGAACATCGTCATCAGGCAAATGAGGTGATGAAAGCGGCACTGGAAAATATGCAGGTACCCTTTGAACGCATCGAGTACTGTGTCGCAACCGGTTACGGGAGAATTAATGTCCCCTTCGCCGATCGCCAGATTACCGAGCTCACCTGCCATGCGAGAGGGGTGGCGCACTCATTTCCCGGCGTGAGAACAGCTATTGACATTGGCGGACAGGATGCGAAGGGGCTGAAAATCAAGGACGGGAAGCTCCTGGACTTCGTTATGAACGATAAGTGCGCTGCCGGAACCGGGAGATTTCTCGAGGTCCTCTCCGAGAAACTGGGGATTGCCGTCGAGGATCTCGGCAGCATGTCGATGAAATCACAGCAGAAGGTCACCATCAGCAGCACCTGTACCATCTTTGCGGAGCAGGAGATGATATCGTACCTCTCGGAGGGAACCTCCGTGGAGGATATCATCGCCGGGCTTCACGACGCCATCGCGAGCAGGGTGGTGAGAATGGTCAAGCGGCTGAAGATAGAACCCGATGTGGTTCTCACCGGCGGCGTGGCAAAAAACATCGGGGTGGTTCATGCGGTGCAGGAAACAGTCGGACTCGATATTCATGTGCCCGACAACCCCCTGATCTCGGGAGCGCTCGGCGCAGCGCTTCTGGGCAAGGAGATTTTTCTCCAGGCGAAGGAACGCAATGAGACACTCGAGCGGAAGAAGCGGCAGCTCGAAGATACCGTTACCTTTTACACGTAGGGACACTCTATGGCATATTCACTCGGCATCGACATCGGATCGGTCACCAGCAAGGGAGTAATTGTTGACGGGAATGAGATCGTTGCCCATACGGTTATTCCGTCAGGAATGAACTATCGGGAGGCCGCCAACCGATTACGCGATGATCTCCGCGAAAAGTCCCGCATTTCATTTGAAGATATTCGCTCCATCGCTTCCACCGGCCAGGGCGCTGACCGGGTCGAGTTCAGTCAGAAGAAGATAGACAACATCAGATGCTGCGCGCGTGGAATACGAAGCGTTTTCGAATCGGTGAAAACGGTCATTGACGTTCAGGGGCAATTATCACAGGTCATTCGAATAAATGAGCATGGACGGGTTTCGGGCTTCGTGGTGAGCGAGAAGTGCGCTGCCGGGAGCGGTCGTTTTCTCCAGATCATCGCGAATATACTCAGAGTTGATCTGAACGATATCGGGGAGCTCTCTCTCCGCGCTCAAAATCCCGTCACCTTTACCACCGGCTGTGCCGTCTTCAGCGAATCCGAGGCGATCTCGCGGGTGTCGGAGGGGTTCTCGAAAGAAGATATTCTTGCAGGAGTGCACCGCTCTATCGCCAACAAGATCTCAGTTCTCGTTGATCGAATCGGTATGGAGCAGGAGGTCGCCATTACCGGCGGCGGCGGCCTCGACATCGGGCTCATCGCCGCAATCGAGGAGAAAGTGGGCATTACCCTGAAGGTGCCCGACAATCCTCAGATTATAACCGCCCTGGGGGCGGCGATCATGGCAGCTGAAGTATAAGTAATTTCATTACCAGTATTCTTTGAGAGAAACCACTTCGGTGCCGTTTCACAGAGCGTTTGCCCGGAGAGCGGGGATCATCAGAGAACCGGTTCCGCTCGAAGGAGCGCGCCGTTGTGGACACATTATCATACCACAGGATTTGTTAAAGGAGGTACGTTTCATGAGCAGCGAAAAAACAACGAAACAGATACTCGAGGAGCAGTTGAAGAGCAAAAAGCGCACGCCGCTCTACAATCCGGATGCGCTCAAGCAGATCCGCGAGCATGCTGACAAGTGGAAGAATGAAACCGTACGCGAGGCTGATCGGGAAAAATGGCAGGTCACTCCCTACACCATCATGGGTTCGGAAATCAACAAGAGCATGTTCTACTCGCCGCTGGATGTTGAAGATTTCGACTACCTCGAGGATCTGGGATTCTCCGGAGAGGAGCCCTATACGCGGGGAATTCACAGCAACATGTATCGCGGCAAGACCTTTACCATGCGACCGCTTCCGGGAGCAGGTTCTCCCGAAGAGACGAACAGGCGGTATAAGTTTCTTATCGAGCAGGGGGCAACCGGGCTCAACATGGCGCTCGATCTCTCAACGGTGCAGATGTTCGATTCCGACGAGCCCGAGGCGAGCGGACAGACCGGTGTTGTCGGCGTCCCCGTGGACTGCGTCGACGACATGGAGACCATCTACAAGGACATCCCCATCGACAAGATCAGCGTCTCGGTTATCACCCACTTCACGAGAAACACGGCAATTATCTTCCCGATGTATCTTGTCATGGCCGAGCGCCGGGGCATTCCCTGGGATCAGCTCACGGGGAGCGTTCAGAACGACTTCATCATGGAGAGCGTGGTTCGCGGCGCATGCGAGTTCATCCCGCCCAAGGACGACTTCCGCGTTCAGTGCGACAACATAGAATTCATCCGGAAGGAGGTACCCCGCTGGAACTATATCACCCTGAACGGATACAATCTCCGTGAAGAGGGGACTTCCGCCATCACCTCCATTGCGGTCGCCTTTGCCAATGCAATCGAGATTATTAAGGATATGATGAAACGCGGCTATGACGCAGACTGGGCCGGAAAGCGGGTTGCCTTCTTCTGGTCTTTCGGAAACGACTTTTTCGAGGAGATCGCCCGCCTTCGTGCGGCACGGAGGTTATGGTACAAGATCATGAAGTACCGGTTCGGCGCCAAGGATCCCCGATCCATGTGGCTGCGCTGTCACATACAGACCTCGGGAATCTCGCTGACCAGAGAGGAGCCGCTCAACAACATCATTCGCGCATCCTATCACGCCCTCGCGGCGGTGCTCGGCGGGACACAGTCCCTGCACGTGGACACCTATGACGAGGCCTTCTCGGTTCCTTCCGAGAGAACGCTCCTCCCGTCGGTCCGGACACAGCAGATTATCGAGGCCGAGACACAGGTCACGCAGGTTGTCGATCCGCTCGCCGGATCCTTCTACGTCGAGGCGCTGACCAATGAAGCGGAACGGCAGGTGCTCGAAGAGCTCGATGAGATTGAGCGCATGGGCGGGCTCGTTGAAGTTGTCGACAAAGGCTGGCTGCACAGCAAGGTGGCGAGCTACATACAGCGCGAGCACAAGATGATAGAGGACGGGAAGATCAAGGTTGTTGGCCGCAATATCTACACCTCGAAAGATGTTGACCTCCCGCCAATCGAAGCGAGCCAGTTCAGGGAAGAGGTACACAAGCAGATGGTCGCCAAGCTGGAGCGTCTGCGGCAGACACGAGATAACGAAAAGGTGGAGAACACCCTCAACGCGCTTGTTGACACCTGCAAGAGTGGCAAGAACATCATGTACGCCACCGTCGAGTGTGCGAGAGCCGGTGCCACCGAGGGTGAGATGCGCAAAGCCTTTACCAGGGCTTTCGGAACCTGGAAACCACCCATATACGCATGATAATTTGAGTCACTGTGAAAAGAGAGGAGGAAGTATATATGGCCGACAAGAAGATAAAGGTATTGATGGGACAGTTCAGCCTGGAGACGCACACCCGTGGGTTATTCGTTGTCTCCGGCATGCTCAGAGACGCGGGAATGGAGGTGGTTCTCATCGGCAATGCCACTCCCGAGCAGATTATCGAGACCGCCGTTCAGGAAGACGTCGATGCTATCGGGATCAGCACCTACTGCGGCGGAGAGCTCGTCCTGGGGAAGAGCCTCATAGACGAAGCGGTAAAGAAGGGTATTAAGGAGAGAACGGCATTCATGATAGGGGGCATCTTCCCGCCGGAGGATGAGCCGAAGCTCAAGGAGATCGGCTTCGACGGGATTTTCCCTCCCGGCGCGGTCTCATCACGGGAAGCGATATGCGACTTCGTCAAGAAAGCCGTCGAATCGAAGCAGAGCGCATAGCGAGCATTTAAAAACCGTACACGGAATTTAATCCGCAAAGGGGGACTCGAAGGAGTCCCCCTTTTATTTGACCCGACACGCTAGCTCCGGAAGCTTTTAGCCGCTCCGCGTCAGAAATTTCATCGCGAGAAGAAGTTGTTATTCTTTTATTAATTACTATGGGATGAATCCCATCGGGGAAAAGTTGTAATCATTAGGAGGTGGTACGGCAGATGCGGGCTGATGAGAAAATTGTAGTGCCAGGCAAGCATCCGGTAGGAACGGTTGACAAGCGGGTCCTCAAAGGATTCCCGGATGACCGCCGCCTTGAGGTTGTCAGGCACCACCTTCTGCGGCACGTCACCCCTCAGTCCGTTCCATGCCTCCGCCACCATCTCTTCGGCGGGAAGCGGCATATCACCTCGCATAACCACCCTTTTGGCCGGGCAATGTCACGTATCTCGCGAATAATGGTGCGGCGAGTACCCGTCTCGCGCCTAATCCCGCGAAGTGATTGACCTTTTCTAAGTCGTACGATAATTTTACGTAATTCCGGCATTTTTTCCCTGTTTGGTATAGTGCCCACACTCCTTGAATTTCATGAACAGTTTTGCATAAGTATGGCACACTATCGATGCCGGACAAGTGGGTCACTAAATTTGACGGGGGTGGGTCACTAACCGTGACGGATTACAGTGTCCGCAAAACCGTTTCAGATTCACGGGAGGTTTGATCGGCAGAGCTACTTCCGTTTGAGGATCTCCTTCTGGAGCTCCATTTCTTTTTTTAATACAATATTGATAACTTTTTC
>Ga0180432_10001818_pt1 | contig 32981 bp, 30 predicted proteins | sample SS_ome_10_FD_132414 | JGI IMG/M metagenome (GOLD analysis project Ga0180432, IMG submission 132414) | Hypersaline lake sediment archaeal communities from the Salton Sea, California, USA - SS_1_MS_2 metaG | ecosystem: Environmental > Aquatic > Non-marine Saline and Alkaline > Hypersaline >...
CCCGGCAGCAGCATGATGTACACGGCCGGGTGCGAGTAGAACCAGAAGATGTGCTGGTACATGATGACGTCGCCGCCCTGGTCGGGCACGAAGAAGTTGGTGCCCATCACGCGGTCGAACAGCGTCAGGAACTGCGAGCCGGCCACGAACGGCGTGGCGAATACCGCGAGCACCGAGGTGACGGCCGTGGCCCACGCGAGGATGGGCATGCGCCAGATGGTCATGCCCGGGGCCCGCATGGTGATGATGGTCGCCAGGAAGTTGATGGCCGTGGCGATGGATGATGCCCCGGCGAACTGCACTCCCAGCGCGAAGAGCGTCTGGCCCACGCTGCCCTGGCTGGCCAGCGGCGGGTAGGCGGTCCACGCCGACGAGAACATGCCCGTGAACATGCTGGCCAGGAACATGAACCCGGCCACCGGCAGGAACCAGAACGACAGCGCGTTCAGGCGCGGGAACGCCATGTCCTTGGCGCCCAGCATGATGGGCAGCACGTAGTTGGCCAGCCCGCCGAACACCGGCACGGCGAACACGAAGATCATCAACGTGGCGTGCATGCTGAGGAACCCGTTGTAGGTCTCGCCGTCGGCGATCTGCTGGCCCGGGGCCGCGAGTTCCGTGCGGATGAGCAGGGCCATCAGCCCGCCCCACAGCATGAAGAAGAAGGTCATGGCCAGGTACTGGATGCCGATGACCTTGTGGTCGGTGTTGATGCGGAAGTACTGCTTCCAGTTGGTCACCCCGTGGAAGGAGTGATCCTCGTGGGAGATGTCACCGCCCTTGGCCCAGTACAGCCAGAAGTCGAAGCAGCCGATGCCCCACAGGAACCCGATGGCGCCGAGCAGGCCGGCCGTGGTGGCGTACACCTCGCCGTTCCACAGGGGCTCGAACCCGAAGCCCACCCGCAGCAGGAACACCAGGAGGAACGCGAACAGGATGCCGCCGACGGTGCCGTAGGCAGCACGGATCCACCAGTACGAGACCGGTCGCGGGTCCTGGTGGATCTCGTGGCCGCCGTGGCCACCACCGGATGCGTGTGCGGGAGCGGGTGCGTGAGTTGCCATGTTCTTCGCTCGGTCTCGGGTTGGCTACTTGATGGATTCCACGTACGACACGACGTCAGCCACCTCGGCGCCGCTGACGAGTCCTCCGGGCATGGCGCCGCGGCCGTTCTTCACCACGTCGCGGATGCCCGCGGCGTCCAGCTGCGACCCCGCCAGGATCGGGCCCACGCCGCCGGCCTCGGTGCCCAGCCCCGCGTGGCAGCCGCTGCACTTGGCCTCGAAGATGGTCTTCCCCGCCGCAACGTCACCCGGGCCGCCCTCCAGCTTGGCCGCCGCGGTGGCGGCCGCGGTGTCGGCCTTCACGCGGGCGCTGGACCGGGTGAGGAACGACTGGAACTCCTGCTCCGACACCACCTTCACCTCGGAGCGCATGACCCCGTGGCCCACGCCGCAGAGTTCGGCGCAGATGACGGGATAGGTGCCCTCCTTGGTGGGGTTGATCCAGATGGTGTGGGTGATGCCGGGAACGGCATCACCCTTGATGCCGAACTCGGGCACCCAGAAGTCGTGGATCACGTCGCGTGCGCGCAGGTTCAGCTGCACCTGGCGGTTCACCGGCACCACCAGCGTGCCCGTCTCGATGCCCGCGTCCGGATAGCCGTACGTCCACATGAACTGCTGGGCGTAGACATCGACGTTGAGGCGGTCGGCGGCCACGGCCTCGTTGCGCTCGAGCACGATGTACCCGTACACGGCCACGGTGATGAGAGCGATCACCGGAATGGCCGTCCAGATGATCTCCAGCTTCGTGTTGCCGTGGTGCGGCGGGCCGTCCTCGAGGTCGTCGTCCTTCGCGCGCCACTTCCAGATGGCGTACACGAGGATGCTCGTGACGATGACGAAGAAGAAGGCGCTGAGCCAGAAGAGGAACCACAGCAGGCCGAACGTGCGCTCGGCCTGCTCGCTCTGCGCGGGGGGCAGCCAGTCGATGATCAGCGCCTGCGCCGCCGTGATGGCCGCGATGACGATGCCGATGACTGCCAGCGGGATGATCGGAACGTTCTTGTACACGAGTGATAACCCTAGTCGGGTTGGAGGGCGTGACAGGACCCGAAAAAGGGGGACCTGTTGTCCCTGATGCCGTGTCCGTGGAAAACCGCAGCACTCATGCGATGGCCGGTCGGCGCACCAGCGGCGTGGCGGCGATGATCCCGCACGCCACGAACAACAGGCCACCGATCACCAGCGGCGAGCCCACCCCGACCTCCTGGAACAGCACGGTGGCCGCGATGGGGGCGATGAGGCGCGACAACCCGCCGGCCGAGGCCAGCACCCCGAGGATCCCGCCCTGGTCGTCGTCGGGTGCGCGCTGCGACACGATGGCGTTGACCGTGGGGAAGGTGAGCCCCGACCCCAGGGCCACCACGGCCAGCACCGGGAACAGCAGCCACAACTGGGTGGTGAAGCCCAGGGCGATCAGCGACGCCGCGGTGAGCCACAGGCCCGCGCGCAGCACGGTCCACTCGCCCAGCCGCACGGTGAGCCGGTGCACCAGGCCACCCTGCACGATGGCGGCGAATACCCCGATGAACACGAACACCAGGCCGGTCTCGGTGAGCCCGAACCCGAACCGCCGGTTGCCGAACAGCGAGAACACCGATTCCATGGCCACGAACCCCAGGCCACCCAGGAACGAGATCCAGATCAGCGGGCCGTAGTCCCGCGATGCCACCGCCCGGGCCAGTGCCGTCCAGCGCGCCTGGCGGGCGCCCTCGCGACTGCCCTTGGGCCGCGACTCGGGCAGGCGCTTCCACGCGAGGGCGAAGTTGGCCAGCGCGGCGGCGGCGGCCAGGATGAACGGCGCGCGCGGGTCGATGGCGGCGAACAGGCCGCCGATGGCCGGCCCGATGATGAAGCCCAGGCCGAATGCCGCGCCGATCAGGCCCATTCCGCGCACGCGCTCCTCGTCGGTGGTGATGTCGGCCACGTAGGCCTGCGCGGCCGCATACGACGCCCCCGAGATGCCGTCCAGGATGCGGGCGAGGAACAGCACCCACAGGGCCGGTGCGAACCCGAACATCAGCCACGCCGCGGCCGACCCCAGCAGCGAGCCCAGGATCACCGGGCGGCGGCCGAAGCGGTCGGAAACCCGCCCCCAGATGGGCGCGAAGATCAGCTGCATCAGGGCGTACGACGCCGTGAGGAAGCCGATCTCCACCACCGAGGCGCCGAACTCCTCGGCGTACAGCGGCACCAGCGGGATCACGATGCCGAAGCCGATCAGGTCGATCAGGACCGTGGAGAAGACGATCCCCAGCGGCGTGCCGAAGAACCCCAGGCGCATCCTCACAGGGCGGCGTCCACCGCGACCACCACGAACAGGAGCGCGAGGTACAGCAGCGAGTAGTGGAACGTGATCGCCGCCCAGGCCCTCCGCTGGTCACCGCGCCACAACTGCACGGCCATCCACAGGAACGGCAGCCCCAGCACCAGGGCCCCCGCCAGGTACACGGCGCCGGCGCCGGCCGCGTACGGCAGCAGCGTGGTGCCCAGCATCACGATGGTCCAGAGCAGCACCTGGAGGCGCGTGGCGGCCTCGCCGTACACCACCGGCAGCATGGGCACGCCGGCCTCGGTGTAGTCCTTGCGGATCATCAGCGCCAGCGCCCAGAAGTGCGGGGGCGTCCACACGAACACGATGGCGAACAGCAGCACCGCGCCGAACGTGAGGTCGCCGGTCACCGCCGCCCACCCCACCAGCGGCGGCACCGCGCCCGCGGCGCCGCCGATCACGATGTTGTGGATGGTGGTGCGCTTGAGCCACAGCGTGTACAGGCCCACGTAGAGCGCGACGCCCAGCAGCGACAGCGCCGCGGCCAGCCACGTGGTGAGCAGGCCGAGCACCAGCACGCTGGCCACCACCAGCCCCACGCCGAACCACAGCGCGGCCACCGCCGGGATGCGCCCCGACACGATGGGCCGGCGGTCGGTGCGGCCCATCACGGCGTCGATGTCGCGGTCCACGAACTGGTTGATGGTGTTGGCGCCGCCCGCCGACAGGTAGCCGCCGATCACCGTCCACAGGATCAGCCAGCCACTCGGCACGCCCTGCTCGGCCGCGAACATGGCGCACACCGTGGTGATCAGCAGCAGCGAGATGATGCGCGGCTTGGTGAGGGTGACCAGGTCGCGCAGCAACCCGGGCGGGCGGGCCACGGCGTCGGCGGTGGTGGTGCCCATCAGGGCATCACCCAGGCGGTCCACGCCACCAGCGCCACCGACATCGCCAGCGGCAGCACCAGCCAGAGCGTCTCGGTGGAACTGGTCGCGCCACGCGCCAGCGGGGCCCGCATGCTCCACATGCTGCGGATGATTGCCAGGCCGGCCCCCACGACCAGCACTGCGGCGATGATGAGCACGGCAAGGCGCACGACGGCCGAGGATAGTGAAGGCCGGCAGGCCGTCCGGGCCAGACATGGGTTGACGTTCGGCCCAGAAGGCGGCACCGTCCCGTGTCATGGACTCCCGTTGCGACGTCGTGGTGCTGGGAGCCGGCCCCGCCGGGCTGGCCGCGGCGCTGCGCGCGGCGCGGGCCGGGGCCAGCGTGACGCTGCTCGAGGCCGGCGACCAGGTGGGCGGCCTGTGCCGCACCCTGCAGTCGGATGGGTGCCGGTACGACCTGGGCGGGCACATCCCCTTCCTGCGCTCCCCGGAGCGCGTCGCATGGGCCGCCGACCTGCTGGGCGATGACCTGATGTGGGTGGACCGGCCCGTGGCGCGGCTCGAGGACGGCCGCATCCGCCCGGGTCGCTACATCGACCAGCATCCGGGCCGGGTCACCGATGCCGTGCCGCAGGACGGCACCGCGGCAGGCGAGCTGGGCAGCACGGTGGGGGCGGCCTTCCGCGACCGCGTGGTGCGCCCCTACATGGAGAAGGTGGATGGCTGGCCGCTCGAGGTGATCGCCGCCGACCGCGCCGTGAAGCTGCGCGACGAACAGCGCGCGCCCGACGGCTTCTGGTTCCCGCCCGGGGGCATCGGCGCGCTGATGGATGCCATGGCCGGTGCGGTGCGCCACGCGGGCGGCACGGTGCGGCTCGGCGCGCCCATGACCGCCCTGCTCCACGACGACGGCCGGGTCACCGGGGTGATGGTGGGGGGCGACCAGCCGGGCACCATCCACGCCGCGTCGGTGATCTCGGCCGTCACCCCCGGGCTCGCGGTGCGGGCCGCCGAGCCCGCGGCGCCGCCCGACCTTCTCCCCCCCATCACCATGCGCGCGGTGGCGCTGGTGTACCTGGTGGCCGATCGCGAGAGGGTCACCGACGAGGCCTGGATCCAGGTGAGCCACCCCGATGTGCCGTTCTCGCGCATCGCGGAGTTCGCGAACTGGGATCCGCGCATGGTGCCCGCCGGGCGCACCGTGGTGTGCGCCGAGGTCTACGGCACCGGCGCGGCCGACGACCCCTGGTGGGCACTGGATGACGCCGCGCTGGCGCGGGCGGTGGCCGATGCGCTCGCCAGCCCCCTGGGCTGGGTGGACGACCCCTCGGCGTTCCGCATGCTGCAGGTGGTGCGCATGCCACGGGCATACCCGCTGGTGGAGGCCTGGCGGATCGACGACGCCCTGCGCGCGCCCATGTGGCTGGCGTCCCTCGATGGGCTCGAGCTTGCACGTGGCGGCACGGTGGTGACCGCCATCGAGGCCGGCGAGGCGGCGGCCGACCGCGCCGGCGGGGCGGTGCCGGCGGGCGTGGCATGACCACCGCGCAGGCGGCGCTGGCCGATCAGCTGCGCCACCTGCTCGGCCCCGACCGCGTGCTGCAGGGCGACCTCGCCCGCAGCCTGTACTCGCACGACGGCTCGATCGTGGGCGGCGACTGCGGCATGGTGGTCCTGCCCGAGACCACCGACGAGGTGGCTGCCTGCATGAGGATGGCCCATGCCGCGGGGGTGGAGGTGACCCCGCGCGGATCGGGCACGGGGCTGACCGGCGGGGCCGTCCCGCTGGACGGCGGGCTGGTCATCTCGCTGGCGCGCATGCGCGAGATGGGCGAGGTGGACGTGGCCAACTCCTGCGTGTGGGTGCAGCCGGGCGTGCTGAACCTCGATGTCAGCACCGCCGTGGCGCACCTGGGCCTGCACTACGCGCCGGACCCCTCCAGCCAGCAGGCGTGCTCGATCGGCGGGAACGTGGGCACCAACGCGGGCGGCCCCCACTGCCTGGCCTACGGGGTGACCGTGCAGCACGTGCTGGCCGTGGAGTTGGTGCGGCCCGACGGCACCGTCGAGGTGCTGGGCGGCGTGGCCCCCGATGCCCCGGGGTACGACCTGCGCGGCGTGGTGGTGGGCGCCGAGGGCACGGTGGGCGTGGTCACCCGCGTGCTGCTCCGGCTCACCCCCCTGCCGCCGGACGTGCGCACCATGCTGCTCGACTTCACCTCGGTGTCCGATGCCTCGGCGGTGGTGCAGGCCATCATCGCCGAGGGTGTCATCCCCGCGGCCATCGAGATGATGGACCGCAACATGACCCTTGCCGTGGAGGAGTTCGTGCACGCGGGCCTCCCCACCGATGCCGCGGCGCTGCTGCTGGTGGAGGTGGACGGCACGCCGGCCGAGGTGGAGACCGGCACGGCCGTGGTGCAGCGGGTGGCCGCGCGGCACGGGGTGCGCACCGTGCGCGTGGCGCAGGACGAGGACGAGCGCGCCCTGCTGTGGAAGGCGCGCAAGACGGCATTCGGGGCGGTGGCGCGCGTCAAGCCCTCGTACTACCTGCACGACTGCGTGGTGCCGCGTACCCGGTTGGTGGAGATCATGGAGGCCATCGGCGAGATCACCGAGCGCGAGGGCGTGATGTGCCTCAACGTGTTCCACGCCGGTGACGGCAACCTGCACCCCATCATCGCGCTCGACCGCAGCGACCCCGACGAGACCGAGCGGGCCATGCGGGCAGGCGACCAGATCGTGCGGGCATGCGTGGCGATGGGCGGCACGCTGTCGGGCGAGCACGGGATCGGCGTGGAGAAGCGCGACTACATGCCACTGGTGTTCGACGAGGACGACCTGCAGGCGCAGGCATGCGTGCGGCGGGCCTTCGACCCCGACGGGCGCATGAACCCCGACAAGGTCCTGCCCACGGGCACGCGCTGCGGCGAGGTGGGCCTGGCCGATACCCAGGTGCCCGAGGGCACGTGGATCTGACGCCCGCCACGCGGGACGAGCTGGCCGACGTGCTGCGCGCGGCGTCGGCCGACGGGCGGGTGGTCGACGTACGCGGCGGCGGGCTGCACTCGCGCCGCGGCTGGCCGTTCGTGCCCGACGACGTCCTGCACACGCGCGCGCTCGACCGCGTGGTGGATCACGTGCCCGACGACATGACCATCACCGTGGAGGGCGGGGCCACCGTGGGGCAGGTGCAGGAGGCAGCCGGGGCGCATCGCCAGGGATGGCCCCAGGCGCCCGACCAGCCCGGGGCCACCGTGGGGGGCGTGCTTGCCGCGGCCGCCACCGGGCGGCGGCGCCTCAGGTTCGGGCCGGTGCGCGACTCCCTGCTGGAGGTGGTGGTGGCCACGGGGGACGGCCGCATCGTGAAGGGCGGCGGACGCACCGTCAAGACGGTCACCGGATACGACCTGCCGCGCCTTCTCACCGGGTCGCTCGGCACGCTCGGCGTGATCGTGCAGGCCACGCTGCGGCTCTGGCCGCTCCCCATGGCCGAGCAGTGGTTCACCGCGCAGGGCGATGACGACCAGGTGCTCGCCGCGGCCGGAAACGCACTGGCACGCCTGCATCGGCCCACCGCCGTGGTGGTGTCACCGGGATCGGTGCACGTGTGCCTCACCGGGGTGCCGGGGGACGTGGTGGCACCGGCGGGCATGGGCCCGGGCACGCCGCCCCCGGGGCCCACGGGCGCGGGCGTGGTGGAGGCCGGCGTGCCACCCGGATCGCTCCCCGCGCTCGTGCGACGGCTGGCCATGGACGGCCGTGCGTACGAGGCGTGGATGGGAACGGGCGCGTGCATGGTGGCGGTGGGGTCGGCGACCGATGTCGCCGCTGTCCGCGACCTGGCCATGCTGCACGGCGGGCATGCCCAGGTGCTGGATGGCGACGATGCGCTGCGGGCCGATCCATTCGGGCCGGTGCCGGCGGGCGCCGACATCATGCGGCGCATCCGCGCGTCGTTCGATCCCGCGGGCATCATGTGCCCGGGGCGGTTCGCGGCACGCGAGGCGGTGGTGGCATGAGCACCGGGTGGATCCCGGGGGTTCCCGCCCCCACGCATGACGACCTCAACACCTGCGTGCAGTGCGGACTGTGCCTTCCCCACTGCCCCACGTTCCGCGTGACCGGGCTCGAGACGTCGTCGCCGCGCGGGCGCATCGCCGCCATGCGCGCGGTGCAGGCGGGCGAGGCCTCCGTGCAGGGCGACTTCACGCGCTTCACCGACGAGTGCCTGGCGTGCCGGGCCTGCGAGTCGGCGTGCCCGTCGTCGGTGCCCTACGGGCGGCTCATCGAGGCCGCGCGCGCGCAGACGGAGGCCGCGCGGCCCGCGCCCGAGCGCGCGGCGCGGCGGGTCGGGATCAACGGCGTCATCGGCCATCGTCGCCTCACGCGGTTGCTGGGCTGGGGGCTGGCAGTGGCCCAGGCGCTGCGGCTCGACCGCCTGGTGCCGGAGCGGCTGCGCATGGCCATGCCCCGCGTGAGCCTCAGCGGAATGCGCATGCCCCTCCCCGATCCGGTGGGCACCGGCCCCGAGGCCATGCTGCTTACCGGGTGCGTCATGGACATCGCCTTCCGGCCCGCGCATGCCGCCACGCTTCGAGCCATGGCCCGGGCGGGATACCGCGCCACCACCCCATCGCGGGGCGGGTGCTGTGGTGCGCTGGCGGCGCACGCGGGCGAGCTGGAGGAGGCACGCCAGCTGGCCCGTCAGCGCATCGCCGAGATGGGGCATGCCCAGGTGGTGGTGGCCGACAGCGCGGGCTGCAGCGCCCACATGCGCGCGTATGGCCACCTCCTGGAGGACGATCCCGCATGGGCCGCGCGCGCCCGGGACTTCGCCACCAGGATCCGCGACGCCGTGGAGCTGGATGCCCCGCCCGCCCGCACGGTCGACGAGCGGGTGGCGGTGCACGACGCCTGCCACCACCTGCACGCGCAGGGCATCGGCCCCGAGGTGCGGCGCACGCTGCGCGAGGCGGGTGCCACGTGCGTGGACCTTGGTGATGGAGGACGCTGCTGCGGCGCGGGCGGCATCTACAACGTGCTGGAGCCCGGCATGGCGGCCACGCTGGGAGAGCAGAAGGCGCGGGCCATCATCGCCACGGGCGCCCCCGTGGTGGCGGTGGCCAATCCGGGATGCGCCATCCAGATCCGCAATCACCTCCGGGCCCGGGGATCGGATGTGCAGGTGCGCCACCCACTGGAGATCGTCGACTGACGCGGTTGCGCCGCGACGTGCCCCGGGAACCTCCGGCACCCGGGCCGTGCCGGCACTGGTGATGATGCCCCCATGGAACCCCGCAACCTCGCCGTGATCGCGGCCTCGTCCCTGGCCCCCGGCACCGCGGCGTTCGGAGTGCCCATGCCCGACCACCAGGTGCGTCACGGCCAGGGCGCCGGCGGGGTGCGCCTCGGCATGAGCGAGGCACAGGTGGTGAAGGTGCTGGGCAGGCCGGCGGTGCGCCGCAGCGCGCGCACGGAGCTCGGCACCTTCGTGGACCTCACGTGGCCCGGAATCCAGGTGCGCAGGTGGGAGGGCGCCGGCGGGCGCGTCGTCACCATCACGGTCACCGACCGCGGCATCCGCATGGCCAATGGCATCGGGGTGGGCTCGACCGTCGCAGCCGTGCGCGCCCGGCTGCCCCGGGCCCGCTGCGGGTCGGACCCCCTGCTGTGCACGCTGGGCGACCCCCAGCCCGGCAACACCGTCACCACCCTGCGCTTCGGCACCGCCGGGAGGGTGACCGAGCTGAGCGTGACCCGGATGGTCGCCTGACCCCGGTGCCAGGCACTTAACCGAGCGTCACACGACGTGTGACGCTCGGTTAAGTGCCTGGCACCGGGGTGGGGTAGCGTGCCCCGCCATGAGCGATCCGTCGTCCCAGTTCGGCCCTCGCGGTGACTTCTCGATCTCCTGCGAGGTCGACGCGCCGCGCGAGCAGGTGTTCGCCGCCTACACCGACCCCGCGGCCATCCCGCACTTCTGGGCGCCCGAGGGCGTGGAGATCCCGCCCGACAGCGTGGACCTGGAGCCCGTGCCCGGGGGGGCCTTCAACATGGTGATGAAGGTGGGCGAGGACGAGTTCCCCATGACGGGGACGTTCGCCGACGTCAAGGGGCCGGAGTTCGTGGAGTTCCATGAACCCGGGCTGGACATCCGCTGCACGATCTCATTCGACGACATCGGCGGGGACCGCACCCGCGTGACCGTGCTGCAGACCAACGTGCCCGAGGAGTTCCGGGGCGAGAACGCCGAACTGGGGTTCCAGAGCAGCTTCCGGCGCCTGGCGGCGTACCTGGCGGGCGACCCCGCCTGATCATCCGTGCGCGTGGCCCGGGCCAAGTGCGCGGGGGCCGTGTGGGACTGCGGTGCGGTCGCCGATGGACCCGGGGCGGTGGGCGTGGTGGCGGAAGCCCGGCCCATGGCCGCCGGGGCCGTGGGCCAGCATCAGCGCCACGGGGGCCAGCGCCGCGCGCACGGGGCTACTTCTGCCGGAGTGCGCGCACGATCAGGGCCACGTAAGCCCTGGAGCCCTTGGCATTGGGGTGCACCCCGTCGGGCTCGAGCACCGACGAGTTGCGCGACGCCACGCGGTACCAGTCGACCACGCGCACGTTGCGGTACTTGCGCGGCAGGGCAGCGATGTCGCGATTGAGTTGCTCCATCCACCACTGCTGCTGGCCGTCCCTGCGGGTCCGGTGATCCTTGGTGTAGGTGTTGACCACCACCACGCGCGGGGCGCGCTTGGCCACCGCCATGATCTCGCGCCACTGCTGGGGCTTCACGGGACCATTGGTGCCGAGTGCGATGACCACCGCGCAGGGCCTGGTCCCCATGATGGACCTGAGCGCCGTGATGCCCTCGCTGAACTGCCGGCCCGTCTCGGTGTCGATCTTCGCGGCGGCCCCGCCGAGCGCCCGCTGCAGGGTGCGCTCCTGGCCGTAGTTCTCGACGGCCATCCACAGGGCGGAATCGCCCACGGCCGAGCCGGCGGTGGACGCCGTGCACGTGGCCTTCGCGCCCGACTTCGACTTGGCGGGCTTGGCCGTGGCGACCGAGGCCGCCGGGGCCACGGCCACCAATGCGGCCGCGCCCATGAGCAGGAGGCGAGAGGTGGAGATCATGCGCGCAAGGGTACCGGCGGCCTCAACCGATGCCCGGCACCGGGGGTACATAGGGGACCAGGACCACCAGCGAGATCAGCGCGAGCACGGCGAGGAACCCCGCCCACGCCGCAATGGTCTGCGCGGGGTGCGCGCGCCACGTGCCGTCGAGCGTGGCGAATGCCCGGCGCAGGCCCGCCAGGCCGTTACGCCGGATGGGCTGCTCCACGTAGGTGTACGACAGGGCTGAGATCCCCACCACGAGGATCACCTGCATGGCCACCAGCGGGGCGCCCGAGATGGGCACGTCCTGGCCGGCCCGGGTGAGCATGAGCACCGGCCAGTGATAGAGGTACATGCCGTACGAGCGCTGTCCCACCCACACCAGCAGCGGCAGCCCCCAGAAGCGCCCCATCCACGACTGCGGGTGCGCGGTGACGATGATGAGCACTATGGCGGGCACGGCCAGCAGCAGGAACCCGCCCTGGTACAGCGGCGACTCGAACTCGTTGATGGTGAACATGCACCACAGCACGCCGGCGAGCGCGGCCAGGCCCAGCAGCTCCATCCCGGCACGTGCCAGCCACGACCCCATGGCCTTCAGCCGACCCGGTGGCAGCAGCACCGCGCCCAGGATGCCCACGAACAGCCCCACCGCCCGGGTGTCGGTGCCGTAGTAGATACGCCACGGCAGCTCGTACGGGTCGTACAGGTGCCATGCCCACCACGTGGAGAACGCGGCCGCCGCCGCGGCCAGGGCACCCAGCACCCACACCGGCATGCGGAACACGATCAGCACCAGCGCCAGCACGAGCGGCCAGAACAGGTAGAACTGCTCCTCCACCGCCAGCGACCACAGGTGGGTGAACACGTTGGGGCGCCCGAACTGCTCGAAGTACGGAACGTCCGCCACGATGAAGTACCAGTTGGTCACGTAGGCCAGCGACGCCAGCACCGCGCCCTTGAGGCGCGCCACCTCCTCCCAGTGGAGGATGAGCATCGCCACCAGCGTTCCCGCGATGGCCAGGAACAACGCCGGCAGCAGCCGCCGCGCGCGGCGCAACCAGAAGCGCCACAGGTCCAGGCGTCCCGTGCCCTGCTGCTCCACCACCAGCAGCGAGGTGATGAGGTACCCCGAGATGACCAGGAAGAAGTCCACGCCCAGGAAGCCGCCGGGCAGCCACGTGGCGCCCGCGTGGTACATGAACACCGTGGCCACGGCCAGCGCCCGCAGGCCATCCACCCCCGGCATGTAGGGCAGGCGCGCGCCGGTGCCCCCGCCCTTCTGCTGGTAGGCGGGGTAGGGGGTCTGCGGGCTCACTGGGCGAAGGCAACACGACGCGGCGGACGGCCGGGCGTAGGCTGGAGCCACCCACCCGCATCGGAGGATGACCCATGGCCGACGACGCCGCGCCCAGCGCGAACCAGGTACCCGACGTGCCGATCCTCGAGGCCCTCGGCAGCCGCCGCAGCATCCGTTACTTCGACGATTCCCGCGAGGTCGAGCGCTGGAAGATCGAGACCATGCTGCAGGCGGCGCGGTTCGCCAGCTGCCAGGGCAACATCAACTGCACCGAGGCCATCGTGGTGCGGCGCGACGAATGCGACCTGTGGGACGAGGTCGAGGAGTGCGTGTCGGGCTTCAACGTGCAGATCATCAACCAGTCGTCGCACCTCATCCTCTGGCTCACCAACCTCAACGCCTGGTACGGCCGGGCGGTGGACGGCATCTCGGGCCTGGCCCTGTGCGGCGCCGCCACGCGCTACCACGGATGGAACTACGAGTTCTCGATGACCCAGACCATCCCGCGCCTCATGAGCTTCCCCACCGAGCGCACCGACGCCCTGCTGCGGTTCGAGAGCGGGCAGGCCGTGGCGCAGGCCATGGCGGCCGGCGTGGGCGTGGGAGTGGGCAGCATCCTCATCGCGTTCGGCCGCAAGCCCGGCGGCATCGAGAAGGCCTTCGGACTGCCGCCGCACTACCGGTTCACCTGGGGCCACGCCGTGGGCTACCCGGCCGAGGACCCCCAGGCCGGCGGCCAGCGGCCCCGCCTGAAGTTCGGGGTCATCTACCACGACAACGCCTACGGGGTTCCCTACGAGTGCCAGCCATCCACCGAGCAGATGCTGCGCGAGAAGGGGCTCATCCAGGAGCAGGCCCCGCTGCCGGGGCGCTTCGAGGAGATCGTGCAGCTGGCCGAGAAGCACGGCCGCGACCCCGGCACGCTGTCGTTCCCCGCCGCCGAGATCCGCCGGCTCATGGCCGACGACGACTGGGACTTCGGTCCCAACATCCGCGCGCGTGCCGAGCACGTGCTGGCCACCGAGGACCTGCCCGAGTACCCGCAGGAGATGAAGGACACCTTCGCGCGCCTCATGGCCGAGCACGGGATCGACGCCCGCAAGTTCCTGCCCAAGGACTGACATGGCCGCCGAGTGGAGCACCTGGTATGCGCAGGAGGACCCCACCGGGTGGGTGCTGGCGCGCATCCTGCGCGACCGCGCGCACCAGCACGGCGACCGCCCCTACCTGCGCTACGGCGACGGCGACTGGGTCACGTACGCCCACATGAACGCCCGGGCCAACCGCATTGCGGGCGGCCTGATCGCCCGGGGCGTGCAGCCGGGCGAGTCGGTCAGCGTCATGCTGCCCAACTGCGAGGAGTTCCTGCAGTGCTGGTACGGCATCCTCAAGGCCGGCGCGGTGATGAGCAGCATCAACACCGCCTACAAGGGCGACTTCCTCTCGTGGACCATCAACCTGGTGCAGGCCCGCACGCTGTTCATCAGCGACGCCTTCCTGGACCGCCTGGAGTTCATCCGGGCCGACGTGCCGCTGCTGGAACGGGTCGTCGTGGTACCGGGCGGCGCCCCCTCGGGGCCCGACCCCGCGGTGGCGTGGGAGACGCTGGACGCCCTCATGGACTGCCCCGACGCCGAGCCCGACGTGCAGTACGCCTGGACCGACGACGCACGCATCATGTTCACGTCGGGAACCACGGGACGCAGCAAGGGCGTGATCAAGCAGAACGCGGCCGATTACTTCTCGGCCCGCGGGTCGCTGGAGTACATGTCCACGCGCCGCGGCGTGGCGGTGGACGAGATGCACGCCGAGACCTGGTTCTCGTGCCTGCCGCTGTTCCACAGCAATGCGCAGGTGCTCACGGCCTACCCGGCGCTCATCGCGGGCGGGCGCGTGGCGTTCGTGGAGCGGTTCTCGGGCACGCGCTTCTGGCAGCAGGCCATCGACATGGGCGCCACCATGTTCAACGGCATCGGGGCCATGCTCTACTTCCTGTGGAACCAGCCGCCGTCCGAGCTCGACCGCGCCCACTCGGTGCACTCGGTGCTGGCCGCGCCCGCGCCCCGCGACATCTACTTCGCGTTCGAGCAGCGCTTCGGCGTGCAGTTGACCGAGGGCTATGGGCTCACCGAGACCGGCGTGTGCACGGTCATGGACCCCACGCAGCCCGTGCGCCTTGGCAGTTGCGGGCGCGCCAACCCGGGATATGAGGTGACCATCGTGGAGCCCGGCACCGATCGTCCGCTGCCGCCCGACACGCCCGGCGAGATCGTGGTGGACATGAAGGTGCCCAACATCGTGATGCGGGCCTACTACGGAATGCCCGAAAAGACCGCCGAGGACTTCCGCAACCTCAAGCTGCACACCGGCGATCTTGGCCGCATGGACGCCGACGGCTACGTGTACTTCATGGACCGCGTGAAGGACTACATCCGTCGCCGGGGCGAGAACGTGTCGTCCATGGAGGTGGAGCGGCAGATCGCCGCGCACCCCGGCGTGGGGGAGTGCTCGGTCATCGGCGTGAAGGCCGACGAGGGGGCCTCGAGCGAGGACGAGATCATGGTGGTGCTCGTGGCCGAGGGCGCGGCGCCCGACCCCGTGGAGCTCACCCACTGGATGGCCGAGCGCATGCCGTACTTCATGGTGCCGCGCTACATCCGCGTGGTGGATGCCCTGCCCAAGACCCCCACCGAGCGGGTGCGCAAGACCGTGCTGCGCGAGCAGGGGATCACACCCGGCACCTGGGACCGCGACGCCGCGGGCGTGACGGTGCAGCGGTAGGCACCGGGGCGGCGCGGGCGATACCCGGGGTTCGCGCCCGATCACCAGCGGGTGCGATACTGAAAGTATGGTCGGTAGCGGGGAATCCACGGGCTTCATCGCGGGGGTCGCGGTGGCCGCCCTGCTGGGCGGGGGCGCCCTGGCGGCATCGTGGATTCCGGCCGGCAGCGTGGACACCCGTCAGATCGCGCCGGGGGCGGTGACCAACACCCGCCTGGGCACCGAATCGGTGGGCACCAAGAAGATCAAGAGCGGCGCGGTGACCACCCGCGAGATCAAGAACGCCACCATCCGGCCCATCGACTTCAGCTGGCTGGTGTGGGCCGCCATCGCCGAGCTCCCCGGCAGGCAGGGGCCCGCCGGTGCCGCTGGCGCCACCGGAGCCACCGGGGCGCCCGGGCCCGCGGGTGCCCAGGGAGCGGTGGGGCCGGCCGGGGCATGCACGGCGCAGACGATCCTCAACGGCTCGGGGCCGCCCGCGGCATCCGCCGGCAACGACGGCGACTTCTACATCGACACCTCCGCCGAGGTGATCTACGGCCCGAAGTCCGGGGGCGCGTGGCCCACGCCGGGCACCAGCATCGTGGGGCCGAAGGGCGATCCCGGACCGCAGGGGCCGACGGGGGCCACGGGGCCCGCGGGCACGTCCATCCGCAGTGACTGCGTCCCACCCGCGCCGGACGTCGGCAACGACGGCGACTTCTACATCGACACCGCCAGCAGCACCCTGTACGGGCCGAAGGCAGCAGGGGCGTGGCCGGCCACCGGGACGAGCCTGGTCGGCCCCGCCGGCTCGACCGGTGCCACCGGCCCGCCGGGGCCCGCAGGGCCGCAGGGCCCCGTTGGGCCGGAGGGCCCTGCGGGCGGCACCTTCGCGCCCGATTACGGCCAGTGGAGCAGCACCCAGACCCAGGGCGGGGCGGCCTTCACCTCGCAGGACACCGTGGTGCCGCTCACCTTCAACGTGCAGGACATCACGCCGACGTCGGGCATATCCGTGGATGCCGCACCCGACAACTGGAACTGGCGCTTCACGACGGCGGGCACATGGGCCGGCGGCTTCTCGGCGCAGATCCGCAAGAACGGCAACGGCACGGCAACGGTGAGCATCTGGTGGCAGTACGCCGACCCCGACTCCGGGTGCGACGAGGACTCCGACTTCATCAACACCACCAACTCCGCCACACGGGCACGGCTGGCGTCGAACGGCGATCAGGTGACGATGACCGTGATGTTCGAGTTCCCCGTTCCCGAGGGCGGCATGTGCGGCCGCCTGGTGGCCAACTCCGAGGCGGGTAACGCCGGGGAGATCGACGAGATGGAGATCTACTACGACCCGCCGCGGGGCTCCACCCGCCCGTCGGCACCGTCGGTGATCGCCAACGTGTGGCGCATCGGCTGACGAGTTCGTCACGTATGCCGCAATCGCCGAGAGGGCTTACGGCGTAAGAAAAGTGCGCTCCCAGCGGCCAATAAGGGACATCTGCCGCCGCCGCGGGTAGGTGGTTCAGCGGCGTAACACGATTCGGAGTCCTATCCTTCGCCACATCCGGCACGAACTCCGTGCGCCGTTCCCGCCGAGCAAGGAGAGAGGACGATGACGACCGAAGCCGACCCGCTGGGGATCGTCTCCGGAGCGCCCCTGGGCTTCACCGACGCGCTGACCTACCCCCACTTCCAGTCGGTGTTCGACCGCAAGTCGCGCCGGGTGGCACTCGGGATGACCGTCGAGAGCGACGTCATCGAGTACTCCTCCCCCTACGAGCCCGTGCCCCTCACCGAGCTGGAGGAGGCCCTCCTGGTGATGGCCGCCACGGGCCTGAACGGCCTGGCGCTGGCCGACCTCGACCCCGCCCGCGGCATGAGCACGCTGGTGCAGTGGACCAACCGCACGTGGCCCAGCGCCTGCTCCAACCACGGCACCGAGCTGTTCTGGAGCAACGACTCCGGCCTGTGGTGGCTCGACATCTTCAAGATGGTCCCCGAGCCTGGCGAGGTGTCCACCCTGTCGGGCCGCCCCATCGAGGAGCAGGCCGACTTCGTGGTGGACCTCTACCGCCGCGCCCGCGTGCGACTGCACGAGGGCCGCGCGCAGCTTCCCACCACCCTGCCGGGGCTCTTCGACTTCAACCAGTGGAACGCCAACAAGCCGGGCACCACGCTGTTCGTGCCCATCACGAACATGACGATGGAGTACATCAACGTCCTGTTCATCTACCTGGCGCGCTCCTACAAGTTCAACATCATCGACGAGCGCAATGGCGGACGCTCTGCCGGCCTGCAGAAGTGGGTGGACGAGGGCCGCGTTGACCCCGCCCGGCCCATGGGCATGATCGAGCTCGAGAACCGCATCCTCTCGATGATGGTGGTGGAGCAGGCGTTCATCTGCCAGAACCTCAACGTGGCCATGCAGGCCCTGGGCCTGGGCGGCTGGACCTTCACCGGCTACCTGCCCAAGTTCGTGATGGGCGGCGGCGACGTCCTGGGGCTGGGCTTCCGGTTCAACGAGGACAACAACGGCAACACCTACGCGGTCGGCCGCGACGGGTACTTCGAGGCCTACGTGCCGCCGTACTACAAGGACATGGGCGAGGCCGTGGATGCCTTCATGGCCATGAAGTGGGGTGCCATGGACCCGGACGTGAGCAAGCCGTACAAGACCGAGTCGATGAACGAGGCCTTCACGGGGGCCATCCCGCGGCCGCACGACGAGACCGTGGAGATGGTCAAGGCCTACTGCCAGTACGCCTACGACACCTACGGGCGGTTCCCGGTGGCGATGGACCCGATGTTCCAGCGCCTCACCACCCAGGTGCAGCACATCGACACGGACTTCTACGACCAGTACTACCCCGAGGGGTCGTACAGCGGGCAGCACGCCAACCACTTCCACCGGTGGCACCCCGAGCTGTGCGACCACGAGGGCAAGCCGCCGCGCAAGGCGTAGCGGCTCGACCGAACGCGAACGCGCGAAGGGGGCCCATGAGGGCCCCCTTCGTCGTTCGTCACGGCACTGCCGCTAGGGCGTGGCGGGCGGCTGCGCCTGTGCCTTGGCCTGGGCGATGATCTGCTGCACGCCCTGCAGGGCCTGCGCCTCGGCCTGCACCAGGGTGCCGGCACCGGTGGCGAACACCGCCTTGGCGATCTCGGCGGGCTTCTTGCCCGCATCGGCGGCGGCCACGATGGCGTCAGTCAGGTTCTGCTGCTCCTGCTGCGCCGCGGTCTGCAGCCCCTGCCCCTCGATGTTGGTGGTGGCGAGCGCCGCGGTGGTTGACCTCACGTCGGCGAGCCCATCATCACCCAGCCCCACCCCGAACGGGATGAGGGCGCACAGGGCGACGATCACGAGGGCGCCGACGACCGGAACGAACTCCTTGAATTTTCCCATGCGGGGAAATGTGCCATGCCGCGTGGACGACGGCCCGGCGTGCGTACCATGGGAACCGTGACGCCCCTGCAGTTGACCGATGCCCACCGCGACGCCCAGGCGCTGGCCCGGGAGTTCGCGGCCAACGAGATCGCCCCCCGCTCGGCGGAATGGAATGCGGCGAAGCACGTACCCATGGACCTGATGCGCCAGATGGGCGCGCTGGGCCTGCTGGCACCGGCCATCCCCGAGCAGTACGGCGGACCCGGGCTGGACGCCACGTCGCTGTGCCTGATCGTCGAGGAGATCGCACGGGCAGACGCCGGAATCGCGGTGTCGATTGCGGTGCAGAACGGCCTGGTTGCCGCCCCGCTGCTGCGCGCAGGCACCGACGAGCAGAAGGCCCGGTGGCTCCCCCTGCTGGCCTCGGGCGAGATGATGGGCTGCTACGCGCTGACCGAGCCGGACGCGGGGTCGGACACCGCCGCGCTCACCACGCGGGCCGAGCGCAGTGGCGACGGCTGGCGCATCACCGGGGCCAAGCAGTGGATCAGCAACGGCGGGTTCGCCGACCTGTTCGTGGTGTTCGCGCGCACGGGCGGAGAGGGCGCGCGGGGCGTCAGTGCGTTCGTGGCAGGGAAGGCCGAGGGCCTCGAGGTAGGGCCCGAGATCCCCAAGCTGGGCCTGCACACCTCGTCCACCGTGGGGCTGTCGTTCGACGGCATGCCCGTGCCGGGCGACGCCATGCTGGGCGCCGAGGGCGAGGGCCTCAAGCTGGCGCTGGCCACGCTCGACGGCGGGCGCATCACGGTTGCCGCGCAGGCGTGCGGAATCGCCCAGGCCGCGCTCGACCTCGCGGTGCGCTACGCCACCGACCGCGAGGCGTTCGGGGGGCCCATCGCGCGATTCCAGGGGGTGCACTTCCCCATCGCCGACATCGCCGCCCAGCTGGACGCCGCCCGGCTCCTCACCCTGCACGCGGCGGCCCTGCGCGATGCCGGCAGGCCGCATGGGGCCGAGGGCGCCAAGGCCAAGCTGTTCGCATCGTCGGTGGCCGTGCGGGCGGCGGATGTGGCCGTGCAGACCCTGGGCGGCTACGGCTACTCGGCCGAGTACGACGCCGAGCGGCTGTACCGCGACGCCAAGATCACCGAGATCTACGAGGGCACCAGCCAGATCCAGCGCATCGTGATCGCCCGCGACCTGTTCGGGGACGCCGCGCGGTAGCGGCGACGCGGCCGCGGTCTACGATGCGCCCGTGATCACCATTACCGGACCCTCGTACCTGGATGTGCTGATGCGCGTGCCGCACCTCGCCCAGGAGGGCGAGAAGGTGCGGGGCCAGGTAGTGCGCGAGAGCCCGGGGGGCGGGGCCATGAACACCGCCGCGTGGCTGGCGCACGAGGGCGCCGACGTGCGGCTGGTCACCACGCGCGGCGCCGACAGCGAGGGCGACATGCTGGCCGCGGCATGCGAGGCGGTCGGACTGCACGTCGGCTGGGTGCCGTGCGAGCGCACCGCCCGGGCCCTGGTGCTGGTTCCCCGCGGCGGGGAGCGCACCATCTACACGGGTCACCTGCATCCGCCACGCGATCAGGAGATCCTGGAGGTCATCGGCACCGGCGACACCGGCATCACGTGGTCGGCGTGGCGGCACACCGAGCTGCGCGTTGCAGCCGCGGCGCAGGGCAGCATCCGCGCCACCGACGCCCGGGCGCTCGAGGAGGACGCCGCCGCGGGCCACCAATGGGATCTCTACATCGGGTCGGCCAGCGAGAACCCCGCCGGGGCATCGGAGGCCGACCTCGACGCCACGGGGGCGCGGTGGTGCATCCTCACCGACGGCGCGCGAGGCGGGCGCGTGTGGCAGCGCGGCGCCGGGTGGCGCACCTACGACGTCACGCCCCTCTCCCCGGATGAACTGGCCGACACCTGCGGGGCGGGCGACTCGTTCGCCGCCGGCGTGCTGATGGCGCTCGACAGCGGCGCGGACATCATGGACGCCTGCGCGGAGGGGGCACGGGTGGCCGCCCGGTGCCTTCGCCAGGTGGGGTCGTTCCCGGGCGGGGCCACCGCCCGGGCCATGGGCTAGGCGGCTGAGCCCAAGCGGTGCACGGCGATCAGGCTCGTGGCGCCCGGGGTGGCCACCTGAGGGCCGCTGGTCAGCACCACGCGGGCGCCATCGGGCAGGTTGAGCCGACGCTGGGCGCGCGTGAGGCAGCGCTCCACCAGGGCGTCGATGGGCTCGTCCGGGCGCTGGTGGAGGGGCTCCGGAATGACGCCCCACTCCAGCGCCAACTGGCGGGCGACCTCGCCGTCGTTGCACAGGGCAAGGATGGGCCGGCGCGGGCGGAAGCGCGCGGCGGCGCGGGCGGAGCCACCGGTTGCCGTGGGGATCACCAGGGCCTCGGCCTTGATCTCCCGCGCCAGCAGCACGGCCGCGCGCATCACCGATTCCGCCGTGCTCCCGCCCTGTTCACGGACGCCTCCCTCCACCACCAACGGAGTGACGCCATCCTGGGCGTCGAGGGCGATGGCGGCCATCTGCTGGATGGTCTCGACCGGATACCGGCCCACGGCGGTCTCCCCGCTGAGCATCACGCACGAGGTGCCGTCGATCACCGCGTTCGCCACGTCCGACGCCTCGGCGCGCGTGGGCTCGGGCACGTCGATCATCGACTCGAGCATCTGCGTGGCGGTGATGACCATCCTCCCCCGCTCGTTCGCGGATTGGATGATGCGCTTCTGCAGCAGCGGAACCCGGGACACCCCGGCCTCCACGCCCAGATCGCCGCGTGCCACCATCACGGCGTCGGCGGCCTCGACGATCTCGTCGAGGTGCTGGATGGCCGAGAGCGTCTCGATCTTGGCGATGATGCGCGCCGTGGACCCCAGGATCTCGCCCCGCAGCTCGCGGATGTCGTCCGCCCCGTTCACGAACGACAGCGCGACGAAGTCGGCACCGGCGTGCATGGCCGTGCGGACGTCCTCGCGGTCCTTGTCGGTGAGGGCCATGCTGCGCACCTGCGCGTGGGTGAGGAAGGCCCCCTTTCGGGGCAGCGCCGTTCCCGGGATGACGCACGTGCCCATCAGGGCGCCCTTGGTGCGCTCGGCGATGGCGATGCGCGGGGCGCCGTCGCCGATGACCAGCTCGGACATGCCCGGGTCGGCGGCCTCGACCACCCCGGGCCAGTCGACCACCAGCGCGCCCGTTGCGCCCGAGGCCTTGGGGTCGCCCACGATGCGCACCGTGTCGCCCTCGTCCAGGTCGGCGCGACGCGACGACTCGTGCAGGCGGATCTTCGGCCCCTGCAGGTCGAAGATGATCGCCACGTGCTTGCCCGCGGTGGCCGCCGCATCGCGGGCCTGCCACGCCCTGCGGATGAAGTCGTTGCGGCTGCCATGCGAGCAGTTGATGCGCACGCCGTCGACCCCGGCGCGCATCATGGCGACGAGCGTGGCCTGGTCATCGGTAGCCGGCCCGAGGGTGGCCACGATCTTGGTGCGCCGGATGGCATCCATGGGGGGCGGGATGCTAGTCCCGTTCAGTGAGACGGGCGTTGCAGCGGCGTACCGTTACGGGCGGACGGCACCCACGTAGTTGTGGAGGCGGGTGGACAGCGCCTGCACCCGCACGAACTGCCCCGTGCGCGGCGCGTGGATGAAGTTGCCGTCGCCGATGTAGATGCCCATGTGGCCCAGCTTGCTGAAGAACACCATGTCGCCGGGCGCGAGCTCGTTGAACGGCACCTTCGGAAGCGCCGCCCAGATGTCCCAGGTGGTGCGCGGGATGGACTTGCCGATGGCCCGGTACGAGAACATCGACAGGCCCGAGCAATCGAACCCGGCCGGCGTGGCGCCGCCCCAGCGGTAGGGCACGCCCACGTACTGCATGGCCACCTGCACCACCGGGGCGTTCGACTCGGGTGAGGGCAGCGGGACGTTGGACCCTGCGATGCCGCGCATCTTCACGCCGATCGAGGTGAGGAACGAGGCGTCCACCAGGCCGTTGGGCGGCAGCCCCATCTTCTTCTGCAGGCGGCGCGTGGCGCGCTCCGTGGCCTTGTCGAAGCGCCCCGTCACCTTGATGCGCTGGCCCTTGGCGCGCAGGCGCACCTGGAACCGCTTGACGAACGACGCACGGGTCTTGGGCCCGATGAGCGACACGGGCACCGGGGGCGTGACGGGCGCGGCGGCGGCGGGAGTGCCGGGCGCCGGCGCCTGGGACGGCGCCGGGGAGGGTGCCGTGGTGGCACCGGGCAGCGAATCCGGCAGGGGATTGGCGGCTGCGATGCCGCCTCCGGCGAGGGGGAGCGACAGGCCGAGGAGGATGACCGCGGCGCGGGAGCGCACGAAGGGGATCCTCACGAAGTGACGTGCCGCGATAACGAAGGGCTCCTACTCGCCTACGGGGTCTACGTGCCGACGCGGATACTCAGCGCCGTTGGTCGCTCACACGCGAGGATCAACCTAGGCAGCACATCTGCGCAGCGCAACACCTTTCGGTGCCGGTTTTCCCCCGATTCCGTGTCGCCTGTCGCCGCATCCCCCATTCCGATGGGAAATACGCGGGGGACATCCCTCACCTGAAAACTTACGACGTAAGTGCGCTCTACGCGGGAAAAACTCAGAGCACGGTTACAGCCTGGGCGAAGTCCAGGCGCGGCAGGCGGGGGAACCACGCATCGGGTCCCGGCCGCCCGATATTCACCGCCAGCACCGAGGCATGGCGTCCGTCGGGGAAGAACTCCGCGTCCATGGCCGGGTAGTCGAAGCCGCTCATGGGCCCCGCCGCCAGCCCCACCGCGCGGACCGCGATGATGAAGTACGCCGCCTGCAGCGTGGCGTTGAAGTACGCCATCTCGGCGCGCCCATCCATCTGGGCGTAGTACTCGGCCTGCTCGGCCCGGGCGGGGAACAGCTGCGGCACGAACTCGTGGAAGTCGCCGTCGGCCGCGAGCAGCGCGGCCATGGGGGCCGTGCGCGTCTTCTCCTTGTTGCCCTCCGCCATGTGACGCACCAGCCGCTCGCGCGATTCCGGCGACCGCAGGAACAGCACGCGCAGCGGGTTGATGTTGCCCGAGGTCGGAGCCCACCTCATCAGCTCCCAGATGGCCTCCAACTGGGCATCCGTGACCGGTTCGTCCGTGAACGTGTTGGCGCTCCGGGCCTCGAGGAACAGCAGCTCCTGCGCGGCCGCGGCCAGGGGGATGCCGGGGACGGGCTGCGTCATGCGCGGAACTTCCCGCCGGCCAGGCTGGTTCCGGAGTGGGCCGGCGCCCCGCCATTGGGCTCCACCGAGATGTCCACCGCGGCGTAGTCGGCCGGGGTCGGAAGGGGAAGCGTCAGATCAACGTCCGACGACGCCGGCGTGAAGGTGCCCACCGACGTCATCTGGTCGGATCCCTTCTCGAGCACCCACACCTCGTAGTGGTGCCCCGCAGGCGGCGCCGGCACGTCGCGCAGCGACACCTGCACCTGCCCGCCCGGCCCGTCGGCGCCGTACAGGGACGCGGTGCCCGTCACCTTGTCCACGGCCTGCGTGGCCACCACGGCGGTGCTCGCGGTCAGCGGCGCGTCGGGCTGGGCCGGTCCGGTTACCGACAGCGTGATGCCCACGGCGAGGGCCGCTGCGCACGCCGCCGCGGCCAGGGAGGCGACCACCGTGCGGCGACGCCAGCTGCGCGCCTGCTCGATGGGAATGACCTGCGCACGGGGCTCGTCCGCCATCGCGGCGGCCGCGATGCGGTCGCCCAGCCCGGGTGGCGGGGCCACCCGCGGAAGGGCGCGGCCCAGCGCGTGGAGCGTGTCACGGTCCTCTGGGGTCATGTCATCGGTGGTCATCGGTTCATGCCTCCAGGCCGAGGTCCCTGGCGACGTCCCGCATGCGATCCAGCGCGAGTCTCATGCGGCTCTTGACGGTTCCGAGCGGCAGGCTGAGCCGGTCGGCGATCTGCGACTGCGAGAGGCCATCAAAGTACGACAACTGCAGAACGTCCAGTTGCGTCGGCGGCAGCTTGGCCATGGCCTCGGCAACCTGCACGGCGGCATCGGCGTCGGCCACCAGGTCGGCGGTGTCGGGCGCCCTGCCGTCGGGCTCGATTTCATCATGGGGCACGGGGCGACGGGCCTGCGCACGGGCGGCGTCGAGCGCCCTGTTACGGGCGATCGCGCACAACCAGGTGCTGGGCCTCGACCGCCCGGGGTCGAACGACTCCGCCGATCGCCATGCCGCCATGAAGGCATCCTGCGTGCACTCCTCGGCGGCCTGCCCATCACCGGTGATGCGCATGGCGATGGCGTGCAGCATGCGGCCGTAGCGGTCGTACAGGCCCCGGAGCGCATCCTGGTCGCCGGCGGCCATGGCGCGAATGAGGGCGATGTCCGCGGCGACGGGATCGACGACATCGAGAGGGTCCACGACCACGGGGTGATCGTAGACGCGGGCCGCACCCGCCCGGCGCGCAAGCGTTCCCGCGGGAACCGCGATTGCCTGCGCGCCGGACATGGTGATCGACCGCCCCCCTGCCTACCTCGCCGGCGGGATGAGAACGTTGTTGATCACGTGGATCACGCCGTTCCTGGCCATCACGTTGGTCTTGGTCACCCGCGCGTTGTTGTTGATGCGCACCACGCCCTTGCGCGTGCGGATCTTGATGCCGCTGCCCTCGAGGGTCCTGGCGGCGCTGAGCTTCACCACCTGTGACGCGAGCACCTGCTTGGGCAGCACGTGGTACGTGAGCACGGCCTTCAGCTGGTCGGGGTTGGCCTTGAGCTGCGCCAGCGTGGCCGCGGGCACCTTCTTGAACGCCGCGTTGGTGGGCGCGAACACCGTGTAGGGACCCTTGGCCGACAACGCGCTGACCAGCCCCGCCTCCTTGATGAGCGACACCAGCGTGGAGAACTGCGGGTTGCTGGATGCCACCTGCACGATGTTCTGCTTGGGCTTGGCCGGCGTGGTCGAGTGATGCGAGGCCACGGCGGGCGCCGCGGCAACAGCGGCGGCGGCCATCACGGCGGCGGCGGGCGCGATGCGGGTGCGGATCTTCATGGGTGGTGCTCCTTCGGTCGGGGCCCGCTGCGCGCGAGCCGTTCGACCGTGATACGTCCCCCGTGCTGAATCGGATCACATCACCCCGGGAAAGGATGTCCCTCCGCTCGAACCGCAGCACCGTCCGATGCCGCGCGACCCGGGGGCTCGCTGGCGCGATGCGGCACCGGCGCTAGTCCGTGAGCCCGATGCGGTCATGCACCCGCCTGAGCCAGCGCGGGGCCCACCAGTTCCACCTGCCGGCGATCCGCATGAACGCCGGCACGATGACGCCGCGGATGATGGTGGCATCGATGAGGATGGCCACCGCCACGCCGAGCCCCAGCAACTTGATGTTGGTGACGCTCGAGGTGATGAATGCGCCGAACACCACCGCGATCAGGATTGCCGCGGCGGTGACGATGCGCCCCGACCTCTGCATGCCGAACCTCACCGAGGCCTCGTTGTCGCCCGTGCGCAGCCACTCGTCGCGAATGCGCGAGATGAGGAACAGCTCGTAGTCCATGGCCAGGGCGAAGGCCACGATGGCCGTGAGCACCACCATCGATGTGTCCACCGTGCCCGTGACGGTGAAGCCGCCCACCAGCCACGTGAGGTGCCCCTCCTGGAAGATCCACACGAGTATCCCCAGGGTTGCGGCCAGGCCGAGCAGGTTCATCACCACGGCCTTCACCGGCAGCAGCAGGCTGCCGGTGTAGAGGAACAGCAGCACCAGCACGCTCAGCACCACCCAGGTGATCACCGCCGGCAGGGCGCCGGCGATGGCATTGATGGTGTCGGCATCCTCTGCGGCGACGCCTCCCACCAGCGCGGCGGCGTCGATGTCGCGGATGTCGGCCACCTGGCCACGCGCCTCACCGGTGCCGGGCACCACGGAGCTCGTGACGATGAGCCTGGTGGCGCCGCCCTGGCTGGTGAGGGCCCCGGCGTCGGGAGCCGGGCCCACGCGCTGGCCGCCGGTGAAGATGCCGGCGGGCGCCACCACGGCCTCCACGCCCTCCACCTGCGATACCTGCCGCGCGTAGGCCGCCCCGTCTTCGGGTGCCGACCCCGCCGGGAACACCACCTCGATCGGGCTGGCGTCGTTGCCCACGAACGCCGTGCGCACGGCCTGGCCCGCCACCGCGGCGGGGTCGTCCGCGGGCAGGGAGCGCTCGTCGGTGGGCCCGAACACCACTCCGAGGGCCGGAATCGACAGCACCACCAGCACCGCCACGCCGGCGCCGCCCCACAGGAGCGGCCGGCGCATCACCCGCGTGGCCATCGATGCCCAGAACCCGGTGTCGCGTGTCTCGGTGGATCGGCGCCACACGGTGACCCGGTTCACGCGCGGCCCCAGTATCGCGAGCAGGCTGCCGAGCACGAAGATCGCGCCCAGCACCGCGGCGATCACCACCACCAGGCCCGCGTAGCCGAACGACCGCAGGAAGTAGAGGGGGAAGAAGAAGAAGCCGGCCATGGTGACGGCCACCACAAGGCCAGAGGCGATCACGGTGCGACCCGCCCCCGCCATGGTGGCGCCGAGCGCGGCCTCCACGTCGGCGCCCGTCGTCTGCAATTCCTCCCTGAACCGGCTGACGATGAGCAGCGAGTAGTCGATGCCCAGCGCCAGCCCCAGGCCGGTGATGAGGTTGACGGCGTAGATGGACACGTCCGTGAACGTGGCGAATGCCAGCAGGCCGCCGAAGCTGAGCAGGATCGCGCACACGCCCACCAGCACGGGCAGGCCCGCGGCGATGAGCGCCCCGAACACGAACAGCAGCAGCACGAGCGTGATGGGGATGGCGATCAACTCGGCCGTCACCAGGTCGCGCCCGATGCGCTCGGCCAGGGTGCTGCCGGCCACCGACGCTCCGCCGGCCAGCACCTCCACCCCGCCCGTGGTGCCTGCGATGTCGTCGCGGAGCCCGATCGCCGCCTCGTCCGCCAACTCCTCGTCGGGCACCAGGCTCACCAGGATCAGCGCCGCATCGCCGCTGGGGTTCACCAGGGACCCGCCACCCGCAGCTGCCCAGGGGGACTGCACCGAGGCCACGCCCTTCAGCGCCTGCACCTGGCGGGTGACCCGCTGCCCCACCTCTGCGGCGGAGCCCGAGGTCACCGTCGATCCGGGCGACCGGACCAGGAGGAACGCATCGGTGGCCGGCTCGCCGAAGTCCTCGGCCAGCACGCGCTCCACGGTTGTCGACGCGCTCGAGTCGTCGGTGAAGCCCTCGGTCTGCAACTGGGAGAACACGCCGAAGCCCACCACGCCCACGGCCACCACCAGGAGCAGGGAGAGCGCCAGCACCCAGCGCCGCTGTCGATACATCCATCTGCCGAAGGCGTCCACGCGATGACCTCGTGATCCGGAAGGTAACGCCGTCAACATACACATGATGTTTACGACGTGCACATGGTCGGCGATGCGGGCTTTACCTACACTTAACGCATGGCACGAGGATCAACGGCCACACCTCGCACGCGCCCGTACCACCGCGGCAACCTGGCCGAGACACTGGTCGGGATCGGCGTGGAGCTGGCGGTGGAGGGCGGACCCGAGGCCCTGTCGCTGCGCGAGGCCGCCCGGCGCGCGCAGGTGTCGCCCACCGCGGTCTACCGTCACTTCGCCGACCGTTCGGCTCTCGTGGAGGCGGTGCAGCGCGTGGTCCTGGGCCGCCTTGCCGACGCCCTCACGCGTGCGCTGGCGGCACCGGCGGCGGTGCATGATGACCCCGTGCGTGCAGCACGCGAACGCCTCGCGGCGATCGGGGCGGCCTACGTGGAGTTCGCCGTGGCCCACCCCGGCGAGTACCGGATGATCTTCGCCGGCCAGTGCTTCCCCAAGGCGGGCGCATCCTCCTCCGGCGCCGAGGGCGTCCCCGCCGACGGCCCCTACACGATCCTCTCCACCGTGCTCGACGACATGGTGCGGGCCGGCGCGATGTCGCCCGAGGCCCGGCCGGGTGCGGAGATACCGGCATGGAGCGCCGTGCATGGCCTGGCGTCCCTCATTCTCGAGGGCCCGTACGCCGAGCTCGACCACCATCAGCGCACGGCAATCACCGATCAGGTCGTCGGCGTGCTGGTCGCGGGGCTCACCAGCCGGCACTGCTGAGCACGGTGGCCCACAGGGGTGTGGCTACAGCACCGGGCCCCTGCGCTACCGCGTGATCACCGCCGTGCAGGAGCCCGTGACCATGTCGCCAGGGGCGACCGCGTGACGTCAGCCGTGCTCCGGGTGCCACAGCCGCATGTGCTCTGCGTGCTGCTCGCTGTAGGCGCCCGGCGGGTAGTACTCGTCGTAGAACCCCGTGTCGATGTGCTGCGCCTGGGTGGTGAGCCGCTGGTACATCGGGTCGATGGTGAGCGGGAACCTGCCATAGGTGTCCCACACGTACTGGCAGTAGGCCTTCACGCACTCCACGGTGTCGGGGTGCGGGCGCGGGATGGCCCCGGTGAAGGTCTCGTTCATGGCCTTGTCGCGGTAGGGCTTGGGCACGTCGGGGTCGAGCGCCGCCCACTTCATGGCCATGAACGCATCCACGGCCTCGTGCATGTCGGCGTAGTACGGCGGGGTGAAGCCCTCCAGGTAGCCGTCGCGGCCCACGGCGAAGGTGCTGCCGTCGGTGGCGGTCTCGAACCGGAAGCCCAGGCCCTCCACGTCGCCGCCGCCCATCACGAACTTGGGCAGGTAGCCGGTGAAGGTCCAGCCGCCCAGGCCCAGTGCCTGCAGCGCCAGGTTCAGGTTCTGGCAGATGAAGCCCTGCTCCACCACCATCATGCTGAGGATGCGCGCCTCGAGCTCGGCCATGGTCATCACCCGCGCCTCGCGGATGCGGCCGGTCTTCACGAACTCATCCAGGCCGGCCGAGCGGCCCCCATGGCGCTCGTCGATGATGTTGAAGCCGTAGCTTCGCGCCAGGTAGATGAACAGGACGTTGATGTACTCCATCGTCATGTTCGTGATGGGGATGAACAGGGTGGTGCCCGGCTTGTTGGCGTTCCACTGGTTGAAGTCGAAAAGCCCCGGCAGCGTGGTGGGCAGCGGCGCCCGGCCCTCGTGCAGCTGCACGCGGCCCCGCCGGTAGAGCTCCACGATCCACTCGGCCTGGGCCTCGAAGCCCTTGCCCGACAGCGTGCTGATCTCGCCCGGCTCGGGAACCATCTTGAAGATGTCCAGCCACCACAGGCCGTCGTCGTTGCTCCAGAACAGCTCGGTGCCGTGGTTGGAGCACGCGCTGGGCCACGTGCGGTTGGTCCACTGCACGATGGTGCTCATGCCGCGCTTGGGGTCCATGTCGGCAAGGGCCAGGCCGTTCAGGCCGGTGGCGGCCATCACCAGCAGGGCCTCCTCCAGCTCCGACAGCGGCACGGCGGGGTGCGGCGAGGAGTACTCGATCACCTCGCTGTCCACGGTCATGCCCCAGCCCACCCGGCGGCTCTTGCGGTCGAAGATCGACTGGAACAGCGGGTACCCGAGGGCGCTCTCGAGCCCTGCAGGAACTGTGGTGGTGTCCATGAGCTCGTCCATACGCCGTAAGGCTAGCGCATGGCGGGCGGCTTGGTGTCCCTTCGGACGGTCACCTTGCGGCCCTTCAGCGACCCTGCGCGCAGCGCCGAGATGACGCGGTCGGCATCGGACGCCGGCACGTCCACCAGCGAGAACCGGTCGGCGATCTGGATGGCGCCGATCTGCTTGCCGGCGATGCGGGCCTCGTTGGCGATGGCCCCCACCAGGTCCTGCGGGCGCACGCCGGCGATGCGGCCCGCGCCCACGAAGATGCGGGTCATGCCCTCGGGCGGGGGGTGACCCGGGCCGGCGCGGTTGGCGCGCCGGGGCGCGCCGCCGCCCGGGCTGCGGCCGCGCGGGGCCTGCCGGTCGGGCCGGGGCCGGTCCTCGCGCATGCGGGCCTCGGGAATGTCCTCGTCGTCCTCCTCCCCACCCCGCGATGCCTGGTGCGCGAGCTTCACGGCGGCCGCGGCGATGTCCATCACGTCGAACTCATCACCGAGCGACTCCACCACCACGCGGAACGAGTCGAGGTCCTCCTCGAGGATGCTCTCGCGCAGGGTGGCCGTGGTCACGTCCAGCCGCCGGGCGCGCAGGTCGGCCACCGTGGGCAGCGACTGCTGGGGGATGCGCTGCCCCGTGACGCGCTCGATGTTCCTGAGCATGCGGTGCTCGCGCGGCTCGGCCAGGGTGATGGCCACGCCGTCGCGCCCGGCCCGCCCCACGCGGCCGATGCGGTGGACGTACTGCGAAGGCGCCGATGGCACGTCGAAGTTGATCACGTGCGTGAGCTGGTCCACGTCCAGCCCGCGCGCCGCCACGTCGGTGGCCACCAGCAGGTCGGCGGCGCCGCTTCGCAGCCGGCCCATCACGCGGTCGCGCTGCTCCTGGGTCATGCCGCCGTGCAGGGCCTCGGCGCGGTACCCCCGGCCGTTCAGGGTCTGCACCAGCGACTCCACCTCCACGCGCGTGCGGCAGAACACGATCGCCGCGCCGGGGGCCTCGGAGTCGAGCAGGCGCACCAGCGCCGCGGGCTTGTAGGCGCGCTGCACCACGTAGGCCGCCTGCTGCACGCGGGGGGCCTCGCCCGGCGCCGTGACCTCGCCCTCGATCTGCACGCGCACCGGATCGGTGAGGTGGCTCTGCGCAATCGCGCGGATGCGCGGCGGAATGGTGGCCGAGAACAGCACGGTCTGCCGACCCTCGGGCACCGCGGCCAGGATCTCGCCGATGTCGTCCGCGAAGCCCATGTCCAGCATCTCATCCGCCTCGTCCAGCACCACCACGGCGATCCGATCGAGCTCGAGGGTGCCGCGCGCCACGTGGTCGCGCGCGCGCCCGGGCGTGGCCACCACCACGTCCACGCCGCGCTCAAGGGCCTTGATCTGCCGGTAGATCGGCTGCCCGCCGTACACGGGCAGCACCCGCGCGCCCAGCGACCGGCCGTAGGTGTGCATGGCCTCCGACACCTGCATGGCCAGCTCGCGCGTGGGCACCAGAACCAGCGCCCGCGGCGACCGCGCGGTGCCAAGGCCTTCCATCGAGTGCAGCAGCGGCAGGGCGAACGCCGCGGTCTTGCCGGTGCCGGTGGCGGCGTTGCCCAGCAGGTCGCGCCCCGCGATGAGGCTGGGGATGGCCTCGGCCTGGATGGGCGTGGGCTCCTCGTAGCCGAGTTCGGCGAGGGTGGCGAGCAGCTCGTCGCGCAGCCCGAGGTCGGCAAAGGTGGTCTTGTTGATGGCGCTCTTCCCGGTGGTGGACCGGGAACGACCCGGCGAGGGTCCTATCTTGCCCGAACTCAGCCCAGGGTCCGGGCCGGGCCCAGCCACCCGTGCGCAAATGGCACGCCGCCACGTTCGGCCGGGGCGAGTGTTGCGGACTGGCCAAGAAATGCCCCGCACCCGGCCAAGGACAATTCGGCGAACTAGCGTCGGAAACGCAGGGGTTCATTCGTCAGGAACGGGCACGCCCGGGAAATCAGGGGATTCACAGTTATGAAGATTCGCAAGTTGATGGTCGCCACGGTTGCCTCAGGCGCCATCCTCGTCACCGGAGTGGGTGTTTCCGCGTGCGGTTCGTCGGACAGCGCCAGCGCCACCAACACCACGCAGACCGCTGCGGTGTCGATGGTCAACCTGGTTGGCGAGGACACCTACCTGGTGCTCGACGCCGACACGGCCAAGGTGCTCACCGACAACAACGTGAGCGTGGCACCGGCCTCCCCGGCCGAGGCCGCACAGGACGGCATCACCTTCCCGATCACGGGCGAGGAGGTTGACGCCGCCACCCTCAAGGAGGGCGTCATCACCCACACCGGAGGCCTCACGTTCTCGGCCGGCGGAACCGACCTGACGGTCACGGACTTCTCCGTGAACCTCGGCACCGGCATCCTCACCGCCAAGCTGCCCGACGGAGGCGACCTGCCCCTGCTGGCCCTTGACCTCTCGGGCGCCGAGGTGACCGACACCGACACGGGCAAGGACGTGAAGGGCGTGACGGGGGCGCTGACCGCCGACGCCGCAGCCGCACTGAACGACACCTTCAGCGTGGACCTGTTCACGGAGGACCTTGCCATCGGCACGCTCGACCTGACGATGGTCGTGGGTGACGAGGGCGGCGACATGGCCACCACTGCTCCCACGGAGTAACCACCTCCGTCC
>Ga0180432_10001819_pt1 | contig 32963 bp, 18 predicted proteins | sample SS_ome_10_FD_132414 | JGI IMG/M metagenome (GOLD analysis project Ga0180432, IMG submission 132414) | Hypersaline lake sediment archaeal communities from the Salton Sea, California, USA - SS_1_MS_2 metaG | ecosystem: Environmental > Aquatic > Non-marine Saline and Alkaline > Hypersaline >...
CGTCGATGTATATCGTGCCTGATCCACCGGGTGATGTAACACCGGATTTATCACCCAAACCGATGGCGATCTTATCCACATTCGTCAGATTGATCCCCTGGTCGGCAAAGGCCTGCAGGGGAATCGTCCACTGCTGCCATGTACCTGCCTTTGCCGCTTCCGGATCGTCATGGGCTGCGATAGCGGGCGCGCCCGCAGAGTTGGCGATTGCTGCATACAGCGGCTCGGCGGCATTGGTCGAATCGCCCCGGAACCAGAGCGACAATTCTCCAACGGCTGCAACCGTCCAGTCGCGCGGCGCCGTTAATGTGAACACCGCTTCTGAGTTCGTTACTCCGGCTTCGTTAACATACAAGAGCGGCATGGACTGGACGCCGCCATGGACGATCGTCTGCTCGGCGTAGGGCGGCATGAGGTAGCCGACCTGCGCGCCGTTGTCGGCGATGCCAAAGCCGTCGATCCATGTCTGCCAGATAGCTTCACCTGCCGTATCGTCGTCCGTATAACTCTCAAAATCTTCGACCAAAAGATAATCACCGACCGTAAAGCTCCACACGGGGCCTTTTACGGGATTTCCATTATACACCTCATCCACGCGCCAATAGTACGTTTTGTCGGCGTCAAGCAATCCGGGATCGTGATTCTCAGCGCCCAGCACCACGGAGCCTTCGTACTCCGGCGCAGTCGTATCGGCGTTGCGCACGGCCGTTTTATCCGTACCGAGGTAAAGCTGATGAGAAGCTGCAGAATCCGCCGACGTCCAGTTCAAAGTCGCATTCATTCCAACGTCCGCGGCGCCGTTTGCCGGCCGTGGATTTCCGACCGCACCCGGCGTCGTGAAGGTCCACGTGTCGCCTTTATACGTCGCGATGGCGTCAAACTCATCGACGCGCCAATAATAGACCTTTTCTCTTTCAAGCTTGCCGGGAGAGTAGCTCGTCGTCCCGGAGGGGGCTCCCATCAAGGCGTTGTTCACTTCATCGAAATCATTCCCGACATAAACCGTGTGCAATATCGCCCCGAAGCCCGGAGTCCAGCGAAGCGTTACGGAATTCGGATCCGCGACTTCAGCCCCATCGGCGGGATCCGGTTGATAAGCCGTTTTCGGTGGAATGGAGAAACTCCAGACGGCCCCTTTCCACGGGCTATTGGGATTATCTTCATTGATTTCATCGACGCGCCAGTAGTAGGTCGTGCCCGGGATCAAGCCTTCGGGAAAAGCAAATCCGGGAAAGCCGGCCACGTAAAATGTTGCCATCTGGTTGCCCTGGAAAGCGGCTTGGGTCCCGTTGACAACGTCATCAAGATTGTCGCTCAGATACACATCGTGTGAGATGCCGAACGCTCCCGGAGACCAGCCCAGATTCACCCAGGTATCTGAGTGAAAAGCCCCGTCGGCCGGATTGGGGTTCCTCGCCTGTAGCGCAGCGGGATCGAGAAGAGAGGCGGCCAAAGCATGATTGACAATGTCGATGTCCGTCAAAGCCCGGTCGAAAACGACCGCTTCATCCAGAGCGCCCTGCAGTTGGCCGGAACTGCTGGCGGACCGACCGCCGATCGTAAGGCGTGGAAGGTCAATCATGTCATCCGTGGTCCCGACAAGTATCCCATCGAAAAACAACTGTATCCCGCTACCGTCGTTACGCCATACCACGTGCCGCCACGGACCCGGTTGAATGATGAGATCTTCCAGGGAGAGCCCCGCCTCCGGTGTGAACTGATAGTCTTCGACTCCGTACAGTGTGAAACCGGCCTCGCCCAGGGTCGTCCAGCCGTGGAGGCGAATCGACGTGGTCGTGCTGTCGTGAAGACATTGTGCGTCCTGGGTGGATGGTACCTTCGTCGTTTTGACGATGTATTCCGCCGTCCACGATCCGGGCAGGTCCGTCGCACCGGTGAAATTAGCACGATTGGCGCCGTTCCTCTCGAATCCTGCAGCCGTTCCGGGGCCGAAGAATCCGTCTTGTCCCAATACGACATCCTCATAGGTTCCATTCAGGCCTCCACTGCCCGAATCGATACAGTCCGTTCCTGTTTCGTCGAACTTGTACCAGTGAAGCGGATTGGCCTCGCTGATTGCCGTCTCCCATTCGGCAAGGTCGGCTTGAACCAAGCCGCTCATACTTATCACGAGAACGAAAACAATCCAATCATTGAGTCTCTTGCACATAGCGAATCTCCTTCATAAAAAGGGTAAAGATTTTAGCGTATCGTAGGGACAGGTCCCTGTACCTGTCCGTCTTCCATCGCCGGATTCGGACGGCCACGGGCTGCCGTCCCTACGATTCCTTCATTTTACACTTTGATTTTTACATTTCCCGTTACGGCCGGTACAGCCGGATATCGTCGATATATATCGTGCCTGATCCGCCGGGCGATGCCATGCCGGCTTTGCTGCCCAGGCCGACGGTGATCGTATCCACGTTCGTCAGATTGATGCCCTGATCGGCAAAGGTCTGTAATGGAATGACCCACCGCCTCCATCCTCTACTCTGAGCCGCTTCCGCATCGTCATTGGCGACGATAGCGGGCGCGCCGGCTGTATTGGCGAGCGCCACGTACAACGGTTCGGCGGCATTCGCCGGATCGCCATGGAACCAGAGCGATAGTTGCCCGACACCTGCGACCGTCCAGTCGCGCAAAGCTGTTAACGTCAACTCTGCCTCGGAATTCGAAACGATGCCTTCGTTGACGTATAAAAGCGGCATGGATTGGGACCCGCCATGAACAATCGTCTGTTCGGCATACGGCGGCATGAGATAGCCGACCTGCGCGCCGTTGTCGGCGAGACCAAAGCCGTCGATCCAATGCTGCCAGATGGCCTCATTGTTCGGATCATCATCGGTATAGTTCTCGAAGTCATCGACCAGCAGATAATCACCGACCGTGAAGCTCCAGACCGGGCCTTTGACCGAGTTGCCGTTATACACCTCGTCCACACGCCAATAGTACGAGGTGTTCGCCTCAAGGTATCCGGCATCGTAGGTTTCCGCTCCCAGCGTCTTGGGGCCTAAGTAGTCGGATGAAGCCGTCTCGGCGCTGCGCACGGCATCCTTATCCGGCCCAAGGTACACCTGATGCGATGCCGCAGTATCCGCCGCCGTCCAGCTTAACGTCGTCGCCATCGGTAAATCGGCGGCGCCGTTGGCCGGCTGTGGATTGCCGACCGCACCCGGTGTCGTAAAGGTCCAGACGTCGCCTTTGTACGTGCCGAGACCGTCAAATTCATCGACTCGCCAGTAATAGATTTTCTCCGTTTCGAGCGCACCCGGATTATAGCTCGTCGTTCCCGCGGGAATGCCGGCCGTCGCGTTGGCGACCGTGTCGTAGTCGTCACCGAAGTAAACGGTGTGCATTTTCGCGCCGAAGCCCGTCGTCCAGGTCAAGGTTGCAGATGTATCTGCAACGGCGTCGCCGTCGGCAGGTACGGGATCATAGGCCGTCTTGGGAGGAATCGAGAAACGCCAGACGGATCCCTTCCACGGACTGTTCGGATCGGCGTCGTTGACCTCGTCGATCCGCCAGTAATAGGTCGTACCCGGCTCAAGGCCGTCCGGATAGGCGTATCCCGGGAAGCCGGCAATATAAAACGTATCCGCCTGATTGCCTTGGAATTCGGCGGAGTCCCGGTTGGCCTCGTTCACGGCGTCGAAATCATCGCCCAAATACACGTCGTGTGAGACGGCCGACTCTCCCGAACGCCATGCAAGGTTTATCCAGGTATCGAAAATGACCGCGCCGTCCTCCGGACTGGGACCGGAGGCGTAGGGAAACGGCTCGCTGTACATCGCTGAAAGAATCTCAACCTCGCTCAGTGTATGATTGTAGAGACGGACATCGTCAACAATTGCGTCCGCGCCCTTTCTTGTGTATCTATTCCCGATGGTGAGAGGCTCTTCGTTGGTCGGTATGCTGCCGGATGAGATTTTGGACTCCTCCAAAATTCCATCCGTGTAGAAAGCCACGACGCCCGTCGAGCTGTCATACGAGCCGGCGACGTGGTGCCACTGGCCGTCATCGACGGGTATGGAGGTTCCGCCTGCATAGTAATCGTCGCCATCTCCCTGATCCAGGCCGTTAAAAACGACTCTGAAGTAGGGAGTATCCCCGGCCCTGAGGATCATATAATTGAATCCCTTGGAGAAAACGTATTGATATGTCATCGTAAAAGCTTCTACCTTCACCCAGAGCGCGAATGTAATATTCTCCGTGATGTCGAATACCGGATCATTCCCACAGTCCACCAGGTCGCCTTCTCCCGCAGCCGATCCGCCGTGGAATTCGAGCGCCGCCGTACCGACCCGAAAATCGCCGGGCGCCGTCTTCCACTCCGGGAAACCCGCAATGCCTTCGGTGAGCGTTCCATGGTTGCCGTTGCCGGAGCTGTCGTAGGTGGTGGTGCCGGACCCTTCATCCAGCTTCCACCAGCCGACGAGATCCGCCCGGACACTGTTCGTGGAAACGAGACTCAGACAAAACGAAACGATAACCAAACATATGAATTTCCGGGACATGATAAAATTCTCCTGAAAAAGTGGTGAAAAAGTTCTACCGACGAATATCTTGTAATAAATCAATGTGTAGATTCTCTATTTCTTAGACTGGGTGGCAGCCTCAAAGCCGAATGTAAAAATCAAAATGTAAAATGCAAAATTGAGGAAGCCATCCCGGCTTGCCGGGATTCCACAATTTTAATTTTTGATATTTGATTTCTTAATCTTCGAAGCCATCCCCAAACTTCGTTTGAGGCTGCCACCCTTATGTTTTACTTATCACTTTAAGGCTGATACAATCGGATGTCGTCAATAAACATCGTTCCCGTGCCGCCAACCACTGTCATCCCGGACTTCGTGCCCAGGCCGACTGCGATCTGATCCACATTGGTCAGGTTGATCCCCTGATCAGTGAAAGCCTGCAGCGGAATGGTCCATTCTCTCCATCCGGCGGGCTTGGCCGCTTCCGCATCGTCATTAGCGACGATCGCGGGCGCGCCGGCTGTGTTGGCCAGCGCCACGTACAACGGCTCGAGGGCGTTGGCCGAATTGCCCCGGTACCACAGCGACAATTCCCCGACGCCTGCCACCGTCCAGTCGCGCAGCGCCGTTAACGTCAGCGTTGCCTCGGAATTCGATACGGCGCCTTCGTTTACGTACAAGAGCGGCATGGATTGGGATCCGCCATGAACAATGGTCTGCTCGGCATACGGCGGCATGAGATAGCCGACCTGTGCGCCGTTGTCGGCAACGCCGAAGCCGTCGATCCAATGCTGCCAGATGGCCTCATTGTTCGGATCATCATCGGTATAGTTCTCGAAGTCATCGACCAGCAGATAATTGCCGACCGTGAAGCTCCAGACGGGGCCTTTGACCGGGTTATTGTTATACACCTCGTCCACGCGCCAGTAGTACGTCGTGTCCGCCTCAAGAAATCCGGGATCGGCGTTTTCCGCTCCCAGCGTCTTGGGGCCCAAGTACTCGGGCGAAGAGGTATCGGCGTTGCGTACGGTATCCTTATCCAGTCCGAGATAGACCTGATGGGAAGCCGCATTGTCCGCCGCCGTCCAGCTTAAGGTCGGCGCCATCGTACTATCGGCGGCGCCATTGGCCGGCTGTGGATTTCCGACGGCGCCCGGCGTTGTAAAGGTCCACACGTCGCCTTTATACGTGCCGAAGCCGTCAAATTCATCGACCCGCCAGTAGTACACCTTCTCTTGTTCGAGCGCGCCGGGAGAGTAGCTCGCCGTCCCACGCGGGGTGCCTACGGTGGCATTATCCACCTCGTCGTAATCCTCGCCGAAGTAAATGGTGTGCAATTTCGCGCCGTAGCCTGCGGTCCAGGTCAGGGTTACAGAGGTCTCTGCAACGGCGTCGCCGTCGGCCGGGACGGGTGCATACGCGGTCTTGGGCGGAATCGAAAAGCTCCAGATCTCGCCTTTGTGTTTTGTCACGCCGTCGGCTTCGACTTCGTCGATCCGCCAATAATACGTCGTACCCGGGACGAGCCCCTCCGGATACGCATAGCCCGGAAAGCCGGCGACGTAGAACGTCGAGGTCTGGTTGCCGCGGAAAACGTCCGAATCCGGCGTAGCGTTATTGACTTGATCCCAATCATCCCCCAGGTACACGTCGTGCGAGGCCGCAGCATCTCCCGCCGACCATCCTATGGTGACCCAGGTATCCTCGTGAAGAGCGCCGTCGGCCGGATCGGGACCGAAGGCATACGGCCAGGGTTCACCTGTCATCGCCGTCAGAACCTCCGTCTCCGATAACGCGTGGCTGTAAAGGCGGATTTCGTCGAGCGGGCCGTGGAAGACTCTGGCGCCGGTGTCGGCCACGCCGATCAGGACCGGCGCATCGATGTCCGGACCGATGGAGAAGTCTTTGGGACCGATCTCGTCAACGCCGTTCAAATACACACTGAGTAAGCTACCGTCGAACGTGAAGGCCAGATGGGTCCATTCGTTCTTCGGCATAATGGAAAATTCAACCGACCCGGCCGGCTGGTACGAAACGCCGACCCGGTCCGTGTAGGTTGCGTTCGTATGAGCGCCCCACAGCTCGACCTGGAACATCATCGTATCGCCGCCCCAGCCGTTCGATTTGGTGAGAAAATGCTGGAAGTCTCCCGTCCCGTCCCAGTAGGCCCAGAGGGCCAGGCTGAATTGGCCCGAGCCGTCGGTCGGATCGAAGACGCCGCAGTCGATGCCGACGCAACCGTCCGGATCGAACACGACGGCGCCGCCGGAGCCGGCCGGGCCGGCGTCCCATCCCGGGGTTCCAAGCAACGTTCCATGGTGGCCGTTGCCGGAGCTGTCGTTGGCCGTGTCTCCGCCGGCTTCTTCGAACCGCCACCAACCGACCAGGTCCGCCCGGGCGGTACTTATTGAAATGAAGGTTAGACAAAACACCACAAGAAGCAGATAAATGAATTGTTTACACATGATGAGTAACCTCCTAAAAAAGTAATGTGAAAAGTAAAGATCAAAAACACCCGTTTTTTAGGTGTTCTGAGCGAAAAGAGCCTTTAGCCCTGAGCGAAGCCGAAGGGGAAGAATCCATTTTGCGTTACCCAGATCCTTCGGCGGCGCCTCAGGATGACACTTACGTGTCATTTTACATTTTGATTTTTCATATCCTTTATGGTCGATTTAGTCGTATGTCGTCAAAGTACATGGTTCCCGTGCCGCCGGGTGTTGCCATGCCGGATTTGCTTCCCAGGCCGATGATGAGCTTATCGACGTCGCTCAGGTCGATCCCCCGGTCGGCAAAATGTTGAAGTGGAACACTCCACTTCGTCCAGGCGAATGTCAGGGCCGCGTTCACATCTTCGTAAGGTACCACTGCGAGGATACCCGTGCGGCCGGCGACGGCGATATATAAAGGATCGGTCTGGTTATCCGAACTGCCCCGGAACCAAAGCGATAATTCTCCGACGCCGCTGTCCGTCCAGTTCCGCAGCGCCGTCAATGTGAACGTCGCTTCCGAGTTGCTGACGCCGCCCATGTTGAAATAGAGCAGCGGCATGGATTGTGAGCCGCTGTGGACGATTGTTCGCTCGGCGTATGACGGAATCAGATAACCGACCTGAGCACCGTTGTCGGCGATACCAAAGCCGTCGATCCAGCTTTGCCAGATGGCTTCGCCGGCCGTGTCGTCATTGGTATAGCTCTCGAAATCATCCACAATAAGGAACGTGCCCGTTGTAAAGCTCCAGAGAGGACCTTTTAACGTACACCCCTGACCATCGACTTCATCCACTCGCCAGGTGTAGGTTGTCAGCGGCTCAAGCCGTCCGGGACCAAAACGTTCGTCGCCTAATGCTTTGGGGCCGACGTACTCGGGAGACACCGTATCGGCGATACGTACGGCTTGTCTATCCGTCCCGAAATAGAGTTGATGTGAGACAGCGCTATCGGCGGGCGTCCAGCTCAATATCGCGTTCATTCCCGCGTCTGCGGCGCCGTTGGCCGGCCTTGGATGACCGACCGCACCGGGCGTCGTGAAGCTCCAGACGTCGCCTTTGTACGTCGCGACGGCGTCAAATTCATCAACGCGCCAGTAATAGACTTTTTCCAATTCGAGAGGCCCGGGAGTATGAGTTTTCAAACCCTTCGGCGGACCTCCCGCGGCAGAGTTGACATCCTCGAAATCGTCGCCGAAATAAACGGTGTGCAGTTTCGCCTCAAAGCCCGGCGCCCAGCTTAACACCACGTCATTCGGGCCGACGAACTCGGCGCCGTCGGCCGGATCGGGATCGTACGCGGTTGACGGAGCAAGCCAGAAGCTCCAGACGTCGCCCGTGTGTTTTGTGAGACCGTCGGCTTCGACTTCATCGATCCGCCAATAATACGTCGTGCCCGGCACGAGACCATCCGGTAAAGGGTGTCCCGGGAATCCGACTGTGAAATGCAAGTCGGTCTGATTGCCTTGGAAGGCTTCATCTGCACCGTTTCTGACATCGTCGAGGCGAGTGCCGAAGTACACATCGTGAGATGCGGCCGTATCGCCCGGAAACCAGCCGAGACTTGCCCATCGGTCCTTATAGAGGGCGCCGTCGGCCGGGGTCGGATCGTACGCTTTATGCCCGGCCGTCAGACTTTTTACTTCGGTTGCGGTGAGCGGCCTGTCGTAGATACGGACGTCATCGACGAGGCCGGGGAAGTAATGGGATTCATTGAGTTTCGCGCCGATTCTTACCTGGTCGATCGTCCCAAGCTCTCCTTCGTCGGCGCCGATCTTCTCGCCGTCGAGATACCAGTTCCCGCCGGTGCCGTCATAGACGAGAGCAAAATGGTGCCACTCCGTGTCCAGGGCGCAGATGAAAGCGTCCCATCCTTGAACGTGGACGACGTAGTTGCCCGCATCATCCACTTCCACGTCGAAGTGGGTCCCATCGGTCGTATTATCCGGGACGAAGCCGAACACGCTCGTCCAGCTTGGTATAGCGGTCGTATTAGCTTTCGCCCAGCCGGCCAGTGTCCTTCGGTCCATGCCGCTGATCCCGACGCTCCCGATGTCCACATAATCGCCTTCACCGTCGAGTTGGAGCGCTCCATCGACTTGTCCGGCGACCCACTGCGGATTACCTTTCAGGGTGCCGTGATGCCCGTTGCCGCTTGCGTCGCGCGCGATCGTTCCGGAGACCTCGTCCAGTTTCCACCAACCGATCAGAGCGGCGTGAATCGGGTTGCCTGCGGCGGTTAGAATCAGCGAGAATCCAAAAACAAAAATGAGCGAGCAAGTGAACTTTTCGGTGGACCTGTGTTGAGTATCCCTGTTGAACCACAGCGAAGACATGGTCGTCCTCCTTCGAATAACCTCATTTGCCAAAAGGGACCTGTACCCGCCGAGCGGTACAGGCCCCAGACGAACTGTTTAGAATTTCCCGTAGGGTGTGCATGTTGCACACGCGTCGGCTTTACGGCCGATACAAACGGATATCGTCGAAATACATCGTACCTGAACCGCCGGGGGCCGCCAGGCCGGATTTGCTACCCAGGCCGATGCCGATCTTATCCACGTTGCCCAGATTGATCCCCTGGTCGGTGAAAGCCTGCAGCGGAACACGCCATTCTGTCCAAACGTTAACCGTAGCGGCCGCCGGATCAGCGTTGGCCACCACCGCTGGAGTACCGCCGGTGTTGGAGACAGCCACAAACAGCGGTTCTGCGGCGTTGGCTGAATCGCCCCGGGCCCAGATCGACAATTCCTCAACGCCTCCCAGACTCCAGTCACGCGGCGATGTTAACGTCAGCAACGCTTCCGAATTCGTGACACCGGCTTCGTTCGTATATACGAGCGGCATGGACTGAGCGCCGCCGTGGACGATTGTCTGCTCGGCGTACGGTGGGAGCAGGTAACCGACCTGAGCGCCGTTATCGGCGATACCAAAGCCATCAACCCAACTTTGCCAAATGGCCTCGCCGTCCACATCGTTATCGGTATAGTTCTCAAAATCATCGATCAGCATGTAATTGCCCACCGTGAAGGTCCAGACAGGACCTCTGACCGGATTTCCATTATACACCGCATCTATGCGCCAATAGTATGTCGTGTCCAGTTCAAGCAATCCGGGATCATAACTCTCTGCACCAAGCGCCTTAGATCCTTTATATTCCGGCGAGGTCGCATCCGCTCTGCGAACGGCCTCCTTATCCAGCCCAAGGTAAACTTCGTGTGAAGCCGCGTTAGCCGCCGCCGTCCAACTCAGGATCGCAGCCATCGACATATCGGTGGCGCCGTTGGCCGGTTGCGGATCGCCGACCGCACCCTCTGTGGCAAAGGCCCAAACGTCGCCTTTATGCGTGGCGAGGCCGTCAAATTCATCAATACGCCAATAGTAAACCTTCTCTTGTTCCAGTGGACCGGGATTGTAGCTCGCCGTGCCTGAGGGAATTCCTACGGTCGCATTGGCGACTGTGTCTAAATCATCCCCGAAGTAAACGGTATGTAATTTGGCTCCGAAACCCGGCGTCCAGCTCAGCCGCGCGTCCGTGGCAACCGAGTCGGTCCCATCGGCGGGATCAGGCTCGTAGGCCTTCCTGGGCGGGATCGTGAAGCTCCAAAGGTCGCCTCTCCACGGGCTTTCCGGATTCAGATCGTTGATCTCGTCGATACGCCAGTAGTACGTCGTGCCCGGTACGAGCCCCTCGGGATAAGCAAATCCGGGGAAGCCGGCCACATAAAACGTCGCGCCCTGATTGCCCCGGAACGTATCGCCCGCGCCGCTGTCCACATCGTCGGCATTATCACCTAGATAGACATTGTGAGAGGCGGCAAAATCGCCCGCCTGCCAGGAGAGGGTGACCCAGGTATCTTCATGGATGGCGCCATCGGCCGGATCGGGGCCATAGGCCTGCGGTACCCCTTCGCCCAGCATGGCACGCTGCACCTCCTCCTGCGTCAGCCCGCGCATATAGATACGAGGATCGTCGATCCTCCCGAGAAAACTGCGAGTAGCGCCCTCCTGAGTTCTGCCGATAACCACATTCGCTGTATCTTCTGCCCCCAACACAATTCCTGATCCGCTTAGACCGGCATCTTCACCGTCGATGTAAAATTGTTGCTGGCCGCCGATGACCATCGCACAAACGTGTACCCATTCATTGAGCGGCACCTGGCCCGTACTCACTGGACCCACATAGGCACCCCCACTGGTTACGCTGAAATGAAGCACTCCGCTTGAATCGGTGTAGAAGCTATACGAACGGGGATCGTTGGATTTTGAAAGAATCCCCTGCCACAGTTCACCGTCCGGGCCGAGATGTCTTGGCGTATTTATCCAGGCCATGACGGTCACTTCGGTTTCCGCCATCAGGCTCTCGTCATGCGGAACCTCAACAAAATCATCGATGCCGTCAAATTCCATCGCCATACCGATTTTGCCGGCGACGTAGTGTGAATCGCCCGTGAGGGTGCCGTCATTGCCCTTGCCGCTGAAATCCGTGGCGACCGTTCCGGAACCCTCGTCGAACCGCCACCAGCCGACCAGGTCCGGATCGGCCGCTCCGGCCGGGCCTGCCAGCACAATGTTAAGAACCAGGACACCCAGAATGAGATGAATTACTTTGCTGCACATAATAGTCTCCTTCTTCAATCGATGAATCATGATTCTAAACGACCATTCATTATTTTTCGTCCATATTCATCTGTGACTTTTAATTATGCTCCGATACGACCTCCTTTCCTTGAGCCAAAGTGATCCGTTGTCATGTGCTTGCCCTTACGGCTCGGATCGATAGAGCCGAATATCATCAACGTATATGGTTCCTGTGCCGCCGGCCGTTGCCATACCGGACTTTGAACCCAGGCCGACCGCGATCTTATCCACGTTGGTCAGATTGATGCCCTGGTCGGCAAAGGCTTGAAGCGGGATGCTCCACTGCGTCCATCGGGACGACTGGGCCGCTTGAGCATCATCGTTCGCTACAATAGCCGGCGCGCCGGTCGAGTTTGAAATCGCCACATACATCGGCTCGGCGGTATTGGCTGAATCGCCCCGGGACCAGAGCGACAATTCTCCGACGCTCGCCGCTGTCCAGTCGCGTGAAGCGGTTAATGTCATCGTGGCCTCTGAATTCGTTATGCCGGTTTCGTTGACGTACATCAGCGGCATGGATTGGGAGCCGCCATGGACAGTGGTTTGCTCGGCATACGGTGGGAGCAGATAACCGACTTGTGCGCCGTTCTCTGCAACGCCAAATCCATCGATCCAATGCTGCCATATGGCCTCATTGTTCGGATCGTCATCGGTATAGCTCTCGAAATCCTCGACCAGCAGGTGATCGCCGACGGTGAAGGTCCAGACGGGGCCTTTGACCGTCTGTGCGTTGTACACTTCGTCCACGCGCCAGTAGTACGTGGTGTCCGCGTCGAGCCATCCCGGATCGTAACTCTCGGCGCCCGGTGTTTTGGCTCCTTTGTACTCCGGCGAAGCGGTATCGGCGCTGCGGACGGTGTTCTTGTCCAGTCCGAGATAGACCTCGTGTGAGGCGGCGTTGGTCGCCGGCGTCCAGCTCAGGATCGTCGCCATCGCCACGTCATCATCGCCGTTGGCCGGCTGTGGATTGCCGATCGCTCCCGGCGTCGTAAAGGTCCACACCTGGCCTTTATACGTACCGAAGCCGTCAAATTCATCCACGCGCCAGTAATACACTTTTTCCGCTTCGAGCGGGCCGGGATTATAGCTGGCCATTCCGGAAGGGACACCTGCGACTGCATTGTTAACCTCGTCAAAATCATCACCAAAGTAAATGGTGTGCAGTTTGGCCCCGAAACCCGGGGTCCAGCTCAGGGTGACGGTTGTATCCGCAATCCCGTCGCCGTCGGCCGGGTTCGGATCGTAGGCCGTCGCCGGGGGGATCGAGAAACGCCAGATCGGGCCTTTCCACGGACTGTTCGGGTCGGCGTCATTGACTTCGTCGATCCGCCAGTAATAGGTGGTCCCGGGCGCTAGCCCCTCCGGATAAGCGAACCCCGGGAAGCCGGCGGTGTAGAAAGTTCCCATCTGGTTGCCTCGGAATGCCTCGGAGTCCCGAGTGGCGTCGTTCACCGTATCGAGATCGTCGCCCACATAGACATCGTGTGAGGCGGCGAAATCGCCCGCCGACCAGCTCAGGCTGATCCACGTATCCTCATGGACCGCGCCGTCTTTCGGGTCGGGACCATAGGCATAGGGGTATCCTTCACTACCTTCCATCGCAGCGAGAATCTCAGTCTCCGACAGCGCATGATCGTAAAGGCGCACGTCGTCGATCAAGCTCGGCAGCGGTCGGTCGTGATGGCCGTCGGCGATCCAAAGGTTACGGCCGCCCACCGTGTCGATGTCCACGAGCCTGATCCCGCTGATTTCCTCCTGAACGCCGTCAACGTGCATTCTGATATCCTCGACCGTCGGCGATCCGCCGCTTTCCAGCACGGCGGCGAGGTGATGCCACTCGTCGTCGGTCACAACGGTCGTGCTGATGGTGTACCCTCCGCTGCATTCGGTGCGGAGCGCTCCCACGGCGCCGTTATCGGCATTGTCGTTGATCCGGCCGATCCACTTTTGGGTGTTCGTATTCTGGCCCCAGGAGATCCAGTCGCCGTAGCCCGCCGTCCTGACCCAGGCCATGGCGGTTCTGTTCTGCGTTCCCAGTATGCCTTCGTACCCTTCCATCTCCACGCGCTGGCCGGCGATCCCACCGAACTCCAGAGCGCCGCCGAATTTGCCGGCGACCCACTCCGGAGCCATCAGGAGCGTGCCGTCCTGCCCGTTGCCGCTTGAGTCAACGGCAATCGTTCCGGAACCGTCGTCAAACTTCCAGTGGGCGACAAGCTCTGCATGGATGGAACTCGTAAGAGTCAGAATCGACAGAATGAGAACGAAAGTCAAATGAATGGATCTTCTCGACATGATATGCCTCCTTTAAAAAGCTTTGATCACAATAATTTTTCCATGTTGACAAGTCATATCCGGCTACGGATCGGATCGATACAGCCGGAGATCGTCAATATACAAAGTCCCTGTGCCGCCGGTTGCGGCCATGCCGGACCCGGTGCCCACGCCGATCGCGATCTTGTCCACGTTCGTCAGGTCAATGCCCTGATCGGCGAAGTTTTGCAGTGGGATCGACCATGGCGTCCACAGACCTTTCCTGACGGCGTCGGGATCGTTATTGGCTACGACTGCGGGCAGACCGGCGCTGTTGGAAATCGCGACATACATCGGCTCGGCAGCATTGGCCGCGCCGCCTCTAAGCCAGAGCGACAATTCCGCAGCGTCTTCAGCCGTCCAGTCACGGGACGCCGCCAGGATTAGCGACGCTTCCGAGTTCGTCACGCCGGCTTCGTTGACATACATCAGCGGCATGGACTGAGCGCCGCCGTGGACGATGGTCTGCTCGGCGTACGGTGGCATTAGATAGCCGACCTGCGCCCCGTTATCGGCGATACCGAAGCCGTCGATCCAGCTTTGCCAGATAGCCAGGCCGGCTGTGTCATCGTCGGTATAGCTCTCGAAGTCCTCCACGATAACAAAGTCCGCTGTGGTGAAGCTCCAAATCGGGCCTTTGACCGGGCCGGTACTATAGACGGCATCCACGCGCCAATAGTACGTCGTATGCCAGGCGAGCTTGCCGGGATCGATACTCTCCGATCCGAGGGCGGCGCTGCCCAGGTATTCGGGCGAACCGGTATCGGCATTGCGGACGGCATCTTTATCGAGTCCGAGATAGACCTGATGCGATGTGGCGTTGGCCGCCGGCGTCCAGCTTAGGCTCGTGGTCATCGATACGCCATCGGCGCGATTGGCCGGCTGAGCGCCGCCCACGGCGCCGGGTGTCGTAAAGGTCCAAACCTCACCCTTATACGTACTCACGCCGTCAAACTCATCTATCCGCCAGTAATACACATTTTCCGCTTCGAGCGGGCCGGGGTTGTAGGAGGTCGTTCCGCACGGGAGACCCACGGCGGCGTTGCTGACTTCGTCATAATCGTCGCCAAGGTAAACCGTGTGCAATTTGGCCCCAAAGCCCTGTGTCCAGCGAAGGGTCACATTCTCCGCGTTGGCGACCTCGGCCCCGTCCGGCGGGTCCGGATGATAAGCGGTTTTAGAGGGGATCGAGAAGCTCCAGACCGGGCCTTTCCACGGACTGTTCGGGTCGACGTCATTAACCTCGTCGATCCGCCAATAATACGTCGTCCCCGGCGCCAGCCCTTCCGGATACGCAAACCCCGGAAAGCCGGCCACGTAAAACGACGTTGTTTGGTTGCCGCGGAACAAATCCGAATCCGTCGCGGCCTGCTCGACGTCGTTGAAGTTGTCGCCCAGATACACATCGTGAGAGGCCGCAAAATCGCCCGGCCTCCACGAAAGTGTCACCCACGTATTTTCATGGATCGCACCGTCATCGGGATCCGGGCCCATCGCATACGGATATCCGCCGCCGACCTGGAGCATAATGGCCTGTATGTCCACCTGGTCCAGAGCATGGTTGTAGATACGCACGTCGTCAATTTTTCCATCCATCGGTTCGGTGCGGCCGCCGTTGATGCCCAGAAATAGCGGGTTGTCATAGGCGTTGATGTCCCCGCTGGCGCTCGTTGTCGCCGAGACCTCACCGTCCACGTAAAGGACCATTTCTGAGCCGTTATACGTGCCCGCCATGTGATACCATTGCCCGGATTCGTAATTCGGACTGCCGGGCGCATTACGAGCGCCGCCCGAAAGAGACAGCCAGAAACGCGGCGTCCCGTTGCTTAACATATGCAGCCCGTATGAGAAATACGGACTCGTATGTTGACCGTCCTGATAAGGCTTGGCGATGACGATCTCGGGGTCTCCGCTAACATCGTCGAAATAGACCCATGAGGCGAGCGTCATCTGGTCTCCGGTGATATTCAGCGATGGCGAGTTTGGAATTTGCAGGTAGTCGCCGTTGCCATCGAACTCAGCAACCCTGCCCCGGTCGGGATCGAGAACGATACCCGCGTCGCCCTGGGCTGTCGCGTTGTTATTATTCACATCGTCGCTTAAGTCACCCTCAAAGTCCCAGTGGGCGACCAAATCCCCCGGCACATTCCCAACGAAACACAACACGATTGCAAGAGAAACCAAAAAAGTCATTCTTTTAGGCATTGTTGTCCTCCTTCAATATCAGAAATAGACGCGCTTGATACATTGAATCCCTTTCATAAAGAAATCTACTGATACAGTCGAATATCGTCAACGTACAGCGTCCCTGAACCGCCGGGGGCGGCCATGCCGGATTTCGAGCCCAGGCCGATGGCGATCTTGTCCACATTGGTCAGGTTGATGCCCTGATCGGCGAAGGTCTGGAGCGGAATCGTCCACTGCCTCCATCCTCGTGCTGAGGTTGCCCGGGGATTTTCATAGGCGACTACACCAGGGGGGCCCGCGCTGTTAAAGAGGGCCACGTACAGCGGTTCCGCAGTGTTGGCCGAATCGCCCCGGAACCAGAGCGACAGCCGCCCAACACCCGCCGTCGTCCAGTTGCGCGGCGAGGTCAGCGGAAGCACGCCCTCCGAATTGGTCACACCGGCCTCGTTGCTGTAGAGCAGCGGCATGGATTGAGCGCCGCCATGAACAATCGTTTGCTCGCAATATGGGGGCACCAGATAACCGACCTGCGCGCCGTTATCGGGGATCCCGAAACCGTCAACCCAGGTCTGCCAGATGGCCTCGCCGGCCGCATCGTCATCGGTGTAACTTTCGAAGTTTTCGACGAGAAGATACGTGCCGACGGTGAAGTTCCATACGGGGCCTTTGACCGGATTGCCGTTGTACACCGCATCCACACGCCAATAGTACGTGGTGTTTGCTTCGAGCAATCCGGGTTCATAGCTTTCATCTCCGAGCGCGATAGACCCTTTATACTCGGGCGAGGTCGTATCGGCGCCGCGCACGGCGTCCTTAGCCAGCCCGAAATAAAGTTGGTGTGACGCGGCGTTGTCGGCGGGTGTCCAGCTTAACATCGTTACCATCGGCACATCGGCGATGCTATTGGCCGGCTGCGGATTAGAGACCGCGCCTGGTGTCGTCAAGGCCCAGACGTCGCCTTTGTACGTATTCAAACCATCGAATTCATCGACCCGCCAATAATAGACCTTTTCCGCTTCGAGCGGGCCGGGATTGTAGCTGGCCGTCCCCACAGGCATACCCCCAGCGGCATTCGCTACCGTGTCGTAACCGTCGCCGAAGTACAGGGTATGCAATTTCGCCCCGAAGCCCGGTGTCCAGCTCAAAGTCACCGTCGTATCGGCAATCCCGTCGCCGTCGGCCGGGACCGGATCATAAGCCGTTTTCGGCGGAATCAAGAAGCTCCAGATGTCGCCTTTCCATGGACTGTTCGGATCGGCGTCATTGACTTCGTCAATGCGCCAGTAATACGTTGTTCCCGGAACGAGGCCTTCGGGATAGGCAAAACCCGGAAAGCCGGCGATGTAGAAATCAGTCACTTGGTTGCCGCGGAATTCATCCGAATCTCGCGTGGCGCTCTCTACAGCGTAGAAATCATCGCCCAGATACACATCATGGGAAACGGCAAAATCGCCCGCCGACCAGCTAAGGGTAATCCAGGTATCGGTATAAAGGGCGCCGTCTTTGGGATCGGGCGCACGGGCCAGAGGATATCCCGAGCCCGCTCCTTCCATCGCAGATAAAAGCTCATCTTGCGTGAGTGCGTGGTTGAAAATCTGCGTTTCATCAATGCGTCCTCCGAAAGCCTCGAAGGCGCCTTGGTCGGTGCCGGCGGCCCCGATAAAAAGAGGCCAGCCCGGCGACACACAAGGACCGGAGGAACCTGCCCCGTCCGGGATCTCCTGGTTGTCGATATAGAATGTGACTGTTCCTGCGTTTCCGTCCTGGACGGTGGCCAAATGATGCCACTCATTCGCCGGGGCAGGATCGGTGTCGGTGCGAACACTGCCACAACTGACGTGCCAGTTGCCGTCGGGACTGATCCAGAAACCGTATAATGCGTCTGCATCGTAACTGGTTCCGCCGCCGTCCTGCGTACGTCCCTTGACGAAAATGGTTCTCCAGCCCGCGCCGACGAGGCCCGGATCGTAACTCACCCATGCCATGTATGAGAAACTCTCGTTCTCTTCATAATTCAGATCCTCCGCATCCGCCACGCGCACGCGAGACGTGCCATTCGCCTCAAACACTTGACCTCGAATGGGATCGGCGATTATCGCGGGATTCCCATAAAGCGTCCCGTCATGCCCGTTTCCGGTCAGGTCGATGAAATCACCCTCAAATCGCCAGTGGGCGATCAATTCTGCTGAGACGATGCAGTTAAAACCAAGCACAAATAGAATTGAAATCAGGAAAACCGATCTTTTAGACATTATGATCCTCCGAAAATTTAAGAAGACGCCAATTGCATTTATTCACAAGGGATTTACTGAAACAGCCGAATATCGTCAACGTATAGCGTTCCTGAACCGCCGGGGGCGACCATGCCGGATTTCGAGCCGAGACCGATGGCGATCTTATCCACGTTGGTCAGGTTGACGCCCTGGTCGGCGAACGTCTGTAGTGGGATTCTCCACTGTGTCCACAAGCCCTTCTTTGCGGCGTCCGGATCGTCGTAGGCCGCGATGGCCGGAGAGCCGGTGCTATTGGAGACCGCCACGTAGATCGGTTCGGCGGCGTTGGACGCACTGCCCCTGATCCAAAGCGACAATTCCGCGACGCTTTCGGCTGTCCAGTCGCGTGTCGTCGTCAAGGTTAATTGACCTTGCGAATTCGCAACACCGGCCTCATTAACGTACAGCAGAGGCATGGACTGGGCGCCGCCGTGGACGATGGCCTGCTCGGCGTACGGGGGCAGCAGATAGCCGACCTGCGCGCCGTTATCGGCGATACCGAATCCGTCGATCCAACTCTGCCAGATGGCCAGGCCGGCGGCATCGTCGTCGGTATAGCCCTCGAAGTCGTCCACAAGCAGGAAACCGCCCGTCGTAAAGCTCCAAACCGGGCCTTTAACCGGACCGGAATTATAGACGGCATCCACGCGCCAGTAATACGTCATATTCCAGGCGAGTGCTCCCGTATCATAGTTCTCCGCACCGAGCGTTCGGCTGCCTTTGTACTCCGGCGAACCGGTATCTGCGATTCGTACCGTTTCTTTGTCCGTGCCGAAATAAAGCTCATGGGATGTGGCGCTCGTCGCCGGTGTCCAGCTCAACGTCGGTGTGGGCGTTACTTCCGTCGCGCCGTTCGCAGGCAGAGCATTCCCCGCCGCGCCCGGCGTCGTAAAGGTCCAGATATCCCCTTTATGTGTCTCGATCGCATCGAATTCATCGACGCGCCAGTAATACACCTTTTCTTCCTCAAGCGGACTGGGATTGTAGCTTGTGACGCCGACCATCATTCCACCGACGGCATCGTTCACGACATCATAATCGTCGCCGAAATAAACGGTATGCAATTTGGCGCCGTAACCCCCTGTCCAGGTCAGCGCGGCATCCAACGCTTCGATTTCGGCGCCGTCGGTCGGGTCGGGATTGTAGGCTTTCTTAGGCGGGACGGTGAAGCTCCAGATATCGCCCTTGTGTTTTGTTGTGCCGTCGGCTTCGACTTCGTCGATGCGCCAGTAATAGGTTGTACCGGGAACGAGGCCTTCCGGATACGGGAATCCGGCGAAGCCCACCAAATAGTCCGTGGGGACCTGGTTGATTCGGAAGGTGTCTCCCGTGCCGGCCTCGACGTCGTTGTAACTTTCTCCGAAATAGACATCGTGCGACGCCGCCGTAGCGCCCGGCGACCAGGCGAGGGTCGCCCATGTATCCGTATGGTAAGAGCCGTCGGCGGGGCTGATACAACTGGCCTTTGTGATAATGTATTCCGCCAAACGCATCACGTCCTCGGGATTCGCTTCGCCGCTTGTATCATATAAGCGTACGAATCCGCGGTACCTGTCGCCCGGGAGGAAATGTTTGACCCACGCCGCGGCGCTTCCGCTGCTCACCGTAGCTAAAGCAGTCATATTGTCGCTGATGGTCGGAGAGGTCGGCCTTTGGGATGTCCACGTTTGGGTTAATCCCCATTCGATTCCGGCGTCCGTAAAGACCACCTCCTCGTTGTTGTCGTTGGGTCCGCTGGAGGCATTGAAGCCCAGTACGGCGGTGGCTCCGGCGCTTCCCCACGTGTCCATATTCCCATCGGCGTGCCCCTGGTAGTAGAAAGGCCAATCCGCATACCATATCATCTTGCCGCCTGCATCAAGATAGCGTCGAATCGTACAGTTAGTGGACATCGTTTCGGCCACCGTGTCGGGAACGACGTCCTTGCAAAACACGACGACACTTAAGGCTCTATCGGAGATACGAGCATCCATCCATGTCTTAAGCTCGGCCGCATCGAGAATCGTATAGCCGGCGGCCTCCAATGCATCTCGCATCCCTTCGCCGCCCCCGCCCCAGGCCCCGGGATACGCCCCGTCCCAATAGGCGGCACGATCCCAGGCAATCTCTTGAGCGTAGCCGTTCGACAACGCCAGCGCTATCGTTAGTGTGATGAGGGAAAAGAATTTCTTACACATAGGTATCCTCCTTACAAAAAAATGACAGGTTGATAATGATTGTATTCTCATTACGTTCTGATTTGATTGGTTCAAGGATTTGATCGCAACGCTTCGACGCCACCTCCTTTCTTTGAGACTCGTCAATTCGGATTTGATCGACTGTCGGTCGAAGTTACACCTTACCCGCTATAGCCCGGGGAGTGCTCGCAAAGCCATGTGTAAATTCCATCCATAAGAGGGTCGAGGCTCCCCGGAGACCGATTCATCCGGTACAAACTCTACCATTTTCCTCTATACCAGATTAACCGGTGCCGGTCAAGAAAAATCCAGGTCTCTTTGCGGGCAAAAACACCGGGTATGGCCTGAAAAATCGACAAGAATTCAAAATGCAAAGTGCAAAACGCAAAATTAAGGAGGTCATCATCGCGAGGCGATGATTCGGCAAAATGCACTTACCCTATTACGGTAAAAGGGCCGGCGCTCGCCCCGTCTAAGGCATCCTCCCTTTGGGTATGCCTTATGGCTTTCGGGGAAAACGACCGGCCCTTAACGATATTGGGCACATCAGTCCCTTTTTAACTCGGCTTATGGCGTCAAATTCGCAACCTCCTCTGCGCTCAGTGCCCCTTCATAAATCCGAACGTCGTCGATCAGGCCATTCCAGTAGTAGTCGCTGTGCGTATCCAAACCCCAGGAGGCGCCGATATAGATTCCACGTCCGCCGGTAGCTCCGCCGGTTTCCCAGCATTCCGTTAACGTATCGCGAGCCACCTCAATGCCATCGACGTATAGAATCCGATTTGAGGGGTAGCCATTCCATACGAAACCGACGTGATGCCATTGGCCGTCGATGATGGGCGTCTCGCAGAACAAGTGATTGTTAAAACCGGCCTGGAATGAGGTCATCAGGTTGCCGGCGATAAAATCGGCTTGGAGCAGGAAATAGCCATACGAACCCGATTCGCTGATAATCACATGATTTTTGTCGCCGCCTTTGACCCAGGCGAAGGCACTAAAGGCCGTATGAGGAAGGACAAAGGATGCGCTGATGTAATCACCGACCCCATCCAACTCGATCGCGCCGCCGACTACACCGCCCTCAGGCTGCCAGACGGGATCGCCCATGAGATTCGCATCGTATGTTCCGGCGATGTCATAAGCTTTCATGCCCTCGGTTTCATCGAAGGCCCAGTGTGCTACAAGCTCAACCGGCTTTGTTTCAGTGTCATGATCAGGATCCAATCCCCAATAGTCCATCAGGACTTCCAAATCTGCCGCATCGACGACGCCGTCACCCCAGGGCATCGGGCCGATATCACACTTCGGATCATCCGTTTCCCAGGCCTCAACAAGTATGAGTAAATCACTTACGCCTAAATTTCCATCATCATCAAAATCCACAACGGGAAGGATCGGCGCCTGCCAGAAGTCATTACCTCCTTGTCCACCACAATGGTTGGAGCGGAAATACAACATGGAACCATCTGCAGAGATTGCCGGGCCACCTTCAGAGGAAAATGTGTTAACAGACAGCCCAAGATTGACAGGATCGCCCCACTCGCTGTCTTTTGTTGCGCGCCGGCTATACCATATATCTGTTTCACCATATCCATCCGGACGGGGCTCACAATCCCAATAGTCATTCCACATCAACAAAAGACCGTCGTCGGAGATCTCACATTCCCACGTGCACGGCCAACTGTTAATCACCGGCCCGAGGCTGACCGGCTCTCCCCAAGGAGCCTCCTTCGACTCGCGCTTAGCCACAGCAAAGAATCTTCCGTTCGGATCATCCTCGGGTAGGTCCGCATCGCTATACTTGAAATAAAGTTCCAAACCATCCCCTGAAATACTTGGAGCCGTCTCATACTTTGGGCTGTTGACTGGCGGACCAAGATTCTCTGCCGGACCCCATGGATCGCTTTTGGTCGCCCGCCTGGTCACCCATATATCGCCCCCCCCCAGGCCACTTTCCCCATACGAGTTAAAGTACAACTCCAGACTATCTGCAGTGATCGTCGGACATAAGTCCTGTTCAGTAGTGTTGATATGCTCTCCAAGATTCTCGGGCTCCCCCCACTCGGCGTCTGTCGTCTCACGATTGGAAACCCATATATCCACTTCCCCAAAGCCACCCTCACGTCGTGACGAAAAGTACAATTCCAAGCCGTCGGCCGAGATGCATATACTCCAATCACTTGTATTACTGTTGACCACGGGCCCCATATTTTTCGGCGTCCCGAAGGTGAAATCCGCCTTCGCACTCCCTCCGCTAATGACCACCGCGGCCATAATTCCAAGGACCACTAATCTCACTCTGTTACCATTCAACCAAACCATATGCCACCTCACTTTCTCTTTTTTATCGTCTCGTTCAAAACGCTACGGCTGCGCTTATGGAAGATGCAATTCGATATCATCGACAAAGATCGTTCCTGTGCCGCCGGGCTGTGTATCGGTTTTATCGCCGACGCCAAAGGTCATATCCGTGATGGCATCGGCACTCACGCCGGTAAACGCCGTTAAGTCGAAGCTTAACTGCTGCCACTCCTCGACCGTCGTTACCGCGGGATCGTTTTTCATGACGGTTGCATTGTTGCCGGAGCTGTCTCCCAGAGCCACATACGGCGGCTCCGGATCGTTATCGGATTGCCCGTGAATCCACAGCGTCAATCGTTTCACGTCTCGTCGGGTCCAATCCTGAGGTTCCTCCCAGAAGCGCGTCGCCTCGGAGCTCAATGCAAGGCTGTTATCATAATAGAACGGCATCGACTGAGAGCCACCGTGAACGATTTCCAGCTCGGCAAAAGGAGGGGTAGCATAACCCACAACAGATCCGTTTGCCGGCACTCCCCAACCGTCCCACCAGGTTTGCCAGATAGCCGTACCCGCGTCTGTATCGTCGGTGTACTGCTCGAAGTTGTCCACGACATCGGCAATGGTGAAGCTCCAAAGCTTACCCTTGATTACGTTACCATCTGTATCCACCTCATCGACACGCCAGAAGAACATTTTTCCAAACTCAAGCTCTACCGGCAGCGTATAGTCGCTGTTATCCTGACGGCCTCGATAGATACCACTTATGTCGGAAATATGAGCCTCCTCGACGGCCGCTGAATCTGTGCCGAGATATACGTCATGCTTTGCAGAGTTCCTTCCAGGTGTCCAGGTTAGAGATGAATCCTCATTCAGGATTGTTGAGCCGTCAGCCGGCATTGGATTCGATGCCTTTCCGGGATCATAGGGGAAATCCACCGCCTGGCCCCAGGAGGCCATCAGGATATCCAGATCAGCCGCATCGACCACGCCATCGCCCCAGGGCATCGGGCCGATATCGCATCGTGGATGATCCGTCCCCCAGGACTCCACCATAAGCGTCAGATCGCTAAGCCCCACGTTTCCGTCTCCATCAAAGTCCACCACGGGAAGAATCGGCGCCTGCCAGAGATCATCGGATCCATATCCACCGTATAGATTGGAGGCAAAATACAGTGTAGAACCATCCGGCGAGATTCTTGGTGCTTCATCGGAGAATGGAGTATTGATCGGCAATCCAACATTCACAGGCTCACTCCATTCGCTGTCTTGGGTGATCCGTCTGGTGCACCATATATCACTCGCACCGAGGCCACCTGATCGAAAAGGAGCCTTCCAGTAGTCACAGAACAACAGTAGACGACCATCACTGGAGATGGTTGGACAGATTTGGCGTGGCCAACTGTTAACGATTGGACCAAGATCGGTGGGTTGCCCCCAGGGAGCATCAACGGTTTCACGTTGTATCACGTATAAGCTGTATTCCCATTCACCATCGGTTTCCCTTCCGGCTGTGAAGTAAAGCTCCAGATCATCGGCCGAAAGACTTGGCCAGCTATCGTTACCTGAGCTATTTACAACTGAACCGAGATTAACCGGTTCACCCCACGCATCAGACTTCGTGCCTCGCTTGGCTACGTATAAATCAACACCACCTACGCCACCTTGCCGGTCTGACATGAAGTAGAGTTCCAAGCCGTCAGTAGAAATTGCCGGATACCCATCCAATGACGAACTGTTGACAACTGGCCCCAAATTTTCAGGCGACTCCCACTCTCCGGCTGTCGTTAGACGTGTGGACATCCATATATCCCAGCCACCAGACCCACCCTCCCGATTTGACGAAAAAAGGAGAGAGAGTCCGTCCGACGATGTGCAGCAGCCCCAATCAGAGCTTGCACTGTTAACTATGGAACCTAAATTTGTCGGTTTCCCGAAGGTGAAATCCGCCTTCGCATTTTTGCCGCCAAAGACCATCACGGCCACAACTCCAACAACGACCAATCTCATTCTGTTCCTATTCAACCCACACATACGACACCTGCCTTTCTGCCCATTGGGGCGGTTTTTTGCCTCGATTTTCGAGATATTCTTCTGTTGCTCGCGTACTGCCGTTACGGCCTGTTTTGCCGGTTCCAGTTTTAAGAGCGGAAAAAAATGGCGGATTTAACGCAAATTTAGAAAAAGTTTTGAAAAAATTTGATATAATCACCCATAGAGCATTTGTGAGAGAATTTAAATCTCAATTTTGTCATGCTGCCCCCGGAACTCCTTGTGGAGAGACAAGTGGAGCGTCTGGCATGAAGGCGGACAGGCAGGATCCTTCATTTTGCTGCGCTTGGCTCGGGCGCCGTCCTGAACTTGCCGAAGGCATGACATCATGCACTTCTCACGAACGTGCTTTGGCTTTGTTCAAGTTGGAGTGAGCCAACCGTGAGCTTTAAAAGCCTACAACGAACGCAGGAACTCGTCGCACAGGCCCAGGAGGGAGATACGTCCGCTCTGGACCAGTTGTGCGGCGTCTATACCGAGCGGGTCCGGCGAATCGTTCGGTTCCGTATGGGGCCGGAGCTTCGCTCCCACCTCGAATCGATGGACCTGGTCCAGGAGGCCCTGGTGGAGGCGGTTTTGGACCTGGACCAGTTCAGATATTCCAGCGACGGCGACTTTTTGCGATGGCTCTGTCGCATTGTCGAGAATACGATTCGCGATCATATGGACAAAGCCCACGCCGCCAAGCGCGACATCCGCAAACAGGTGCCGCTGGATTGTGTGGCGGTCCGCGCCGATCGGCCCGCCCATAAAGCGGACATACCCATCGCTACGACGACGCCGAGTGTTGTTTTTTCGCTGCGTGAGGATCTGGATCGACTCGAAAACGCGATGGATCAGCTCAAGCCGGAGTACCGCGACGTGATCATATTTGCGAAAATCGAGGGATTGTCCCTTAAGGAGACTGCCGAGAAGCTGAACAAAACTCCCGCGGCGGTGGCGATGCTGCTTTCGCGTGCGATTGTGGCCGTGACGAATCTGTTAGAGAAAACCTGATGGCAAAGCAAGACGCCGACAATCAGGATAAGGTGCTGGATGAGGCCGTGCAGAAGTTCCTGGCACTTGGCTTTCAAGGCGAGAAGCCCGATCTCGATGAGTTCGTTAAGCGATACCCCGGGCTGGAGAGGAAAATCAAGCAGAAGCTCCAGGCTTGTCAAAAAGTCGGTTCGTTATTCGATTCCCTTCGAGAGGCGGATGCCAGTGAATTCCAGCAAGTCGTGAATGAAACCGATCTGGTTGGAAATAAAATCGGGGCCTTTAAGATCACGGAGATCATCGGGCGCGGGGGAATGGGCGTGGTGTATAAAGGCCACGACAGCCGGCTCGACCGCGTTGTGGCGGTCAAGGCGATGCCGGCCCATTTGCTGAAAGACAAGGCCGCCCAGGCGAGGTTCCGGCGGGAGGCGCGCCTGCTGGCCTCGCTGAGCCATCCGAACATCGGCGCGATTCACGATATCATCGAGCAGGAAGACCGGGTCGATTACCTGATCTTAGAATACGTGCCCGGCCAGACGCTCGCCGAGCGCATCGCCGCCGGGCCGATGAAAATCCCGGAGGCGCTTTCGGTGGCGCTAAAGATAGCCGAGGCGGTAGCGGCAGCGCATGACAACGGCGCGATCCACCGCGACCTCAAGCCGAGCAATATCAAAATCACGCCCGAGGGCAAGGTCAAGGTCCTGGACTTCGGCCTGGCCAAGGCCGCTCCCGTTGTGGGCGCTGATCCACAGAGCCGCGTGACGAAGCCCGGCCGCGTCGTGGGAACACCGGCCTATATGAGCCCCGAGCAGGCTCGCGGTAAACCGGCGGACCGTCGCACGGATATCTGGTCCTTCGGTTGTGTGTTATACGAGATGCTGACCGGCCGATTACCCTTCGAGGGCGAAACGGCTACGGATACACTGGCGCGGATTATCGAGCGCGAGCCCGATTGGGACCAGCTTCCCCCGACCACACCGAAAAATATTCGCGTACTTTTGCGCCGCTGCCTAACGAAGGACCTCAACCGGCGGCTCCAACACATGGGCGACGTGGTCATCGAGCTGGACGAAACACTGAATGCGCCCCCGGATGAGTCGGTTATCGCCGAGCCACTGGCCGGTCGATCCCGGCGAATAGTATGGCGCGTCGGGATCGCGTGCAGTCTCGTTGGATTAACGATTGGACTGATCGCCGCCGCACTATTTTTCCGCCGTCCCCCTACTCCAACTTCTGTCGCGGTAAGCGAGGGACAAGTCCGTCGATTTTCCATCACGCTGCCTGAGAATCAGGTGCTCTTTTTCCAGAGCAGCGTGTTTGGCAGCCGACGTCCCGCGTTTGCTGTTTCTGCCGATGGATCGCGGCTTATTTATGTCGCACGCGTCGGGCAGACGGTCCAGTTGTTCGAGCGCCGGATCGGTGAGTTTAGAAGCAAGCCTATCCCGGGAACAAATACGGCCGTAGCGCCCTTTTTCTCACCCGATGGTGAATCGGTCGGATTCTTTGACGACGAGGGGCTCCTGAGGGTTGTTTCGCTTTTAGGAGGCCAGCCTGTCACCGTCTGCTCCAAAGCAAGTCAAAGCGGTGGAAGCTGGGGTAGCGATGGTATGATTTACTTCTTCATTGAAGGCGTCGGATTGGCTCGCGTGCCGGCCACCGGCGGCGATCCGGAACTTTTAGGAACCGAATCTGAACCTGTGGAAGGCAACTATCCGCAGATCCTTCCAGGATGCAAAGACGTCTTAATAACTTCAGGGGACCGTGTTTCAATTTTTTCATTGGAAAACCGCGAGAGCAAGATCCTGATCCCGGACGGTTACTACGGTCGCTACATACCCACAGGACACCTCGTGTACGCTCGAGCCGGGGCGATTGAGGCCGTTCCTTTCAGTCTGACAACACGTGAGGTAACCGGGCGTCCTGTGCCGGTTCTCGAAAAAGTCCAACTCAACTCCGTGATGCGTACGGCCCAATTCGCTTTTTCAGACGAGGGCATGCTCGTGTACGTTCCCGGAGGCGACATACGCAAGACGATTCCGACCTGGGTGGATCGAGAAGGCAACATAGAATCGTTGGATATGCCTGCCCGAAGTTATGGAGCGCTCAAACTCTCGCCGGACGGAAAGCGATTAGCGATCTCAGCTCCAGAACCTAAATACAACATTTTTATTTATGATATCGCTCAGAAAAGGGAAATCCGGCTCACCAAAGAAGGCGATAATATTCACCCCTTTTGGACGCCGGATGGCCGGCGTGTTCTATTTAATCACCGTTCTGAACAGACGCAAGGGCAGCTAAGTCTTTATTGGGCGTCCGCAGACGGCAGCGACGAGGCGGAACTGCTTGCCTCCTCAGACGGCTCGCCCTGGTCGTGGTCACCGGACGGCAAGTGGTTGGCAGTGCATGGAATCAACCCTGATACGGGGCATGATCTTTCCGTTTTGTCGATGGAAAACCTCGGCGAAAAGAAAGTGATTCTCGGGACCGAGTGGACTGAATTTGGTCCGTCATTTTCCCCGGATGGCCGGTGGATCGCCTATAGCTCTAATCGAGGCGGCGGGAACTATCAGCTTTATGTTCAGCCCTACCCGGAAATGAATCGAATCATCCCGATCTCGAAGGAATCCGGCGAGGAACCTATCTGGTCACGTAGCGGCGATGAGCTGTTTTATCGTAATAAAAACAAATGGATGGTCGTTTCGATCTCCACGGAGCCGGAATTTACTGCGGGGCCACCCGAGGTACTCTTCGAAGGACCGTACGGCCAGGTGGGGGGGCTGTCTTACGATGCGGCGCCCGACGGCCGGCGCTTCATGGTCTTACTGCCTGAGTACGACGACTCACAAGTGAAGGAACTCCACGTCGTGACCAACTGGTTCGAGGAGCTAAAAGAACTCGCACCCGCGTCCGAGACCCGTTAGAGTCTCCACAGGTAATTCCTTGACACGCGCATATTTTCCTTTACGATATGTCATTGTTATTATATCTGACTCCGTTGTTATTTCTTCTGATAGCAGAGAATATGAAAACCAAAAGAGATGAATCCATCCGTAAAACGCTATTGTCCATACCGACTCTCATCCTGGTGATGTTTGTTTGTATCCAATGCCATGCCGGTTCCGGCCCTTCCGAGGGTGTTGACGCCCGGCAACTTATCACCCGCGCCGGTAACGCCGAGGATGAGCAGGTGCGCTTCCACTTGCTCCAGCAGACGTCATTATTACCCGGCCTCGATCCGACGATCAAGAAAGAGGTGGACGCTCTCCTGCCCATCCTCGATTTTTGGGCGAATAAAACCTATCGCCCCCCCGAGCCGCGCCGGCGCGCGGCGGAAAACGGTTTTCTGTGCGGTTTCTTCGTCGGCAAAGTCCGGCCGGACCGATACTGCCTGCCGCGGATTGCCGAGACATCTCCCCTGTACCCCATCTGGTGCATGTACCGGGGGCGAATGCTCATTCATCAGGTGATTCAGTCCGGGAATCTGCGCCATTCTCAAGAATTGCGAGAAGCTTACTGCGGGCAAGCCCGGCGTCTTTTACGTATTGCCCGCGAAGCTTATCCACGGAATCGTATTATCCGCATGTATTTGGATGAACCGTTAAAGGGGTGGCCGCGTGAGATTCAAAATGATCCCCGGGCGCCCGAATGGGCCAACCTGCAGCGGGAAGGTTTGGAAAAGCTGGCCGACATCGTTCACTGGTGGATCGATCACCAGCAACTCGAGAACGGCGAGTTCGGCGGTGGTTGGGGTGATGACTGCGAGATGTGGCGCTGGTGGGCGCCCGTTATGATTGCGTTTGACGATCCCAAGATTACCGGGGGCCAGGAGCGATTCTCGAACGGGCTTTTCGGACAACGCCACATGCAACACGGCTACACCGAATACATGAGCGACGTCGAGCATACGGCCGAAGACAGCAAGGATACCATCACTCCCATGCTGCACCTGCGCCCGGAGGATGGGCTTTGGGGGCGACGTGCTTTGCGAATCGCCCAGCTCATGCAGGAACTCTGGACGAGCATTAACCACCGCGGAACGCTCCAGTTCAAGGGGACGTATTTCAATGCCCTTGAGGTCCATTCCGATCCACGCCGGGCCTGTGATACCGTTTGGCATCCGGGTGCGGTACAGCCGACCCTTGTCTATTGGCTACGTACGCGTGATCCTGGACTCACGCGTCTGTTTTCGTCCTGGATGGATACCTGGGTCGATGTCACAGCACGGTCCGAGCGGGGCAAGCCCGCCGGTGTGATACCCAGCGCAATCCATTGGCCCGAAGGCCATGCCGGGGGACTGGACGAGCCGTGGTATCAACCCAATATCGACCGTCAGGCCCATCTTTATGATTGGCCCGGCAGTATGACGATGATCACCAGCACCCTGCTGTTGACCTATCACATCACCGGCAATGAAAAGTATCTGCAACCGATCCATTCCATGGCGCGGATTCGCCGGGCCTATCGAGACAATCCGCCAAAAGATCAACCTGCACCCGGCAGTCTGCATTGGTGCGCCGCGCGGATGGGATTCATGTCGGAAATCCTGGCGAAGTATCGCGCCATTACCCAGGATACACAATACGACGATTTGCTTCGTCGTGATGCAGATGGCTACGCGACGTTCCGCATATCCGGCCGGTTAAATAAACTGACGCGGGATTTGCTAAACAATGCCCAGGCGTTGCGGATGAACTGGCCGGGTTATACGAGCGAGGTGCGCTGGACCGACCGGGTGCTGAGTTTCACATCCAATTACCTGAACGATTACGCCAAACCGGCCTTGCCCCGTCCCAATCCGGCTCTGTTGTATGCCTGCGCCACCGGGGACGTGGGGCGGTTGGATTATTTTCCCCTCAATGCCGTGCGCTGGCTGACGCCTCCTCGCGACATTGCGGCTTTGGTCACATCCACCGGGACCGATCACCTGTATGCGGAACTGTATCATTTCGGCGACCGAGCGAGGCAGATGGCTGCGGAATTTTATATGCTGGATGTCGGAGCGTATACCCTGGTGGTTAAAGAATCCGGGCGCATCTTGCTTGAGCGGGACTTTACGGTGACGGGTCCGAGGAACAGAATCGCTTTCACCTTGCCCCCGGGGCGGTTATGCCAATTGCGGATTGATCCACAGTAATATCAAAACGCCTTTGGAAAATCAAAATTCAAAGTGCAAAATGTAAAATTAAGGAAGTCATCGTCGCGAAGCGACGATTCCACAATTTTAAGTTTTAATCTTTAATTTTTACATTTTCCCTTGGCGGATTCGATTATCGAATGAGCGCCGGCTGGCACACGGCGCCTCGAAAGGGAGTCACTCGCCCGCAGTTCTTGCAGGAATATTTCATCTTGGCCACCATCGGTGAGCACACGTGCCTCGGATCGCCGGTCGTCGCACCGCAATATTCACATACATAGGTCTCTTCGGCCCTGGCGGGCGAGCATAAATGGGAGCGGGTCTTTGTGACCTCCCCACATGAAGAACAGGTATAGACGGTAGGTTTTTTGGGCGTTGCGGCTTTAGCTGTTTTCTTTTTCACGGTCTTGGCCATCAGTGATCTCCTTGTCCGTTATGAAGGGCGATTATTTTCTACCTTCTTTGAGATACTATCCAAGTCAAAAATATGTTCTCGGAAAAAGTGAACATACGGCCGGACCTTCAAAATGTGTATCTTTTGAGTTGGAACGCAGTTCAGACTATTTTGAGCATGATCCCGACAATCGCCAGAACCAGGGCCAGATTCATTGAAATGACGTAGGAATAAAACCACGGTCCGGGCCGGCCGTTTTCCTGCATCGTGATCTTGCGGTATTGGTGGACATATTTCAGGATCAGGACTTTGATGAAGACGTAGTTGATCTTGACGCCCCGACGGGCCAGAAACGCGGTGATGACGATGGATAAAACCACGCCCCATACGCCGCTGGCGAGGGCTAAGATGAAAAATGGTTGACTCATAATCCTTTCACTTTCCCGGATAGTAAAGCAAGCCGGAACTAAAAATCCATGCAGCCTATCGGAACTTGAGCAGGGCCGAAAGAAGCGCAGTGGCCACGGCCGTTCCGCCCGCAAGGATAGGAAAAAGCCCCTTTGCACGTGGAGAATGCTGCATCACGAAGACCAAAGCGATGATCGATAACGCCCAAATACCCGAATTCACCATCGCAAGTATCCAAAGGCTGCGTATGCGTTTATTACTATCGCCGGTCTCTTCGACCATTCTCGTCTCCTCTTGCGATTACTCTACACATAATGGACAAGATGTTTGAGTTAACTTTTCTTCTATAGATAGAACGCTTGTGAAGACTTTTCGTTGCAGAATTTCGAGTGATATTTCCTGATATCCGAGGAAAATCCACGTTCTTTTCGTGTTTGCCGGGCGGCTGCGGTTTTAGTAAAATGACCGTATAACAGACGGTGGACAGGCGCCATTCGAGAGCGGCTGCGACTTAAGTCATGGATGAGCCGGTAATAACAGGGATCGCCATTCCCCACTGCCCGTATTTGTAACCACATAACAAAAGGAGTCCATCATGACCCAATTAACGATCGTCGCGAACATCAAAGCCAAAGCCGACAACATTGATCTGGTCAAGGCTGAGCTTGAAAAGCTGATTGATATCACCCGTGCGGAAGAGGGCTGCATCAATTACGATTTGCACCACGACAATGAAAATCCCGCACATTTCCTGTTCTACGAGAACTGGGAATCTCGCGAACTCTGGCAGAAGCATATGGGCAGCAGGCACCTGCAGGGCTACATAGCCGCGACGGAAGGCGCGGTCGAAGAATTCACGGTCAATGAAATGACGAAAATAGCCTGAACAAATCAGAACATTCACTTTGGATGGGATGATGAAACGGATGGTTTATTCGGTGACTGTCCCGAATGGCGGTCCGTTAAGCCCGAAAATCCTTGAAATTAGCTTGGAAATTGGGTCGAAAGCCCCTTAACGGCGTGGCGTTCGTGACGGTCATGCTCTGTATAGAACATCAAATTGACGCCAGAGAATGGCCAGGTTGTGCGTCAGAATGCGCAGACGGATTTCGCGTGTCTGACTGTGATCGTGTCGAGCCCTCAAAGCCGATCCC
>Ga0180432_10001821_pt1 | contig 32948 bp, 21 predicted proteins | sample SS_ome_10_FD_132414 | JGI IMG/M metagenome (GOLD analysis project Ga0180432, IMG submission 132414) | Hypersaline lake sediment archaeal communities from the Salton Sea, California, USA - SS_1_MS_2 metaG | ecosystem: Environmental > Aquatic > Non-marine Saline and Alkaline > Hypersaline >...
GCCAGCCCGTACTACGCCGATCGGCTCTTGCAAGGGCTACGTAGGGTCCTCCGTAGCTCTCGCAACCACCTGCAAGCGAAGGAGGAGAGGCTCGCCCTCCAAGTTTTCATGGTTTCTAGGAGCCGAGTTTGCTGTTTGTGGGAGGCGTGTGTCACGGGCCACGCAGACTTTCGGCCCGTGACCACGGCGATGCTGCGGGCGCGCTGCATGGCTGTGTCTGTAACCAGTCACCGGTAACCCGTGCTGGCCGTGCTTTGCCATGGAGTCGTAGCAGCCCACAGCATAAACAGGTTACCGGTTACCGGTTACAAACAACCCAGATCCAACAAACCGGCGCCTCATGTGCTCGCCTGTACAACCGGACCGGATCCGGGGTTGTTCCGACGGCCTGTTCATGCCCCACAGAACTACGGATCAGGGGAATCCGTTTGCCGGCGTAGCCGGCATCAGGGTGATCAGGGGATGCTACAATCCACAATCCAAAAGCTACCATCCCATTCCGCGCAATTCGGAATCCCTCAATTCCTGAATTCGAAATCGCATTCTTCGTTTTTCCTTCATGCTTCGTGTTGAAGGCGCTTTTGCGCGGCTTGGCTGCTTTAGGACTTGGGGTTTGGGGTTTGGGATTTGGGATTTGGGATTTCCCGAAGGGTATACTGGTCTTCCATGAACCAGCCACGAGGAGAGGACGCGGCGGGCGAGCCTCCGGGTGGGCCCTCGGACCCGGACCGGAGCGCGGGGCCCGGGCCCGGGGGGCGGTACGCCTGGGCGGCGCGGGCGGCGGCCATGGCGTGGCCCGTGCTCGGGGCCCTGGTCTTGCCGGCGAAGTACGGGTTCGACCACGCGGATCCCGCTGGCGCCCTTCTCACGCTTGTGGAGATCCTTCTCGCGCTGGGCTTCGGTCTTCGGACCTTGAAGGACTACCTGGCCCGGCGGGACGCGCGGGTCTTCCTGCGGGACCGGGCCGGGGAGGCGGTCAGCCTGGCGCTGCTTCTCACGGCGCTCCTGTTTCTCTGGATCGCCGAGGGATGGACGCTCGGCTGGAGGCATTTCGTCTTCGCCGTGGAGATCTTCCTCGCGCTGAACGTCCTGCTCGCCCTCGTCCGCCTGGAGAGGGTGCTGTTGAACCTTTCCATCCGGCCCGTGCGGATCTTCGTCCTGAGCTTCGCCGGCCTCATCCTCGCCGGGACGGCCTTCCTCTACTTCCTGCCCCGCGCGACGCACGATCCGGGGGGACTTTCCCTCGTCGATTCGCTCTTCACCGCCACCTCCGCAACCTGCGTGACCGGTCTGATCGTCGTGGACACGGGCACCGCCTTCACCCGGCTGGGGCAGAGCATCCTGATCATCCTGATCCAGCTGGGGGGGCTCGGCATCATGACGTTCGCGGCCTTCATCGGCCTGGCCATGGGCAAGGGCCTGGGGCTCCGGGAGAGGGCGGTGATGAAACGGTCCTTGAACCTTGAATTCATCGGCGACATGGGGCGCCTCGTCCTCTTCATCCTCCTGGTCACCTTCGGACTCGAGGCCGCAGGCGCCGTGGCCAGCCTGCTGATCGGCGTCGGGGCGGAGCATCCGGAGGGCCCGGTCTGGTTCGCGGTCTTCCACGCGGTCTCCGCGTTCTGCAACGCGGGCTTCTGCCTGAACGCGGATTCCTACGAGCCCTACGCCGGGGGATGGGCCTTCCTTTCCGTCCAGATGGCCCTCATCGTGCTGGGGGGCCTGGGGTTCGCCGTCCTTCGCGACGTCCAGTCGCTCAAGGCCCTCGTCCCCGCCCCCCTGCGCCGCCTGCCGGTCCTCCGGACCTTCTTCCCCCCGGGCGCGTCCCCCCGCCTGTCGGTCCACACGCGCATCGTGCTCGTCTCCAGCGCGGTGCTCCTTCTCGCCGGCGCGGCCGCCTTTTTCCTTCTCGAACGGGACGGCCTCCTCGCCGGGCGGGGCGGAAGCGACGCGCTGCTGGCCTCGCTCTTCCAGTCGGTCACCGCCCGCACCGCCGGCTTCAACACGGTGGCCGTCGGGGCGCTGGCGACCCCCACCTTGCTCGTGTTGATGTTCCTGATGTTCATCGGGGCCTCCCCGGGCTCCACGGGAGGCGGCATCAAGACGACGACGTTCTCGGTGATGGTCCTCGAGGTCGGCCGCATGTTCCGGGGGCGCCGGGACGTGGAACTCCGCGGCCGGCGGATCCCGCGCGAGGTCCTGCGCCGGGCCATGGGGCTTGCGTTCATCGCCACGACGCTGGTGGGGAGCTTTACTCTCGTTCTCGGCATTCTCGAGCCCGGTTTCGATCTGCGCCAGATCCTCTTCGAGGTGGTCTCCGCCTTCGGCACGGTCGGATTGAGCACCGGCATCACCCCGGACCTCTCGACGGGGGGGAAGCTCCTCGTCACCGCCGCCATGTTCGTCGGAAGACTCGGGCCCATCACGCTGGTCTGGGCCATGCAGACCGAGCGTTCCCTGACCCGGCTGTACACCTACCCCGAGGGCCGGGTCATGATCGGGTAGGTGGGCGGGGAGGCGGACGTCGAAGGGTTGGGATTTCAGATTGAAGCAAAGACCGCATGAACGTCTGCAGGTGTTGGATTGCGGGCCGACGTTCGTAGTGAGCCACGTAGACGAAGTCGGAGTGGCGGAGCAGCGTTGCCGAGTTGAAGAAGTGTTTGCAGCACTCCACCCCTTCGACTTGGGGAGGGCGAGCCGTGCCTTACGGTCCGCGGCCGTCGTGCAGGCGCTCGGCGAGATCCACCACATGCCCCGCGACGTCGATGCCCGTGGCGGACTCGAAACCCTGCAAGCCGGGGGAAGCGTTCACCTCGAGGACCCGGACGCCGTCTTTCAGGGACAGCACGTCGACGCCGGCGAAGCGAAGACTCAGCGCGCCGGCCGCGCGGGAGGCCAGGTCCTTGAGGGCGTCGGACGGCTGGAGGGCCTCGGCGCGGCCGCCCTGGTGGAGGTTGGCGCGGAACTCATCGCCCTCGCTGGTCCGCTGCATGGCGCCGAGAACGCGGGCGCCGACGCACATCAGGCGGATGTCACGGCCCGCGCCCTCCTTCAGGAACGCCTGGAAGACGGCGCCCTCCCCGCGGGCCAGGAGGTGGCGGAGCATCACGCGGGCCGAGGCCGCGTCGGGCAACAGCGAAACGCCGGAGCCCTGGGTGGCGTGCAGGGGCTTGAGGACGACGGGGAAGCCGCCGAGCCGCCCGGCGGCCTCGCGGACGCGGTCGGGATCGGAGACCAGGGTGGTCGGCGGCGTGGGAAGTCCCGCCCGGCCCAGGGCGAGGTAGGTTCCGTACTTGTCGCGGGCGTCCCGGATCCCCTCGAGGGGGTTCAACAGGAGGGTCCCCGAGGCCTCCAGGGCCTCGAGGATCCGGGCGGTGTGCGCGAGATGGGGGCGGGAAAGCCGGGGGAGGCAGAGGTCGAAGGGCGTGACGGGGGCCCCCCGGTGATGGATCGAAAGGCCCTCGCTTCCGGGACCGAGTTCGAGCCGTGCGGGGTCGACGGAGAGGATCTCGTGGCCCCGCTCGCGGAAGGCGTCCTGCAGGCGCCGCGTGGAATAGTAGTCCTCGCTGGAGGAGAGAAGGAGGATGCGCATCACAAACCGGCTTTCTTCAACGCTTCCACCGCCTGCTTCTGCTTCTCGTCCATCCGGGAGGGAACCTCCACGCGGACCGTCACCCGGTGGTCGCCCCGCCGTCCCTTCTCGTCCTGCACGCCCTGGCCCTTCAGGCGGAGCTGCTTGCCGGAGGCGGTGCCGGGGGGAATCTTGACGGACGCGGTTCCCCAGAAGGTCTGCAACTCGACCTCTCCGCCGAGCGCGGCGGTGGAAAAGGGGACGAACAGCTCGCCGTGGAGGTCGAGGCCTTCCCGCCGGAATCCCCGGTGAGGAAGGATGCGTACGGTCAGGATCAGATCGCCGGGGGGGGCGCCCGCCGTGCCGGGGTCTCCCTGTCCGCGAAGACGGATCCGCGCGCCGTTCTTGACGCCTTTGGGGATCTTCACTTTCAGGGTGCGCCGGACCTTTCGCCGGCCGGCGCCGCCGCACGCCGTGCAGGGCTGGGTGATGCGTACGCCGCGGCCGAAGCAGGCGGGACAGGGCCGGGTGAAGGCGAAGGTCCCCTGCTGGATGTGGATCGTTCCGCTCCCGCCGCAGTGGTCGCAGGGCTCGGGTTGCGAGCCGGGACTCGCGCCGGACCCGCCGCAGGCGGGGCAGGTTTCCTCGCGGGGCACGCGCACCGACGAGGTGCCGCCCTTCATGGCGACCTCGAAGGGGACCTCGATGGTGAAGCTGCGGTTTTCGCCGCGGGCGGGGGAAGCCCGGGAGGGGCCGCCGCCCGCAAAGCCGGTGGCGGCGCCGGGGTCGAAGAAGTTGCCGAAGAGGTCGCGGAAATCCCCGAGGTCCTCGAAGCGGAAGGACTGCTTGCCGGGGCGCCGGCCGGCGCCCCGGCCGCGCCCGGCCCCGCCCCCGAACAGGTCGCCGAAGACGCCGTCGAAGCCCGAGAAGCCCCGCGCGCGGGCGTCCTCCAGGGAATCGTATTTCTTCCGTTTTTCGGCATCGCCCAGCGTCTCGTAGGCCTCGTTGACTTCCTTGAACTTCGTCTCGGCCTCGGGATTGTCCTTGTTCCGGTCGGGATGGTACTTCTTGGCGAGGCTCCGGTAGGCCTTCTTGATTTCATCCTGGGAGGCGCTCTTGGAGACGCCGAGCGTGTCGTAGTAGTTCTTCACGTCCGCTACACGATCCTTTCGATGTCACGTTCGCTCCCGATGACCACCAGGATGTCCTCCTTCCCGATGACGTCGTCGGGTTTCGGCACGCTGACGACACGGCCTTCCGCGCGCTTGATCGCGACGATGTTCACGTTGTGACGGCGCCGGAGGTCGAGATCCATGATGGACCGGCCAGCGAAGGCCGCAGGCGCCTCGAACTGGACGATGCCGTGATCCTCGGCGAGTTCCACGAACTCGAGCAGGTTCGGGCGGACGAGGTTCCGGGCCAGCCTCCGGGCGCTCTCCTCCTCGGGGCTCACCACGTCCTCGATGCCGATGCCCTCCAGGATCTGGGCCTGGAGGCGGTTCATGGCGCGGGAGATCACCCGCTTCACGCCGATCTGCTTGAGAAGCAGGGAGGTGAGGAGGTTGGCCTCGAAGTTCTCCCCGATCCCCACGATCGCGACGTCCACGCCGTCCAGCCCCTGCTCCAGCAAAGCGGCCCGGTTCGTGGTGTCCATGGAGACGGCCAGGGACGCGTGGTCCTTGACGGCCTCCACGTTGTCCAGGTCCCAGTCGGCGGCGAGGACCTCCATTCCCTCGTCCGAGAGGGCCTTCACGAGCGTCGACCCGAACCGGCCCAGACCGAGTACGGCGAACTTGGTGGTCCGCATGGGGCGCGGGCCCTTTCACGATTCGAACATCGGGGGCGGCCTTGCGGAAGCAACGCCGAATCCTCATGATGCAACGAGTCAAGGCTCGCTGCATCTCATACGTCTTCCCTGGAGAAGATCTTGACGTTTCCCGATGGGGAATGCAACCGCTCTGGGGGTGAGGGCGGTTCCAAGGAGGTCACATGCCCAAGCTCATCGTTCTCCACGGTCCCGACGCCGGCGGGACCTTCGACGTGGGCCGGACGTCGATTCTCGGCCGCAGCGCCAAGGCGGACGTGATCCTGTCCGATTCGAAGGTGTCCAGGTGGCACGTGCAGCTGGCCCGCAAGAAGGACGGGTACGAGGTGCGCTGTTTCTTCGGAAGCAAGGCCGTGAAGGTGAACGGGGCGCCGGTATCGGACACGGACCGTCTCCGTCACGGGGACACGCTGGAGCTGGGGACGAGCATCCTCTTGTTCAGCGAGGACGACGCCCTCGATCTGCCCGACACGCTCGACGAGGACGAGATGAAGGCCCTTGTATCGAACACCGTCTACCGCCGGTCCCACGACCCCGTGCGGTCCACGAAGGCGTTTCTCTTCGATCAGTCCCGAACCGATGGAGGCCGCCTGGAAGCGCTCTTGCGCTTCGAGCGGATCGTCGGCTCCCTCGACGAGGCTCCCCGCATCCATGACGTCATCCTGGACTTCATCTTCGGCACCTTCTCCACCGACCGGGCCACCATTCTCCTCCGGGAGGCCGCGCGGGAACGCTTTCGGGTCGTGGCGCGTCGCTCCGGGATGAAGGGGGCCGAAGGGGACAAGGGGCTTCCCAGCCGGGCCATCGTGCGCGAGATTTCCAACACGCGCGACGCCCTTCTCGTCGAGGATGCGAGTGCCGACGAGCGGTTCGTGGGGCGTCGCAGCGTGGTGGACCAGAACGTGCGGGCGGTGATGGGGGTGCCGATGGTGTTCCAGGAGAATCTTCTCGGCGTGGTGGTGGTGGAGTCGAGAAGCCGGCGGAGCGCCTTCAGCCGCGAAGACCTGCACTTGCTCGACGCGCTCGGGGCCCACGCTTCCATCGCGCTGGAACGCACACGACTGGCCGAGGCGGTGCACGAGAAGATGCTATTGGAGAAGGAGATCCAGCTGGCGGGAGCGATCCAGCAGAGCCTGCTGCCGGAGACGCTGCCCCACCGGCAGGACATCGAGGTCCACGGCGTCATGATCCCGGCCCGCGACGTCGGCGGCGACTACTACGATCTCGTGGAAAAGGGCGACGACCTCCTCGTCGCGGTGGGCGACGTGGCCGGCAAGGGTGTCAACGCGGGGCTCGTGATGATGATGGCCCGGACCTACTTCCGCTCGCTGTCCGAACTCGTCGACGATCCCGGTGAGATCCTGAGCCGGCTGAACAACGTCCTCCAACGCGACACCGCCGCCAACTACTTCATGAGCTTCCTCCTCGGCCGCTGGCGTCCCGCCCGCGGATCCATCGAACTGTGCTGCGCCGGGCACGAGGTCCCCCTGATCTACGAGGCCCAGGACCGCGAGGTCAAACCGCTGAAGGCCGGCGGACTCGTTTTGGGCGTGAAACAGCAAGCCACGGAAGACGTGACGACGGCGACCGTGCCTCTCGAACCGGACGACGTCGTGCTGTTCTACTCCGACGGCGTGACCGAGGCCCAGAACGAGAAGGAGGAAATGTACGGTCGCGAGCGCCTCCCGGCCGTGTTCGCGAAGAACGCCGGCAAGCCGCTGCACGCATTGGTCGACGGGATCGTGAAGGACGTGAAGGCCTTCGCCGGAGGCAGGCCCCAGTTCGACGACATCACCGTGGTGGCCCTCAAGCGCCCGCACTAGCCGGCATCCTGCGCCCGGTTCGCGGCAGGACGATCAAGCGGAAGCCAAACGCGTCGTGGACGTGGGAAGCAAGATGGGCCCGGCGGTAGGAACAGCGCCCGGTCACGCCGTGGAAGGGCCATCCCCCGCCACGCAACAGGCGCCTCCGGCTGTTCTCCGCACCGTTGACGCACCAGTCGATGGCGTTCCCGCACAGACCCCGGACCCCAAAGGGACTCTCGTCCACGGGGAACGAATCGACGACGCCGGGACGATGCGGACCGTCATGGCTCCCGTAGGTGTTGGCGAACGTGCTGTCGAAATGCTTCCCGAAGGGGTAGGCGCGCCCGTCCGCGCCGCGCGCCGCCCGCTCCCACATGACCTCGTGGGGTAGGGAAGCCAGGAAACCGGCGACGCCGCGGAACCACGCGGCGTAGGCCATGGCGTCCTCCCACGAGACGGCGAGGACCGGCCACGCCTCTTCCGGGTCGAGGGGGCACTGGGAGAGCCCCCGGGCGACATTCTCCAGGGGTCCAGGGGCCTCCTCGCGCCACGCCGCCGTGGGAGCCCGGTACGTCCCCTCTTCGGTCTTCGGCCAGTACCAGCCCGACGTTTCCGACTCCCTCGGAACCCGCCGGGACGCCTCGCCCGGATCCCGCTTGACCAGGGCATCCAGGAAATCCTGGTACTGCCGGACCGTGACCGGGAACGTAGCCATGAAGACGTCGTCCGTCTCCTCGATCGACTTCGGGAAAGAGTGCGCGTTCTCCCTGTCGCCCTGGTAGATGAACCGGCCCCCTGCAACCTGCACGAATCCATCGGGAATGTCCGACTCTCGATACAAGGTCACGTCGACGGACTCGTCGGCGTTTCGTCCGATGAACACCGGAACGCGGACCCGGGCCCAGGCCGGATCCTCTCGATAGGCAAGAATCAAGAGGTAGGAACCCATGGGGATTTTGAACTGCGGAATCGGCGTCTTTCCCAGATAGAGACCTTCCGTGGGGCGATACGGCGATCCAGGATCGTAGAGACGATCGAGAACATCCTTGGGGGGGACGTCCGAGGGCCTTGCTTGTCCCCCGGCGAGCCCGCTCGGATCCGGTGGATCGGTCTGGCGCGACTTGTCCGCCGAAGCCCCCGCCTGATTCTGTCCGGCGGAGGCGGAAGCGCCATCAGGGGAATCAGGCGGCGCGGGCTTGCAGGGAACGAGGATCTTGTTCCGCTCCTCGTACCGGCACAGCCACACATCCGCCCCGTCCAGCGGCTCTGTCTTGCACTCAGGGCCGTGCACGTTCAGGCGGATCGGCTTCCCCGGCTCAAGGTCGGAAAGCCCTTCGGCGCTCTCGCGGCCGTCGAGGGCGCGGCCGGAAAGGGGGTGGTACCCCATGACGCCGCATTGAGTGACGCGTTCCGTGTCCCCTGTAGAGTTGTCATCCTCCCGTCCGCTCTTCTCGACACTCGACACGCCACGCGCTTCCCGCCCGCCAAGCTCCTCCGGAGTCACCATGCGACCCTCGGTCAGGCAGTGACAGGGGAAGTACTTCGTGGCAACCGCCAGCGTCCCGTCGCCCTTGAGCCTCTCGTCGTACTGCCCGTCGTTGTACTGCCAGACCAGCCGCTTGCACCGGCGCATCTCGTCCTCGTCGCCGGCTTTCTCCTCCCGGAGGAACTGATCCCAGTACAGGTCGGCGAGCGCAGCCCGGGCTTGGGGATTGCCCCGCTCGAACTCCAGGGCGCTCTGGAAAGTGGCACCGGCCTCCGTGAAAAGATCGACGACTTGCCGGCGAAGGTCCAAGACCCGGTCCATCAAGGCGTAGAATCCGGCCTTCTGCTCCCACGGCGAGAAGGATCGAAGCGACCGTTTGGCTTCCTCGGCCTCCTTCTCGAGGGCGTTCGCTTCCGCGCGAACCCGCTCCATCTTCTCGACGATGCTCCTTCCCGCCGCGACCTTGGAGAAGGCCATTTGACGGTTGTATTCACGCTGCTTTTCCCCATCGAGGAAACGCTGCACCTCCTCGTACAGTTCCTTGACGGAGGCGTACCGCCGGGACTTCTCCCTCGCCATGGCCTTGAGAACCGTCCCCTCGAGCAGCTCGGGCACCGGTCCGAAGCGGGCCAGCCCACCCGCACGGTTCGTCTCGCCCCTGTCCCGCAGCACCGCGGTGAAACGCTTGGATGGCGGGGTCAAGCCCCCCCGGGTGACGACCGAGAGGATCTCCCCGGCCGTGCCGCCCTCGAAGGGGGGCCGGAACGTCAGGATCTCGTACAGGATCGCCCCGAGCGAGTAGATGTCGGAACGCTCGTCGATCGCCTCGATCCTCCCCTCCGCCTGCTCGGGGGGCATGTAGGCCGGAGTCCCTACGACCTCGCCCTCCAGGGTGAGACGAGCGGACGGATCTCCCGGATGCACCGATTCCTGATCCTCCTGATGCGGCTTCTCCGCAGGCGGACCAGGTTCATCAGGCTCCCTATGCACCTTCGCAAGGCCCCAGTCCACCACGTACACCTCACCGTAGTTCCCCACCATCACGTTGGCGGGCTTGAGATCGCGGTGGATCACGCCCTGGTCGTGGGCGTACGCCACGGCCTGGCAGACCTCCTGGAACACGCGCAGCAGGCGCGGTCTCGGAAAGGCCGCGATCGTCTCCGCGTCGCCCTCCTCGATATCGCGCAGGATCTCGCCGAGGTCGCGGCCCACGATGCGGCCCATCACGAAATAGGGGACTTGCCTCACGGCGGGGGGTCGCCGCCTTGCATCGCCATGTCCTTCTGCGGCGCCTCCCACATCAGCTGATTCCTCTCTCACCCCCACCTCGAAAACGGGCACGATGTTGGGATGCATGAGACGTCCCGCCACCCGGGCTTCGCGAAGGAACCGTTCATTCATCTCCGCCGTGGACCGGCCTCCGTGCATCTCCTTGACCGCGACTTCACGGCCGAGCAGCCGGTCCTTGCCCAGAACAACGCGCCCCAGCCCGCCCACACCGATCTCCGGACCCAATTCGAACCGGCCCGCGGGAGCGGAAAGCGATGCCTCCGATCCGGCCAGCTCCAGCAGCACGAGGCCCCCGCCGCATTCCCCGCAGACCGGGCTCTCGAGGGGCCGTGCGGAAGGCCGGGGCCGCTCGCATCCCGGGCACCACATCAGTTTGGAGGGAAGGCCGGCGAAGAGGGAGGCCGCTCCCTCGCGGTCCAGGAAACCCTCTTCCAGCAGGACCTTGCCGAGAGGGATGCCGGCGGGATCGTTCGCCCGGGGTATGATCTCGGGAAGGCGGATGGCCTCCACGAGACCGGTACGCACGAGCTCGCTCATCAGCCGGACGTTCTCCTCGACGTAGTCGGGATGTCCGGCGGGGAGGGGGGGCTCTTTTGCATCCATCGCTGCTCTCGTTTCCGATGATCGCGCTGTCTGTCTCCTCGTCAGACTCAAGCCTATCGCCACGATCGAAGGTGTGTAAAGGGCCCTCCGCCCCGTTCCCACCGCTTTGTCCAGCGGCGGGGATGGAAAACCGTTCCGGATTGTGCATCATGAAGAGTCTCGTCACCGGACCCCGAGCGATCCGCGACGACCCGAAACGAGGCGACGTGAACGAACTACTCTCTCCCAGCGCCGCCGGTTTTCCTCCGCCCCCCTCCGCGGGCAGGCCCCCCGACCGGCGAAGCATCGCCGGGCGGGGCGCGCTCCTGGTCCTGGCGCTCGCCGCCCTCGCGGCCCTTCCCCGCGAAGCCGCCTCCGCCCCGGCGCCCCCCCCGCCCCGGTGCGGGATCCGCGCGGCCTTCGACGCCGACGCCTGCCGCGTCCACGGCACCGCCACCTGGACCTTCGCCAACACGACCGACGCGCCGCTCGATCATCTCCTGGTCTCCCTCTACGCCAACCGGCTCCTCCGGCCCAACAAGGCCCTCAACGACGTCACCTACCCCTGGTCCTATCCCCGCGCCTTCAACCCGGGGTACCTCGAACTCGACCGCATCTCCTTTCCCGGCAACGTCCACCGCCCCGAAAGCCCCGCCTTCGTCGCCCGGCCACGGCGCCCCGACAAGACCCTCATGCGCATCGGCATCCGCCCCCCCCTGCCGCGCGGGGAATCGCTCACCGTCCGCATGCCCTTCACCACCCTCGTGCCGAAGAAGTACGGGACCTTCGGACGCTACCTAGGCGACGTCCTCCTCAACGGCGGCTGGTATCCCGCCCTGCCCGTCCTCGACCCCGGCGCCGGGTGGCGACCCGAGGCCGCCCCCCCGCATGCGGAATTCGACGTCCTTATCGAGAAACCCGAAGAACTCCAGGCCGTCATCAACGGCGCGTTGACGACCGAGGGCGGGGCCGCCGTCTACCGGGGCGAAGGCCGGTACCTCACGCTCTCGCTGGCCGGAACGTTCCACCGCTACGAGAAGACGTCGGGCGACGCCGAGGTCGTCTACTTCCGGCTCTCCGAAAGCAGCGCGTCGGGCCGCAAAGTATGCGAGGAAGCGGGCCGCGTGCTGGACTTCTACCGGCAAACGTACGGCGCGCCCGGGCGAAAGCGGATCGTCTTCCTGGAAGGGCACTTCCGCACGCAGCTCTCGGCCCACGGCGAGGGCATGGGCCTGCTCTCGGACCACCTGCTCCACGTGCTGCCCTACCCCATCGACCTCAGGAAGTACCACATGCGGGAAGTGGCGTTCGAGACGCTCTACCTGCTGGAAGTGGAGGGCGCGCGGGCGCGGGAATCCGCCATGGACTGGAACTGCGTGGCGGAGGGGCTGGCCTGGGCGGCCTTGCGGGAATACCTCGCGTGGCGGGACAAGAACTTCGACGAGATCACGGACGTCCTCAGCACGTTCTCCTTCATTCCCGTCATCGACCAGACGCTGGTGGCCCCGCGCTTTCCGTTCGCGGACGTCTTCTTCGACACGTTCTTCAAGCGCGAGCCGTTGCGCGAGGGCATCCTGCGGTACAACAACCCGATCCCCTTCGGGCGGATGGTCATCGAGAAGGCGAAGGACACGGTGGGCGCCAAGGCCTGGAGCCGCGCCCTGGCGGCCGTGCGCGAGGAAGGGGCCACGCTGAAGGCCGCGCTGGAAAAGGCCTCGGGCGAGGATCTGGACTGGTTCGCCCGCCAGTGGCGCGAGGGCTATCCCCGGCGGAACCTGGAGGTGGGCGAGATCGAGGAGGAGGAGCTCGAAGAGGGGCGGTGGCGGATCAGCACCGAGATCCTGCGCCACGGGGGCGAGGATTTCATCGAACCCGTCGAGGTGGGGGTGAAGACCGGAGAGGGGGACAAGTTCCTGGGCACGGTCCGGATCGACTCCGCGCGCACGGTGGACCGGTACGTCTATCCCGCGGCGTGGGACCAGATCGTTCTCGACCCGCGGGGCCGGGTCTGGGAGACGAACCGCACCGACAACCGGCGCCCCCGCAAGCCCAAGATCCTGGTGACCGCCTTCAATCCGCGCCTGGAATGGCGCCTGGAAACCCCCGTCTCCGAATCCACGCTCCGGCTGGACCTCTACGGGGGCTTCGCCGGCATTCTCCAGGGGGACTACGCCAACCAGGTCCACTTGAACTACTTCTACAACCAGCGGGGCGTGGGGGCCACGCTGGGGTACTTCCGGGCCTTCAACATGAAGCTGGACCGGACGGACTTCCGCCAGGGCGTGGGCGCCTTCGTCAACCTGGAGAGGCTGGCCAAGGAGTTCGCCCTCGCGGAGGACGTGGAGGCGGAGGAGAAGGACCGGCTCCTGTTGACCTCCACCCGGATCTTCTACGTCGTGGACACGCGGCTCGACCGGAAGAATCCCCACCACGGCGCGTACGGGCGCGTGTCGCTGGAGCTGGCGGAACGGATCCTGGGGACGGATTTCAGCTACCAGCGGCTCTTCTGGGATCTCCGGTGGCTCTACAGCCCGGTCCGCGAACACATCCTCGCCTTCAACGTCCGCGGCGGCCTGTCCTGGGGACGCCTGCCGGCCCAGCGTCGCTACTCCGCCGGGGGGTTCTACGGCGTGCGCGGCATTCCGGAAAACGAGGCCCTCGGGTCCCAGGGCCTGGTGTTCCGGTGGGAGTACCGGCACCTGTGGCTCCACGACCTGAACCTGAACTTCTTCTGGTTCGGGTGGATCCGGAGGGTGCAGGGGGCCCTGTTCCTGGAAACGGGAATCGTGGCGGACGAGCAGGCCGGGCTGTTCCGGATCCAGGACTTCCGCTCCGGCTGGGGATACGGCATCCGGATCGAGTTCGACTCCTTCGGGGTCCGCCCCTTCCTGGTGGGCGTGGACATCGGCTGGCGTCTCGACGAGGTGGGCGACGAACCGATCTTCTACCTGACGGTGGCGCAGTCCTTCTAGCAGCCACCGGGATGAACCCGAGGTCCGGGCCGGGATTTCAGATTTCAGATTTCGGCAGCCTCTGGAATCTGCAATCGGAAATCCGAGATCCCCCCGCGCGAGCCCCCGAGGCCCCGTCAGTCCCCTTTCGCCTTCGTCACCGCCCACTCCCGGAGACACTTCGTGCACACGGAGATGTTGACGGGTTTCCCTCGCTGGGGGCACGTGGTCTTCATGGGAGGGCAGGCGCCGAGTTCCGCCAAAAGGCCCGCGAGGATGTCCACGGATTTCCGGGCAATCTCGGGGTCTTCCAGGGCGTGGTCGTCTCTCATCGATCCTCCTCCTTCGGTGTCCATCCGCCCCCGCGGACCGCACGTTCGCTATCCTTCGGACCCTCGGGAAACGTTTCCCGCCGTGGGTTCCGCCTGGCTCACCATGATGCAAAAAAACGCGGGAATGTCCCAGATCCGATCGCCAGGTCGCCGCCTTGCTCTGCAGCACCCCTCCCCGGCGCCTCCCACAAGAAGCAAGGCGGTTCGCTCTGCTCTCGTGCCTCGGTGCCTTCTTGGCGGTGTCTGGTTCCTGTGACCCGTAACCCGTGCTCACGGCGAACGTCAGCATCCCGGATCCACGAAGTGGATCCGGGATGCTGAAACGGTCCGGGCGCCGTGGCGTCGCCGGCGCCTACGAGCCGGGCGATCGCGCGCCGTCCTCCACGTCCTTGAGCGCCGCGGTGAACGCCTCCAGGATCTGGTTCACCTCCTCTGTCGAGAGGATCAGGGGCGGCATCCACCGCATCGTCGCGCCCGTGGAGAGCGAGCCGTGGGCGCCGTGCAGCTTCATGGCCTCCTGGACGGCCTTCACGCATTCCGCGCTCTCGAGGTCCACGCCGATCATGAGGCCGCACGCCCGAAACCCCTTGAAGAGCGGGGACTGGATCTTCGAGAGCCCCTCCTTGAAGAGCGCCGACTTCGCCGCGACCTTGGCGGGCAGGTCCAGAGCCTTCATCTGCCGCGTGGCGATGAGCGCCGCGGTCATCGCCATGGGATTGCCCCCGAACGTGGATCCGTCCCATCCCCCCTGCATGGCCTCGGAGACGGCCTTCTTCGTCACGACGGCGGTGACCGGGTATCCCCCGCCGAAGGACTTGCCGATGACCATGAGGTCCGGCACGATGCCCGCCTCCTGGCAGGCGAACCATTGCCCCGGGCCGGAGGCCACGCGGGCGAAACCGGTCTGCACCTCGTCCACGATGAGCAGCGCCCCGTACCGGTCGCAAAGATCCCGAAGCGCGCCGGCGAACGCCTTGGACGCCGGTCGCACGCCCGCCTCCTCTCCCTGGATCAGCTCGAGGATCACGATCCGGGCCTGGCCGGACGCGAGCATCGATTCCACGGCGCCCGCGTCCCCGAACGGGGCGAAATGGACCCAGCCGGTCTCGTCCAGCCCGAACGGGGCGCGGTAGGCCCGCTTGTGCGTCACCGAGACGGCGCCGTGGGTCCGGCCGTGGAACCCGCCCTCGAAGGCGATCACCCCCGTCTGGCCGGTGTAGGCCTTGGCGATCTTGAGCGCCTTGTCCACGGCCTCGCCGCCCGAGTTCTGCCAGTAGAAGCACGTCAGGCCTTCGGGCAGCACCCCCTTGAACTCCTTGAGGAAGCGCGCGCGCGCCACCTGGATCCGGTCCTCCTTCTGGGAGACGAGCAGGCTGGCCTGGTTGAACAGGCCGAGCGCCAGCTCGGCATTGGCGTTGCCGAGGTTCGTGGCCGAGTAGTTGCTGTCCAGATCGAGGTAGACCTTGCCCGTCGAGTCCTTGATCCAGGCTCCGTCCCCCTTCACCGGCAGCAGGTCGTCCTCGAGATGGGACACCGGGATCTTGAAGTCCTTGTGCAGCTGGATCACCTCCCCCGTGGACAGTTCCGACTCCATCAGGAACTCGGCGACCTGCGCGCACGAGGCGGGATCGAGCGCTGCCTCGAGCACGGCCGCCACCGCCTCGCCGGCGACGGCGGACAGCGGATCGAAGTATCCCGCCCCCGGCCCGGCCGCCGCCACGCACCGGGGGAACACGCCTCCCTCGACGGCCCCCGGAAGCATCCCGAGGATCTCCTCGATGCGGGCCAGGGTCGCGTTCGTCCGTTCGGGGTGGAGCGTGGGATCGTTCACGATCCCGAGAAGCAGGGCCTTCGACGGCGTCCCGATCCAGGACGCATCGTCCACGAGGGGGTTGTTCGCGTTCAGTGTCGACGTCTTCATGATGTTCTCCTTTCCATGGGTGCGGGCGCTCCGAAGGGAGCCCCCGTCGGGTTCGATCGATCAGAACCGCGCCTTCTCCGTGCGAGACGCGGGCGAGAAGGGTTCAAGCGCGCAGGACGGCCTTGCCGCGCTCGATCTGTTCGAGCACGGCTTGCCGGGCGGTGCCGCCGATGACGTTCCGTCTCTCGACGGACGACGCGGGCGTGATCGCCGGCCCGTCCCCGTCGCCCGGTCGCCGACGGCCGGCGGAGGATCCGCCGGACGCCCCGGCGCCGATGGAGGCGGCCACGGTCGCGAAGGCCTCCCGGAAGGGGATCCCTTGCTCGACCAGCGCGTCGGCGCGGTCGGTGGCCAGGCAGTCCTCGGACACGGAGGCTTCCATGGCGCCGGCGTCCACGCCGAGCCCGCGGACCACGCCCGCGCAGATGCCGAGGCAGCTTGCGGCGGTGTCGAGGGCGGTGAAGAGGGGCTCCTTGTCCTCCTGCAGGTCCTTCTGGTAGCCGGAGGGAAGGCCCTTGCAGGTGATGAGGAGCTGCACGAGCGACGCGGACACCCGTCCCGCCTTGCCCCGCACGAGTTCCAGTCCGTCCGGGTTCTTCTTCTGGGGCATGAGGCTGGACGAGGTGCACCAGGTCTCCGGCAGGTCCACGAAGCCATAGGCCGGCGACGACCAGAGGATCAGATCCTCGGCCAGGCGGGAAAGCCGCACCATGAGGATGGAGAGGGCCCCGAGCAGCTCCATCTGCCCGTCCCGGTCGGAAACGGTGTCGAGGGCGTTCTCGGTGGGCGCCGCGAAGCCCAGCGCGTCGGCGAGGGCGTCGCGGTCGATCTCGAAGGAGGCCCCGGCCAGCGCCGCGACCCCGGCCGGGGAGGCGTCCAGACGCCTGGCGGCGTCGTGCAGCCTTCCCTGGTCGCGCTCCAGCCCGAAGAAGAAGGCGCACAGGTAGTGGGCGAGACGCATGGGCTGGGCGGGCCGGCCGTGCGTGAACCCCGGCATGACGGCGTCGATCTCCGCTTCCGCCTTCTCGAGCAGGGCGCCCTGGAGCGCCCGGATGGCGGAGACGATCTTTTCCGCGGCGTCCTTCAGGTAGAGACGCTGGGCGGTGACGGTCTGTTCGTTCCGGGACCGTCCGGTCTGGATCTTGGCGCCGGCGGATCCGGCCAGTTCCGTCAGCCGCGTCTCCACCAGCGTGTGGATGTCCTCGAAGCCCTCCAGGGGGAGCTGCCCCCCGGCGATCTCCTCCTCGATGCGGCACAGGGCGGAGCGGACCGTCTCGCATTCGGCGTTGGAATAGACGCCGGCGCGCCTCAGCGCGCAGGCATGGGCCTTCGTCGCCGCGATCTCCTCGCGGAAGAGGCGGCCGTCGACGGCCAGCGAGGCGTTGAGGGCCTCGAAGACGGGGTCGCTCTTGCGGTCAGGCAACCGGCTGTGCCAAAGCGCAGGCTTCATGGCTCTGGACCTCCAAGGCCGGCGAGGGGATGCCCGCCGTTTTCGCGAGGGTGGACGCTTCCATGGACACGATCTTGATGAAGCCTTCCGAGGCGCCGTGGTCGAAGGGATCCCCGTCCCCGTAGGTGGCCAGGCCCTCGTCGTAGAGGGACCAGGGCGATTTCCTTCCCGTGACCGAGGCGTGCCCCTTGAAGAGCTTCAGCCGCACCGAGCCCGTCACCGGGATCTGGGTGGACTGGATGAAGGCGTCGAGGGCGCGCCGCAGCGGCGAGTGCCACTTGCCCGCGTAGGCGGCTTCCGCCCACAGCCCGTCCACGTTCGCCTTGAAGGCCGCCACGTCCTTGGTGAGCACCGTGGCCTCGAGGGCCTTGTGGGCCTCGAGAAGGACGGACGCGGCCGGGCACTCGTAGACCTCGCGCGACTTGATGCCCACGGTCCTGTTCTCCACGTGGTCGATGCGCCCGATGCCGTGGGCCCCGGCGATCGTGCCCGCTTCCACCACCAACGCGAGCGGGTCCATGGGCACGCCGTTCAGGGCCGAGGGCACGCCCTGGATGAAGTCCAGGGTGAGAGCGGCCGGCTCGCCGGGGGCGTCGAGGGGGTCGGCGGTGATCTGGAAAGCCTCGGCCGGCGGCTCGACCCAGGCGTCCTCGAGGACGCCGCACTCCACGGCGCGACCCCACAGATTCTCGTCGATGGAGAAGGGGGGCGCCTTGCCGTCGCCGACGGCCAGGCCGTGGGCCCTGGCATAGGCCATGGAGTCGTCCCGCGTGAAGCCCCACAGCCTCGCGGGGGCCAGCACGGGGAGATCGGGCGCCAGCGCCGCCAGGGACATCTCGAACCGCACCTGGTCGTTGCCCTTGCCGGTGCAGCCGTGGGCCACGGCGTCGGCGCCGCACGCGTGCGCCTTCTCCACCAGCTTCTCCACGATCAGGGGACGGGAGAGGGCGGAGAGGAGGGGATAGACCCCCTCGTAGAGGGCGTTGGCCTTGATGGCGGGGTGCAGGAAGCGCGCGACGTATTCCGCCTTGGCGTCCAGGAAGGAGGCCTCGCACGCGCCGGAAGCCAGGGCGCGCTCGACGGCGGCGTCCAGGTCGTCCGGTTGCCCTACGTCCACGCCGAAGGCGACGATCTCGGCGCCGGTCTGTTCCTTGAGCCAGGGGATGGCGACGGTGGTGTCCAGCCCTCCCGAGTAGGCCAGGACGATCTTGTCGAAGGTTTTCATCGGATCATCTCCTTGAAGTCTCGCTCCAGTCTCTTCGCGGCCTTTTCGGAGTCGGCCACGACCAGGATGGTGTCGTCGCCGGCGACGGTGCCGGCGATGCCGGGGCGGTCCGCCTCGTCGAGAAGCCGGCCGATGAGCTGGGCTTCCCCGGGCGGGGTGAAGAGGAGGACGACGAAATTCGTTCGTCGGACCCCCTTCACCGAGGAGAGGAACCGTCGTCGAAAGACCTCCTCGGACGGCGCGGCGGGCGGCGCGGGGGGCACCGCGTAGGCGAAGGCGCCGGAGGGTTTGCGGACCCGCTGGGCGCCGAGGGCCTGGAGGTCGCGGGAGAGGGTGGACTGGGAGACGCGGACGCCGGCCTTGCGGAGGGCGGCCCGCAGCGCCGTCTGGTCGGAGATCGCCTCCCTTTCCAGGGCGTTTTGGATGGCGGCGATGCGTTTCTTGCGATCCATGGCGCGGTCCCGGATGAATGCGAATTCATTAAAAATGAAATTATATTCATTCCGCGCCCGCCGTCAAGCCCCGAAAGAATTTTTTTTTCAACGGGCGGCTAGCGGCTGTGGTTGCAGTGGCACCAGGCCACGGCGAGCGCATCGGACGCGTCCTCGGGCTCGGGGGGAGCGGACAGCCCCAGCGCCCTTCGCATCATCTCCTGGACCTGGCTCTTGTGGGCCGACCCCACGCCGACGGCCGCCTTCTTGACCGTCCGCGGGGCGTACTGGAAGACGGGAAGGTCCCGTTGGGCCGCCATGGCGATGGCGAAGCCCCGCCCCTCGCCGATCCGAAGCGCCGCCTTCACGCTGCGCCCGAAAAACGCATCCTCGATGGCCATGCAGGAGGGCTCGAACCGCCGCGCGATCTCGTCGAGGCCGGTGAAGATGGCCCCGGCGCGCTGCACGAGGTCCTTTCCCGACGCCCCGGCCTCGATGCACCCGAACCCGAGGACGCGGATCCGGCTCCCGTCCCTCTCCAGGACGCCCCATCCGACCTTCCAGGTCCCCGGATCGATGCCGAGTACTTTCATCTCGCCCGCCGGGAAACAAACGGCGCCGACACGGGCGGCCCGCCGCCGCCCGCCCGCGCACGATGATACGCCGAGGCGCCTTGGGAAGAAAATGACAAAATAGTTCTTGAACGGGCGGCGACTCCCGCCATACAATTTCGCCAATTCAAGACCGACGAGCACCTTACGTGGAGGGCCCCCGGGGCCAAGGAAACCGATTTTCCACGGTTGAGGACCGGCGACGGCCGGCTTCCCGAAACCCCCGTGTCCCCGGGACCGGATTTCGGAAAGGAGGACGGAATGAGGCGCGCATTGCCGTGCCTGGTGGCGCTGATCGTGCTGTTCCAGGTTGCTGGCTCGGCTTTCGCCGAGGAACCGGAGACCGTCAAGGACAAGGCTTCCATCCAGTCGAGGCTCGGGGGCGGCATCTCCATCAAGGGGGTGTTCCGCGAGGACTGGTTCGACGAGGTCTGGCCGCGATCGAGCGCCACGACCACGACGAGCCAGAACGAATTTTTCATCAATGGAAAATTCTCGCTGAACGCGACCGTCGTCCCTCTGCGCAACGTGACGATGTTCCTGGAGCTCGAGACCGCGCCGGACGCCTTCGGCGCCGAGAGCCATCGCATCGGCGACAACGCCAACATCCCCCAGTTCCGCGAGGCCTGGATCGAGGTCGAGGATCTCCTCGGCAAGGGCACCGAGGGACGCGGCTCCGCCCTCCAGGTGGGGCTGCTCGGGGACGACCTCCGGTTCGATCTCAGGAACCTCGGCCGGGACGCGTTCTTCATGGACCCGGCGAACGCCGAGAACCCCTACATGGGCCTTCCGGACCTGCCGAGGCACGCCGGCGGGGGCGGCGCGTCCGCCGTCACGGGGAAGAACACCTTCCTCGGCGGCAACCCCTGGTACAACCAGCTCGAGGGCGCAAAGAAGGCATCCGAGGCCGGCGGCATCGTCCTGACGCTGACGCCCCACGCGGACGTGCATCTGGACTTCGGCGCCTTCACCGTGATGGAAGGCGGCATCGACGACGTGGACATGGGCACCAACGTCTTCTTCTTCAATTTCGATTTCGAGTTCGACGTCAACAAGTCGAAACCCGGTCTGAAGAAGGACGTCACCTACGAGGACACCAGCCTCTTCAACATCATGGTCACCGGCATCCAGGGCCGGAAAACCATCATCGGCGACGCCGCCATGGGCATCGACCTCCGCTTCCTCTGGCCGACCGCCGAGCTGGAAATCTACGCCGAGGGCCACTACCAGAACGGCGAGTACTACAAGAAGAAGGACCCCGTCACCGGCGACACGGACATGGTCCCGCACGAGGCCTACGCCGCCTACGCGGGCTTCCTGCTCAAGTACAAGGACGCCTCCGAGATGCACCCCTACCTCGACGTCAGCGCGTGGTTCCTCTCGGGGGACGAGGCCGACGAGCACGAGAAGAACGAGGACTTCCTCTCCTTCGAGAGCGTGAACTCCTTCATGATCCTGGAGAGCGATCTCGGCCTGGACATCGATTGCAACTACTGGGCCGTGAAGGCGGAAGTCGGAACCCGCCTCCCGTACAGCGCCAGCGACTTCCAGATCCGCATCCTGGGAGGCATGTTCAGCCTCCTCGAGACCCCGCTGGGCATGGTCGATGAGGAGGAGAGCCTGGGCATCGAGGTGGACGTCTACCTCACCTGGGATGTCGCCGAGGGCGCCTCGCTGTTCATGGGCGCGGGGTTCCTCTCCGGGGCCAAGTTCTTCGATGAGATGATGGGCGTGGAGAGTTCGACCATGATGGGCGTCGGCGGCGTCGAGGCCCGTTTCTGAGAGTCCACGACGATCCGACAAGGGGCGCGGGGCCTTCCCGCGCCCCTTTTTTGCCGCAAGACCGGAGGAAGATTTTCCCGTTTTTCGCGCCCGCTGGGTTCCGCTCCCCCCCCTTCTCCGCGTACGCTTGGGCCGACCGGGTTCCAGGGTGATCCCATGGCAGAGGCACCATCCGAACGCGCGGCGCCGGCTTCCGTCGACGCCGCCGTGCGCCGGCGTTTCAAGCGCCGGTACGAGATCCTGGAAGAGGTCTCCCAGGGGGGCATGGGCGTGGTCTACCGGGCCCGGGACACCGCCCTCGGGCGCGACGTGGCCCTGAAGGTCCTCCAGGGCGGCCCGGAGGCTTCCGAGGAGAACATTCTCCGCTTCCGCCGGGAAGCCTCCTCCATCGCGGCCCTCCGCCATCCGAACATCGTTCCGGTCCACGACGTGGGCGAGGAGGAGGGCACCCATTACTTCACCATGGATTTCGTGGAAGGGGAGAGCCTCCCGGCCCGCATCGAGAAGGCGGAGATCGAGCCGCGCCGCGCCCTGGAGATCACGGCCCAGGTCGCCCGCGCCATCCATCACGCCCACGAGAGAGGCGTGATCCACCGCGACATCAAGCCCCACAACATCCTCGTCACGCCGGAGGGGACGCCCAAGATCATGGATTTCGGCCTGGCCAGGCCCATCGCCTCCGACACGAAGATCACCCAGACCGGCATGACGATGGGCACCCCCCCCTACATGAGCCCCGAGCAGGCCCGGGGCCTCTGGGACGAGGTGGACGCGCGTTCGGACGTCTACGCGCTCGGCGCCACGCTGTTCGAGCTTCTCTGCGGGAAACCGCCCTTCGAGGGACCGAGCGGCTTCGAGATCCTCCTCGACGTCGTGGAAGAGGACCCCCCCCGGCCCCGGACCCTGAATCCCGCCCTGGACTCTCCGACCGAGACGATCGTCCTGAAAGCCATGGACAAGGATCCGGCGCGCCGGTACGCCTCCGCGCTGGAGATGGCCGAGGACATCGAACGCCATCTCCGCGGCTTGAAGATCGTCGCCCGTCCTCTGCGGGGGCGGATCCGGCGCAGCTGGCGGAAGACCAAGCGGCTGATCGTCGGCAACCTCGTCCTCTTTCTCGCCCTGTTCGTCGCCGGCGCGGGCCTGGTGACCGTGGTCTCGGCGAAGAAATACCACCGGGACCGGAACCGCCAGGACATGCAATCGCCCCTGCTTCCCGTGAGCGGGGACCCGGACGACCCGGGAGGCGAAACGCAGGCGAGCGCGGTGGACTTCCAGGCGGTGGAAGGGAGGCTCGAGGACGTCGGGGGCGAAGACGGGGGAGGGGTGCGGCTCGCCCCGGTCCGGGACGGCGGGTGGTGCGTCGCCCTCAGCGCGACGGAACTCGAGTGCCGGGAGACGGGGCTTCAGATCGGGTTCGACGCCTACGTGCCGACGACGCACCGGGGCCCCCGGCCGGAGGTCGGGTGTTTCCTGTACGCCGCCGCGGAGGACTTCTGGGACACCGGATACCGATTTTCGCTGGGGCAGGGCTTCGGAAACCGGTGCGCCCTGTTCAAGAACGGCAAGCCCGTGCGGACCACCGACGGGTTTTCCATCAGCGCGGGACGGACGCTCATTCTGGGGCAACCCCGCTACCGTCTCAGCATGGGCCTGAACAAGGGGCGCGTGGCGCTGGCGGTGAACGGGGAGACGGTCCTCTCGTTCCGCGACGACCACCCCTGGGAGGTCGCCCGTCCGACCCGGTGCTTCTGGGGCGTGTACGTGCGTGGGGCGGCGCTCGTCGTGAAAGGATTCGACGTCCGGCGGCGGGGCGTCCCGCGGCTCTACGACACGCTGGCGCTTCCCGACGAGTTCTATCTCGACCGCAGTTTCGAGAAGGCCCTGCGGCGCTACCGGCTGGTGGTGGAATCGTACCGGGAGCAGGAGCCGGCGCGTTTCGCCCGGTACCGGATGAACCTGTGCCGGCACGAGATGGAACGAGCCGGGACCCTTCCCCGGGACGAGCCCTCGGCCGTCGAGGGCCTGGAATCGCTGATCGCGGACGCTCCCGGCAGCGACGGCGCCTTCCTGGGGAGTCTGTTCCTGGCGGGCCTCCGCGCGGACGCGGGCGAATTCGAGAAGGCGCTCGCCCTGATCGACGGGGTCCTCGGGGGGCATCCGGAGGAGGAGCGGGTCAACCGGGTGTCCCTTTTCTGCCTGGACAGGGCCGGCAAAATTCTCGGGAAGGCGGAGGGCGGTGCCGGGGGGGAGGCGGCGGAAACGGCGGTGTCCGCCTTTCTCCGGCGCGCCGAGAAGGGGGGGGAGTACGACGCGGCGCTGGGGGCGCGGGCCTGTCTCGCTCTCGGAGAGTTCCTGGCCGGCCGGGGGCGGTCCGGGGAGGCGGTGGAGGCCTGGAAGCGGGGGGCGAGCGCCTATGGTGACGCGCCTCTGGATGCGGCGCGTTGCGGATTCCGGGAGGCGGTTTTCCGGCGGTCGCGAGGCGACGCGGAGGAGGCGCTGGCCTCGCTGTCCCGGCTGGTCGAGGTCCTGGACGCGTCTTCGCTTCTGAAGGCGCTGGCCTTGATGGAGATGGGGCAGACGCTTCGGATGCGGGGGGAGGGGGCGGACGCGGTGGAGGTTTTCGAGCAGGTCGGGGCGCTCGCGCGGGAGGAGGGCCTGCCGGCGGATCTGCAGGGGTGGGCGGCCCTGTTCGGGATGCTGGCGGAGACGGAGAGGGGTCTGTCGGGGTCGACAGGGGGGGGGGACGTCCGGGCGTGGCGGGATCGGTGGGCGCGCTTCGGCCGTGTCCATGGCGCGGTTCGGGGGGGCGTGGCCACGGCGCTGATGGAGGCGCTGGTCTCGGGAAGCGACGTGGGGTTCTTGCGTTCGCCCCGGCGGGCGCCGCCACGGGGACCGCTCGCCGACATGCTGGCCCGGCTTGCGGCGCACGCATCCCGGAAGCCGGCGAGCGGGAAGACGTCGGACCGTCCCGGGCCGTTCGCCTTTCTGGCGTCCTTCATGGCCAGGGAGGGGGAAGATCCGCCGGTTTCGGCCTTCCTGGCGTCTCTCGAGGGGGAATCTACACCGCCGGAGCTTCTCTACGAAGCGGGCCTCCGGTACGAGCGGTTCGGACGGGAGGCGGAGGCGGAGTCGTATTTCCGCCGTTGCATCGAATCGGCCGACGGGACGCTCGCATCGGCCCTGGCGAAGAGGCGGATGAGCCGTCTTCGCGAGGGGAAATGAGCGGCGGCGGGCGCGAGGGCTTGCAACGGCCGGCGGGAAACCCCAAACTCTTTCCATGGCCTACGATCCCTCCATTTCCGAAACCTACCGGGCGGTGGGTTTCACCTTTTCCCATATCCTCGCGGCGGATCCCGTGATGTCCGCGTGCCTGGCGAAGGCGAAACAGGTGGCGGTTTCCGACGTGACGGTTCTTCTTCTCGGGGAGATCGGGACGGGCAAGAACCTGATCGCCCAGGCCATCCACAACGCGTCCCCCCGGGCGGCCGGGGCGCTCGTTTCCGTCAACTGCAGCGCGTTTCCGGAATCCCTTCTCGAATCGGAGCTTTTCGGCCACGAGCGCGGCGCCTTCACGGGCGCCGAGCGGACCCGCAAGGGTCGGTTCGAGCTGGCGGACGGCGGCACGCTCTTTCTCGACGAGATCGCGGAGATGTCGCTGGCGGCCCAGGCGAAGATCCTGCAGACCGTCGAGTATCACGAGTTCCAGCGGGTGGGCGGCGAGGAGACGCACCGGACCGACGTGAGGATCGTGGCCTCCACCAACCGGGACATCGAGCAGCTCGTGGAGCAGGGCGTCTTCCGGGCGGACCTCTACTACCGTCTGAACGAGGTCTCCATCCGGATCCCGTCGTTGCGGCGGCGGAAGGACGACATCCCCCTGCTGGTGGATTTCTTCGTGAAGGAGTGCAATCGCAAGTATCGCAAGTCCGTCGAAGGCGTGGAACCCGCCGCCCTGGAGCGGCTTCTCGAACACGACTGGCCCGGCAATGTCCGGGAGCTCAGGGCTTGCATCAAGCGGGGGGTCGCCTGCGCGTCCCTAAAAACGGTGCGCGTCGACGACCTGGGGCTGGAGGTCCGGAAACTGGAGCGCGAACCCGCCGCGCCGCAAGCCCAGGACTGGTCGCTCCGCGCGATGGAACAGAGGCACATCCAGCGGGTTCTCGAGGTAACGGGGGGGAACAAGAAGGAAGCGGCGAGGATCCTGGGCATCACGCGTCCGACGCTCGACAGGAAGATACGCCAGTTCGACCTGAGCGTCCCCGAAAAGAAACCCCGGGGCACCTAGATAGATAAGGAGAGGCGCCATGATTCGCTTTGCCGGACTTCTCGGCACGGGTCTGATCCTCCTGGTTGCGGCCCGGACCGCCGGGGCCCAGGAGGGCAAGCCCTTCGAACCCGTCTCCTTCTCGGAGGCGGAGCGCAGGAAGTGCGAGCCGATGATGGAAAAGCTCGCGGCCTTCTTCAAGGAGTACGGCCAGAAGGTTCTCGACGCCAAGGTCGCGGGCATGCTCGGAGGAACGCTGCCCGAGGGGGCCCGGATCGAAGGCTCCGGGTGGCCCGATCCACTCGAGGCCTGCGTGGCCATCCAGCGCATCTTCGCGTCCGATCGCAGGGTACGGAGCCTGAGGATGCGCCGGTACAGCTACCGGGGACTCAGCGCCCTCAACCAGCGGATCAACCGGCGGCTCGAGCGGGGGGGCTTCCACGCCTACTTCTCGGAGCAGCCGTCCAAGGGCCGCGTCCAGCTCGTCTGCGTGGCGGGCGAGCGGCTGGACTTCGGGCGCGACGGGCCGTTGAAGATCTGGGGCAAACGCGTGGAGACGGAAACGGTCGTCCTCGGAAGCCTCCAGGTCCGCTACCCCCCCAAGGTCTTCGAGAAGAAACCCTCCTTCACGAGCGACCGGGGCCCCGTCTACCACCTGAGGGAAATCCATCGCCCCTGGGCGAAAAAGATCTGGAACCGCCTGGAATTCCTCCGCAAGAAGAAGGTGGACCTCGAACAGGATGAAATCACCAGCGAGCTGGCCCTGAGCCTTCTCAAAGGCCTGGACGGTCTGACGACGAAATTCGCCTTCGGCGCCTGGCGGCGCCTCTTCGCCGAAACGAGGAAGGCCGGAAACGACGACGAGGCCCGCGACGCGTTCATCGGGCGCTACCTCGACACCGTCATCCGCGACCTGGACCTCTACGAAAGCGTCCAGCGGCGGGACCTCGAGAGAAGGAGGGTCCGCAACGTCGTGGACGTGAAGACCCGGGCGGCCCTCGCCCAGATCGCTCACGCCCTCAACCCCCTCGAGTGCCTGCGCACCAAGGCCGTGTGGCTCAGCTACGAGAAGGAGAATCCCTACCGGCGGGCCGCCGACAAGTTGATTCCGGCCCTGCTCGACGCCCTCGAAGAGACCGAACAGGCCCAGGCGCTGCTCGGACCGGCGAAGGAAGACGATACCCTTTTGCACAGGCTCCAGGAGGCCTACCGGCTCTCCCCGGACGTCCTGAGAAACGCGGCGACCGAAGCCTTCGACGAACTCTACACGTTCTAACCCCCTCGCCGGCAAGAGGAACCGCTGGCCCATGGCGCGACGACCCAACGAAGACGGCGGTCGCCCGGAAAACGCGGCCCCCCCCTCCTTCGAGGAGGTCGCCTCCCGCTACTACGCCTCCGTCTATCGCGTGGCGCTGCACCTCACCTCGCGTCACGAGGACGCCGAAGACGTCTGCCAGGAGGTCTTTCTCTACCTCCACAACCACCTCGGCGATTTCCGCGGCGAAGCCGCCATCTTCACCTGGATCTACCGCATCACGAGAAGCACCGCCTGGCGGATCCTCCGGAAGCGCGGAAAGGAGAAAGCCACGGACCTGCCCGACCTCGCCGACAACGAGGCGCGAAACGGCCCCGCCGAACGGGCCGAAAAACGAAAGGCCATCCTCGACGCCGTCTCCAGCCTCCCGGACAACCCGAGAATCGTCGCGACCTTGCACCTCTTGGAGGACATCCCCCTGAAGGAGGTGGCGGACATCCTGGAAGCCTCCCAGGGGACGGTTCGGTGGTGGATGTTCCGGGCCCGGGAGATCCTGCAGCAGCGCCTGAGGAAATGGCTCTGACAGCCCCAGAAGACGGAATTTATTCAAACGAAAGGCCCTCACCGGCCCCCTAACCTCTCGAGATCGGACGCCACGGTCCTGTGGAACGCAGGGTATATGGACTGCAAGGAATACAAAAAAGAGATCTCCGACAAGATCTCCGGGGTTCTCGAGCCCGAGAGGGAAAACGCCCTCGACCGCCACCTCGAACAATGTCCGGCATGCCGGAAAACGCTCGAGGCGTTCGAGGCCCTCGACCGTTTCGTGAAGGAAGAGCGACATCCGGGCCCCGCGAGCGAAATCTCGGCGAGGAAGATCGACGCGATCGCCGCGAAAGCACGGACCGAAACGCCTCCCCGTCCCGCCCTTCGCTTCCCCGTCTGGCTCGCCCCCCTCGGCGCGGCCGCCGCCACCGTCCTGATCCTCGCCGTCCTCCACGCCGCCGGCGTCCTGACGGCCCCCTCTCCACGGCCCCTCGGCGCCCCCACCGAATGGCGGGAGAGCGAAAAGCACCGGGTACCCGGCGAGACGAACCGGCCGGATCATCCGACACCGCCCCCGTCACCCCGTCCGGGCCTCCGGCAGGCCGAGGCGCCCTCCACCGAGAAGCACAGCGACCCCCCCGCGTCCGCGCCGACCGGCAAGACCGCCAAGGAGCACGGCCGCCAGAACAAGCAGGATACCGGCGTCACGAACCCGCCGGCGCCGGCGAATCAGCCCGTCCCGACGCCGCCGCCCGTTCCCCCCGAAAACAGGCCCCCTCCCGCCCCCAAGGCAAGCGAGTTGCCGACCCCCACGCCTCCGGAACCGGCTCCCCCCCCACCGGCGCCCATGCCCGCCCCCAGTCCGACGCCGACGCCCAGTCCGACGCCGACGCCCAGTCCCACGCCGACGCCCACGCCGACGCCCACGCCGACGCCCACGCCGACGCCCACGCCCACGCCCACACCGACGCCCACACCGACGCCCACACCGACGCCCACACCCACGCCTACGCCTTCCGGCGGCCGCGGGGGCGCAACGGCCGACACCGAGGACACGGCGCTCCAGATCGAACGCGTGAGACAGTGGTGGGATTCCCGGATCGAGGCGCAGCTCCTGCGGAACGCGCGCGAGAAGGCCCCCCCCCTGGAACCGGAGGACAGGGCGCCGGGTCTCGCCGTGCTGGAAGCCGGCCTCGAAGACGCCTTGTGGTTCAACCGGGGCGCCGCTTCCATGGCCCTGGCGAGGGCGGGCGGGGATCCGGGCGATATCGAGGCCATGCTGAAGGCGGAAGAGAAAGCGTTGAGGCCCTTCTCCGCGGCCGCCATGGGATTCTCCGGCGACGAAAAATGGGCCGGGATCCTCGCGGAAAGCCTTCTCGACACCAGCCGCTCTCCCGAGACGCGGTCCGCTTCCGCCATCTCCCTGGGGCTTCTCCGGTCGCCCGGCTCGATGGTGACGCTCCAGAATGCGTTCTTCCTGGGGGGAGATTCGCGGGTGCGGGGGGCGTGCCTGGCGGGCTTCCGGCTGCTCGGCGATCCGGATGCGCGGGCGTTTCTCGCGCGCGTGGCGAGATCCGCCGACGAGCGCATGGACATCCGGGCGCTGGCGCTGGGTCTGCTGGCGGGCACCGGGAAGGAGGAGGGGCCGGATGCGGGGGCCATCCTGGAAGCGGCTCTCCAGGATCTGCAGGGTCCCGTCCTGTTGAGGCGCGCGGCGGCGCTGGGTCTTCGTCTCCATCCCCGGCGCCAGGAATCGCTCCTGGACGCCGCGGCCTCGGACCCCTCGCCGGCGGTCCGGGGGTTCGCCTGGGTGTCCCTGGCCCGGATGGCGGAAGCGGGCGCGGGTCCCTTGGACCTCGTTTCGAGACTCCGGAAGAACCTGGAGCGCAACACGCCGCTCGTGGAGAGGGGGCTTATCGCCCTGGCGCTCGGCTGGGTCGGGGACCGGGCCTCGGCCGGCGACCTTCTCGAACGGTTCGAGAACCGCGGAAATCATCCGTTCCTCCGCGCTTGCTGCGCGCTGGGGCTCGGGTTGATGCAGATCGACCAGGCGCTCCGGCCGCTGTCGAGGGAAGCGGAGCGGGCCTCGCCCGACGGGGCCGGAGGCTTTCTGCAGCGGTCCTGCGTGGACGCGATCGCGTTGACGGGGCGCCCGCAGGCCTTGACGCCGCTGCAAATGTTCCTTTTCGAGGGCCCGGAAGGATTGCGTCGCCGGGCCGCAATGGGTCTCGCGGGCCGCTTCTCGACCCGAGGCCGGGCGCTTCTCCGGCACGCGCTGGAACACGAAAACGGCGAGACGCGGCGCGCCGCGGCGGAAGCGCTCGGTCTCGTCCGGGGGATCCCCCCCCTGTCCGCGCCCGTTTTCGAGGACAATCCCGCGGAGCGTGATGCGCTGTTCCGTGGGCTGGGGGACCAGTTGGATCCGGCGGATGCCCCCCTTCGCTGGAGGCTGTTCGCCGATCTGGATCCGGAAGCGGCGGAGGAGGCTCTCGTGCCCCTTCCGGGGAGGGGGAGATAGGAATCCGTACGGGGGAAAGGGGAAGTGGGAAATGGGAAGCAAGGTTTCGGGCGCGCGGTGAACGCACCGGCGCCCTGGCATGGTGAAGCAGGAGGTTCGAGATGAAGACCGCAAGAATGCTGATCGTGTTCGCGACCGTGCTGTGTCTGGCGCAGGCCGCCTGGGGGCAGACGATCGTGGAGGTCCGGGTGTACCGGCCGCCGACGCCCCGGCCCATGCCCACCCCTCCGCCCCGGCCGCGGATTCCTCGGAATCCCGTGTACATCACCGACCACACGGTGAACGTGGAGATCACGGGAAGCGCGGCGGTCACGGAGATCGACCAGGTCTTCCACAACCCCACGCGCTGGGATCTGGAGGGAACGTACATCTTTCCCCTTCCCGCCGAGGCGGCGGTGGACCGCTTCTCCATGTTCATGAACGGCAAGGAGGTGTCGGGGGAGATCATGGAGGCGAAGAAGGCGCGCCGGATCTACGAGAACATCGTCCGGCAGATGAAGGATCCGGGTCTGGTGGAGCTCATCGGGAAGAAGCTGATCCGGGCGCGGGTCTACCCCATTCCGGGCCGCGGTGACGTGCGCGTGAAGATCCAGTACACGCAGGCGCTGGAGCAGGTGGGCGACCTCTACGAGTACGTCTACCCCCTCAATTCCCGCCGTTTCTCGAAAAAGCCCCTCAAGCAGGTCGTAATGGGGCTGAAGATCGAGTCGAAGTGGCCGATCAAGAGCGTCTATTCCCCTTCGCACGCCCTGGACGTGGTGCGGAAGAGCGAGACGGAGGTTCGGGCCTCCTACGAGGGGAAGGACCTCGCGCCGGGCCGGGATTTCCAGCTCTTCTACAACCTGTCCAGCAAGGATTTCGGCCTGGGTCTGCTCTGCCACAACACGCCGCGCGAGGACGGGTTCTTCATGGCGATGATCTCCCCGAAGACGGAGTTCGCCGACGAGGAGATCATGAAGAAGGACATCGTTTTCGTGGTGGACACGTCGGGCAGCATGCGGGGCGAGAAGATCGACCAGGCCCGGAAGGCGCTGGTGTACTGTCTGAAGGGCCTGAACCCCGAGGACCGGTTCGGGGTGGTCGATTTCTCGACGGAAGCCCGGATGTACGACGAGACGCTCCGTCAGGCGGAGGCGGAAACGGTGAAGGACGCAGTGCACTACGTCGAGGGGCTCGAGGCCCGCGGCGGCACGAACATCAACGCCGCGCTTCGCGACGCCCTGGCGCTGAAACCGGCCGGGGAGGGTTCGGAACGCATCTTTCTGGTGGTCTTCCTCACGGACGGGGAACCCACGATCGAGGTGCAGGACCCCGATACGATCCTGAAGCACGTGAGCGAATGGAACGAGGCGCGGGACCGCATCTTCGTCTTCGGCGTCGGCTTCGACGTCAACGCCGCGTTCCTCGACCGGCTGGCGGAGGGCAACCGCGGGTCGCGGGACTACGTGAAGCCCGAGGAGGACCTCGAGATCCGGCTCTCGGCCTTCTACGACAAGATCGCCTATCCCGTCCTCTCGGATCTCGAGCTGGAGATCCGCGGGGTCGAGATCGAGGACGTCTATCCCAAGAAGCTCCCCGATCTCTTCCGGGGGACGCAGTTGCTGGTCTTCGGGCGGTACGGGGGATCGGGACGGGGAACGGCGGTGTTGACGGGCCGCATCAGCGGAAAGGACGCCGTCTTCGAGTTCCCCGTGACCTTCCAAGAGAAGGAGAGGGGATTCGATTTCATTCCCGGGCTCTGGGCCCGGCGGAAGGTCGGGTACCTCCTGGACGAGATCCGGCTCCACGGCTTCCACAAGGAGCTCAAGGACGAGATCGTGAGGCTGGGGAAGCGCTACGGCATCGTGACCCCCTACACCTCCTTCCTGGTGACGGAGGACACGCCACACGCGAGACCGCCGATGCGGGGAGGGGGGACGCCCGTGCCGACGCCCACGCCGCAACCCTCCGGCACGCCGACGCCCACGCCCACGCCCCATCCCACCCCGACGCCGACGCCCTCCCCGACCCCCACCCCGACGCCCTCCGCCGGGGGGGGACGGCCGGCTGCCGCGCCCGAGTCCGACAGCGGCGAGGGAGCCGTCGGCTACTCCGAGGCCCTGAAGAAATTGAAGGAGGCGGAAAAGGCCGAGGACGAGGAACAGGGACCCCGGCTCAGCGTGAAGACCGTGTCCGGCAAGTCCTTCCGGATGGCGGACGGCTTCTGGGTCGACCAGGCCTGGGATGCGGAGGACTTCTCCGGCGAGACGGTGGAGGTCGCGCCCATGAGCGACGCGTATTTCGATCTCCTCAAGGAGAAACCGGATCTGGCGCCCTTCTTCGCCCTGGGCGACAGGATCAAGATCCTTTTCGAAGGCGTCCTCTACGTGGTCGAGCCGGAGAAGGAGGAGGGAGAGGGAAAGTAGAATACCGGAAAGGGAGAACCGCAAGGGGGAACGGGCCCGCCCGTTCCGAGCGGTTCGCGCTCCTGCGTCATTTCTGCATTGTACGGATTTCCTTCACGAGCGCCTCGAGCCCTTTCTGGACGCGAGGGAGCCCGGAGGGTTTGATCCGATAGACGGTGTTTCCTTCGTTCTTGAGGTAGCGCACGAGGTGGGTTTCCTTGAGCGTTTTCAAGTGCGCGCAGACGGTCGAAACCGTTCGGTTGACGCGCTTGCTCAGTTCGGTGGGCGTGGCTTCTCCGCGTTTCTGGATCACGCGGAGGATATGGTATGCCTTCGGGTTTCCCAGGACGCGGCAGAGCTGCGACACGCGGAACTCCGACTCATCCATGTCGAACCAGTCTTTTCGGTTTTTCCCCGGCATGCCTTCGACCTCCAAAGCGATGGAATCTCCGATCGATCGCGTCGAAGAAGGCCGTGGCACCCCTCTTCAGCCGCCCACGATAGCGGCGCCATCGCCCCCGCACAATGGGAAAATGGTCCCATGGCACCATGGGACCATTGCATAATGTGACAATTTGACAATTGTCTAGTTGTCGAGCTGGGGGGCGACATCGTGAGAGCGTTCCGAGATGTCACGTCCGGCGTTTTTCAAACGGCGTACTGGTCAGCCCGGGCAAGTTTACCGCTCGTTTACACTCGCGGCTTTGTTGGCAGCC
>Ga0180432_10001822_pt1 | contig 32942 bp, 32 predicted proteins | sample SS_ome_10_FD_132414 | JGI IMG/M metagenome (GOLD analysis project Ga0180432, IMG submission 132414) | Hypersaline lake sediment archaeal communities from the Salton Sea, California, USA - SS_1_MS_2 metaG | ecosystem: Environmental > Aquatic > Non-marine Saline and Alkaline > Hypersaline >...
GAAAGTCGAGCCTGACAATTGAAACCACAATTCCCCATATTTTATAAGTGAAAAGTAAATGAAGGGTGTCGTCTTTGACATGACTGGAATAGGTACACGGCTGACGTATTAAAGGACGACTTGAAGGACAAAGACCATTTAAAATATATATTCAGGCATCTATCCCATGATTTCACCGAGGATGTCTTCCCTTTCAAAAATGCCCACCTTGAAGACCCGAGGCTTCCACACTCCTTCCTCAAAGACTGAATCCATCTTTGCAACACACCCCACGTCTAAAATATTCAAGGCGCCTGCAAATGCTTGGGATGCATCTTCCTCCATCAAAAATACAGAGTGGGATTCTAAGGGGAGGTCTAAAGATGGCATCATGGAAGACATGGGCATAAAGAAGGCGTCCACTCGCTTTCCCTTCCACGTCAAGTCCTTCACTTGGAAGTAGATTTGGTTGTGGCCAAGATCAGGGTCAACCTCATAATCAATGCGCCTCAGATCAGGGGGAAGGCAAAGGGTGTAGCGAATTGTATGGCCCTCTCTTGTCTTCCTCTCGACTTTCAAAATCGAAGACCCCGTCATTCAATTTGTGAACGAATTGCGTAAGGCGATGCGGTGAGGTATCTTTAAAAGGGAAAATGGGTTGAAGGTGGATGAATCCCGAAAGAGGGAATGGATAAGAGTCACAAGACGGCGCCTTACAATTTCAATCTTTTCACTCTCGACATAGGAATCAAAATCCTTCAAGGCCCTAACCTGTGGAACTAAACTCTCAATACATTTCTCCATTGCTTCCTCATCGATTCCTTCTCGCTCAGCTCTTTCCATATCCCCCGTATCGATTTTCAGCTCATCAAGAAGTGAATCGGCGACGCAAAAGGAAATGGCAACAATGATTGGGTTTGGATCTGTCTCCATTTAGTTGTTTGACTCTGAATTACCTCTACGCATTTCAAACCCGTTTTCCTCTTCATTCAATGCGATATTTTGTGGGTTCTCCCTTGGGACCATCCTGCAAAAGGGATTCCCATCTCTTTTAAGTCGACAGTGTACCAATTCATTTTTTGTGATTATCAAAGATGGTGAATTTTTAACAAACCACAATAAAAAGTGGGCCATGGAAGAGGACGATTATTTTTTCGACTTTCATGAACTTTTCCAAGAATGGAATGATGTCAATGGTCCATCCAAAGCTTCAACTTCTGACGTCATTTCACACAACCTTGACGAAGACCCTGACGAATGGGTCTTATCTTCTGACTTTACCTTTCGATCCGACGATGATCCCCTCATCAGAACAATCACTTATAAAGAAGAATTTTATAAGCGCCTGGATCCCATGACCTTTGAGGTCACTGTGCGAACTATTGAAAGCGACGTCTTTCGGTCCGCTTCCTATCAGCGTCTCATCTCGGAAGAAAAACGAATTCACCGGGTATCATCAAACTTTTCATTTGGTTCTCATTCGGCCAATGGGTCACCATCCGACATCCCACCTTTCGCCAAGAAAGAGAGCATTGCTTGAGAAAAACTTGAGAGATTCCCTAACCCTCACAAGATCCTCCATTAAGGGAGCCGGAAAGGGGGTCTTTGCCACCCAAGATTTACCAAAGGGGTTTCAAATTCCCTACTTTGGAAAGCTCTATCGGGGGAAATGGAAAGACATTGAACCCTTCATCACGGATTTCACCTACGTCTTTCACGACGAAGAAGAGGCCTATGTGATTGACGCCCACCCTCGCTTCAATCGATGTGCATCCAACTTTGGGTTCCGTATCAATGAACCTCCAAGGGGGAAGAGGCCCAACTCGGCCTTTAAGACGTCCACAAAGTGGGCTTCACTTATCGCTCCCATCTCGATCGTCTTGACTAAATCTGTAAAGGCAGGCGAAGAAATTTGGGTTGACTATGGATCTGAGTATGATCGGTCTGACTATGTAAGAAAATAAGATTAGAACAAAAGGAACTCTAAGGAATATATATTTGAATAGATGATGTCTTTACTGCTTTGCAAAAGGGACAAGTGTGGATCAAAGTCGAACAATCTTCACAAGTGGCGAGGTGGTTGCAGGGTTTGAAGAGATGGTTTCGTGCATTATCCATGCAGATTGGACACTCGAGAGGGTTTCTTTTCCCTTCATCTTCTTCAAGAAGCTCGAATGGAGGAGCACTTGGTTCAGTTGCCAAAGATGGATCAACATCTTCAACCTTTTCCCCATGCTCCCACGTTCCCTCGCCAATGCAAGTCTTTCCTTCCCAAAATTTTCCTTTTCCATGTCTGAGACCGTGATGAAATCCACCAGAGTATACAAGTTTACCATTTTCATAAATCTTTCCACAGCCATGAAAGGTTCCATTGGCCCATTCACCAATGTACAAAAACTCTCCGTTTGGTTTTTGGAGGCGTCCTTGACCGTGCGGCACATTCTCTTTGGTATCTCCTCTGTAGATTTCACCGTCTCCGACTAAGCATCCCTTTGATTTTAGGTGAAGTCCGTCAAATTCACCGACAATCGTTCTCCACCTCCCCTCTATAATTTCAAAACGGCATTGGCCTTTCGGCTTTCCCTCGACCCATTTGCCTTCGAGAGTCCGTCCGCCAGGCCATGTGCCCTTCCCAAATCCATGGGCCTTTCCATCCGCAAACTCACCTACATAGACAAATCCACCTGGCGCAGTCCACCTCCCCATTCCTTCAAAAATAATGTGTGGAATGACTTTGACCTGACCATTATAATCGTGGCCTTCATGTGTGACTTGGCGTTGTTCGACGTGAGAAGGAGAGGAACCCATGGATGTGATGTTATGAAAGGATCATTTATTATAGAGCATACATACTACTTTTTGTTCCGTCCGTCATAGTCCGACGAAAGCTTTGACGCTGGCGTGGTTGTGAGGCGGACGGCAATGGACAACATGAGACCCAACCAATAGATGTGCATAAGCCAAAGACACAAGAGAGAAAATTCACCAAGACCCGTGAGGTAAGACGGGCTAGGGGTTGCATGATAGAGGGAAATAATGAGGGACCCAAATGAAAAGATCCGCCAGTAAGCCCAAGAGACAATGTTGAGGAGAAAGACGGGGACTAAGTAGGGGGACGACTGCAACTTCATCATCTGCAGGGTAGACATAAAAATGTCGGTGAATTCGTGAAGGTATAAAATTTCGGCACCAATTGGGATGTAGCCCAACCAAAAGGAGATGAACATCAAGCCAACCGTCACCACGTGGTGCCAGCGCATGACCAAAAAGTCCTTCGGTGTGTACTCAGTGCAGGCCCAAAGGTAGGCGAGGTAGTCGACAAACCACTGGCAAAGGATGAAAACGAAAACGACTTCAAGCCAGGTTTGGGATGAAGTCAAAGTCTCATTTCGAGGCCACCAAGTTAAAGTGCCGTCAAAGGATGGCCAAGAACAGGTTGACAAAAGGAAAGAATTCAGGACGTGCTTTACAAAAGACCAGTGGGTGTAGATGTACTTTGCACTTTCATTACGAATTTCCGAGTAGGGGTGTGCAATTAAGGGAATGCCAATCGATGCAGCCATTCCCAAGGCCATCATCCAAAAGCGACCATTTAACCAAGACCAAATCGCAAATCCAATAACTTGACAGAGCAACACCTGAGACGAAAGAAACATTTCCTTTATGGTGTTGTAATCATATTGATCAAAAGAACATCACACCTTAAACATTTGCGTTGGATCCAAAGAATCAGTTATCCCTCTTGGGCCATTCAACCCTTTTGACCACCATATCCCCCCTTTCCAACCTTTACCAAATGTCAATTCTTTATCGAGCTCCCTTCCTTCAGCATACCCCTGCAGTTTTACCCATTCTTCCTGCCCAAGTTGGCCTCCGCTACCTTCAAATCAATGCTTCGACCCTCATCAAAGACCACACAACCCCTCTTCTCGGCTGAATTGTGTACGGCCATGCCAATCGCCACTTTGCTCCTTTGTTTCAAGGTGCAAATCATAAACCCTTTTTCGAATCTCCCGTGCGTCTCCGATTTTTGCCTATGGCGGGGGAAGGGATATGATTTCTCAAGGTCTTCCGTTTTGTTTTGGGTCTTCTCCTCTGTCCGTCATTGATCTTTCTTTGGCAGGAACCTTAGCATTTCACCCTCTTCACATCTGTCAGACCTACATGCAGTCAAACCCAAGTGTATCTCGGCCCGTTTTGGCCTCTTAACCCTCACAAACCTGCTCAACCATTATCTTTTGAAATCGGTATGGATGAGTGAAACGGAGGAGAACGAGAGTTTTAGTTTCATCTTGGCTTGCCTATATTACATATTAAATGCCCCCCACCCAATGAATTACAAACACTACATGCAAAAATAGAAAGTCCTTTTTGAACAGACGAATAAATTCTAAAATCTTGCAACTAAAATCTTTCCCAAGTCGACCCCCGTGTCAATCCATTCTTCAAGAGTCCCTGCAGCGACTAAGCGATAGATGGTCACTGGTCGAGTCTGGCCAATCCGATGAAGGCGCCCAATCAGTTGAGACCTCAAGCATCGCTTTGGAGGTTCATCCACTAAAATGAGATGGTTGGCCCTCGTAAGGTTCAGGCCAAAGAAAAAGAGGTGAGCATTGAGAACCATGGCTTGAGGACCATCGTCGTTTTCAAAGCCTTTTAAAATTTCTTTTCGCTTTTCTCTTGACAACTTTCCATGCAACCAAGGACATTCCAAAACCTGAGAAATCATTTGGGCCGCTTCAGGAAATCGAGTCGAGATGACTACTTTTTCATCGGAAGGAATGTCACCAAGTATGGTTTCAATGGCCCTTAACTTTGACATGTTTCCCTTTGGTTTCAAAGCCTTATGATCCGATGGAAGGGTCAATGTCCAAGTTTTTGGAGGGATGGCTTGACGACAGGTTGGGCATTTTTCAGATGTTCCAATCCAGGTTCGGATACATCCCTGACAAAACACATGCCCACATGGCGTCTCCACCTGATCACCCCCTGGCTGGGTACCAAGGCAAATGCAACATGTCCCAACCGGGAGCTTTTCCTCTTTAATCTTAAGACCCATCTCCCCCATGACCACAAAGGACTGAATATCGGGTTGAACCGTGAGGAGACGCCAGATTCGCAACAGGTTGGCCTCGGAGAACCTTACCTGCAGTCGACACATCTTTGCTAAGCGGGCATGGGACCCAGTAATCCATTCCTTTCCATCTTCCTCCTCAAGCTTCACACTGATGGATCGCCACTCCACTGGGGGAAGGCGCAATTGGTCTTCCACCTCGTATTTTTTTCGCTGAAGCATCCACAGGCGAATCAAATCTTCATGGTAGCCTGGAGCCCTCCAAGAGGAAATGTCTGTAGGTAAGCGTCGCCGATCCTGAAAAAACAAAGCCAATTGATCAAAAAAGATGGACCCAAAGGCGTCCTTCCCCGAGTTTGGGTTTGCAGTCAGACACCATAGGGTTTGGGACTTTAGGTTGTAAATGTCCGAAAGGGTTTGAGGCATTGTTGACAGGCGATCCGATTCATCAAGAATGATGCGCCGCCAAAGCACACGAAAGAGGGGAGGAGGGGTGCAAAGGCGGAGATCTTCCAATAGATCAGAGGATGGAGGAGCTCCACAGGATGCACAAGCTAAGCGAGATATGCGGTCCGATTCACATGTGACATTGATCTCTCCACAAAGGGTGAGGGACGAAGTGCATGTCCAAGAGGTCTCACAGAGCTGAAATCCGGAAAGGGGTCGACTTTGAGGAGGGCCCTCACTTGGGTGGAGAAGATCCCTTAAAGACCATCCCCACGCTATATTTTCTTCGTCAAGTCGATCAATCACCCACTCAATCCCCCAAGCTTGAATGTTCACAATGTCCCAGCGTGCTAAAGCTTCAATCTCTGCCTTTGCATCCTGACCCTCGACCACACACCGTTCTTTACACGTCCATTGGCATCCAGGTTCCACTCCGTCAGCCCATCGTCGGGCTTCTGCGCGAAGCATGGCATGAGACAAAATCGTCACGTCGGCCTTTAAGGGAAACCCAGAGGAAAAGGTGTCAATGTGAATCTCCCGTTGGGTTTTATCAATGACCTCAGCCCTCCACTGGTCAACTAAGGAAGTGGATGTGATGATGAGGGTGGAACCGGTCTCTTCAAATTCAAAGGTTCGCTTCGAAAAAACTTCGCGCTCCTTTCTCCTCGCAAAGGGGTAGCGTAAGAGGGCGTCGTGGTGGATGGGGTTTTTGATTCCAGTGGTAATGGACCGGGGGACACTGGTCCCATCATCAAACCCAAATCCAAGGACGTTCATCATGCCAATCAGTTGGACTGACTTTCCCATTCCAGGTTCGTCGCAAAGAAATCCACCCGATCGGGAGGAAGGAAAGTCGCGGGATAACCAAGCTTCAGAGGGGGAATGAAAACAAATGTAAAGAGGTTCCTTACCTATAACTCCTTGAAGGGACAAAGGAAAGAAAAGAGGACGGGTCATGGACGACTCGGTCAACTCTCTCTGGATCAACCACGCAACTCCCTTTTCTTGAAAGTCGCACAGGGTAAAGGGCATTTCAGTTTCTTTGATGGTTTTGGTGACCACACCATCCACAGGCTCAATCCAGTAGCGAAAGGGGGGAGGGTCTAGTAGATCCCTCCCTTGACCCTTTGTGATGAGACCCCACCTCGATAAGTTTTCCACAAGGCGATAGATGGAAAGGGGCTTATGGAGGGGCAGAGAGATTCCCTGGGAGATCCATCCATTGTGTACCTTTACCTCACATCCTGGGTAACGATCAATCCTTTCCTGGATGGCCTTTGCCTCTGCTTCGGTTAAATATTCTTTGACGCCTTCCCACGATGCGTCCCCAAGCAATTTGATATCCACGCCCACCTTCCAAAAGGTTAGGTCCATCTGCTCCTCGTTCTTCATCGAACGTCTTTTTAAAAATGAGTAACCGATTGGGTCTTTTGCCCGATGAACTTTTTCGCCAAATAACTTATTACCTCCACGACCTTCCCTCAGCTTGTGCTACTGCCGCAAGAGAGTTTCTAAAGCCCAAATTTTGTGATAAGTGTGGTGAAGTGGTCCGAGACGAAGAAAACTTGTGGACCATTGTGACCAACCCTTTGTTGTTGCGACGCCATGAAGCCGATCAAGTGCACTGTAAAACATGCTTTCGTCTTTCGACCTTATCTCTCTAAGGTGCAAAATATAATCAAAGTAAAAAAAATATAATAAACAAATAAACATGTCTAAATCCTTTCAGGTGGAAAACCCAGTGTTGTCTTTGCCCACCTTTCATGCCTCACTTGGTGTTCCTTCTCACCTTATTGCCGGTCCATCCCCTCCAACCTCCGAAGACATGGCCGTCTCACCCCTCGCCGCATCCCTTCCTTCTTCCTACTCCGTCCTTACCGATCCAAAGTTTTCACAATACCTTTGTCCGCCGCGGTGCCCCGTCCCACAGTCACAGACCTCGCAAAGTGCAGAGTTAAATCAGGGCGAATGTGGATCTTGTTGGATGGTGTCGGCCGTGTCGACCCTTTCGGATCGCTTAGCGATTGCGTCTAAGGGGCAAGTTGTTGTGAAGCTTTCTCCCGAGACGGGTCTCAATTGCATTGTGAAGGGAAAACCCGCCGGCGATGGTTGTGTGGAGGGATGGCCAACCTCTGCTTGGGAGTTTATGCAGTCAACGGGAGTTCCATCCCTTGAGGATGTTCCCTACACAAAAGGAGATGGGCGTTGTCTTCAGGGCCAAACCCTGCTACCGTGTCAAAATCAGGGATCATGTGGAACTCCACCAAGTAAGGTCTATAAGGCAAAACCACTTCTCCAAGGAGGTTTTACCATTGCGAATGGTGGCGATCCTGATGCCAACACTGTGAAGATTAAAATGGAGCTTATGAAGAACGGTCCTGTCCAAACGGCCATGAAGGTGTGGGAGTCTCTTCAGAGGTACGGGGGTGGGATCTACGATCCGAACGATTTTGGTAAGAGAGACACGGCAGATGGAGGCCATGCCGTGAAGATTCTTGGATGGGGACCCAATTACTGGATCATTGAAAACTCATGGGGAGGAAATTGGGGCATCAACTCTGGTGGGCGCCCTGGATGTTTCCTCATGAAGATGTTTACGTCAGCTGAGGCTTCTTCGGTGCGCAAATACCCAGGAGTGGAAACAAATGCCTTTGCCGGCTTGGCAGATGTGGCAACTCCTCAACCACACCCTCAACCCCAACCAAAATGTCCTCCAGTGGATTGTGATTCAGATTGTCCTTGTCCACCTCAAAAGACTTGTCCTACTTGTCCACCTCAAAAGACTTGTCCCACTTGTCCTACTTGTCCCACTTGTCCACCTCAAAAGACTTGTCCCACTTGTCCACCTCAAAAGACTTGTCCTACTTGTCCACCTCAAAAGACTTGTCCCACTTGTCCACCACAAAAGACTTGTCCACCTCAAAAGACTTGTCCACCACAAAAGACTTGTCCACCTCAAAAGACTTGTCCACCACAAAAGACTTGTCCACCACAAAAGACTTGCCCTACTTGTCCCCAACCAAAGTCCGTTCCAGGAAACGTCCCCAACTCGTGTTCGTTTTTCTATCGCTATAAGGGCGCAGAGTGTAAACTGAATCCAGTAACAATTGGTTTAGTGTCAGCATGTGGTCTGTTATTTATTGGATTTTTTGTTACCTTAATTATCGTTCTCGTGAAGAAGAGAGGACATTCTTCACAAACAATGTAAAAAAAGGAGACGGCCTTGACAGGTTTGACGTCAACTCGGGATGGGATTGGGTTCCTAAAAAAAAGGGATGAGACTTTCGATAGAAAATGTTGGGCACATGGTCGTCAAACCCCGAAAGCCATCCGGTAAACACAACTCGCTCATCCTTTAGATCCCACAACGGATTCACCTCGTGACGGTAGCGGAAGCGTTGGTGAATGTGGGTTCCATCAGAAATAAACTTTGCAATTGCATCCTCCGTGTGAATCCGCACGTCATAACCTCCCTTTCTCAGGGTTCCTCCCATGCCATCCACCCCTTCTTGGTCACGGTGAAGACGCACCACCCAATCCCTTTGCTCCCCTCCAAATTCTTCAGAGGTTGCATGAGGCCAATCGGATGCACGTGCCCAGTCAATCACCATCAACTGAAATCCTAAGCAAATGCCAAGAGTGGGAATCTTTTCAATCCGACACTTTTCAATGACTTGAAGCATGGCATCCGTGCCTCGCACCCCAAACCCTCCAGGAATAATGACACCGTCCCAAGGGAAGGCATCCAAATCCTTCACCACCTCATCCGCATCCACCCAGTCGACTTCGAGACGACAACCATGAAACCCAAAGGCATGTTCTAAGGCACGTCTCACCGAAAGATAGGCGTCTTCTTCACCCGTGTACTTTCCAATCACTCCAATTCGTTTTGTAGGGTGAAGAGGCAGAGATGCTTGGGTTTTATAGATTTCGAGGGGTGGTCGAATTAAAGATGCATCCAAGGCTTCTAACATGCCTTCCTCCAAAAAAATGTGGGGGACCTTATAGATTGAATCACATGTCGGGTTGGCAATGATCGTCTTCACCCCACACCTCAAACAAAGCTTTGCCCTCACATCCTCAGGAATGGTGACGTGGCCGTGAGGAAGACGAAGGCAAAGAATGTCGGGAAAAATCCCTTGACGGTTCAGCTCCTGGACGGAGTGCTGAGTGGGTTTTGTCTTCAGAGCATCGGTTAAGAGGCATGACACGTGCACAAAGGTAAAGGCATCTCGCCCCCATTCCAATTGCATCTGACGGAGGGCCATGTAAAAGTGGCTTGACTCAATGTCCCCCACCGTCCCCCCCAACTCAATCACGAGGTAGTCATTTCCCTCCGCCAACCGTTGAATCCTATCAATGATGGCATTGGTCACATCGGGCACGATTTGGACAGTTTTCCCAAGAAAGTCACCTCGTCTTTCCCGAGTCAGAACCTCGAGGAAGATTTGGCCCGTCGTGATGGAGGCGTCCTTTGTTAAGGGTTGCTCGAGGAAGCGTTCATAGTTTCCCAAGTCGAGGTCGGCCTCCATCCCGTCTTCGAGGACAAAGCACTCCCCGTGTTCAAAGGGATTCATCGTCCCGGCGTCAACATTCAGGTAGGGATCAATTTTTGCCATAGACACTTTAGCCCCGGCTTCCTTCAGCAATAAAGCAATGGAGGAAGAGGTAATCCCCTTTCCAATCCCCGACATGACGCCACCAGTGACGAGAATGATTTGCATTTTTTAAAGAAGCATTACATATTTTCTTCAATTTTTTGTCTTTTTTTTAGTTCCCAAAAGTCAAACTTGCTTACAATTTTATTTCCCTCTTTCCCGTCATTTTTATTTCTATACAAACCATTACCCATGTAACTGACCTTCGTTCTACCTTTGACCTTCAACGGATCCATTTCCACACGCCAATCATGGACCCATGGTACTTCAATTAAGGCATTGTTAAATGGATATCGAATTTTCTTTGTTTCGTGGTGGATCGGCTTGAAAACTTGAGGAGGTTCAGTGTATTTCAGGGGAAGGATCGACTAAGACACCACCCAACCGACCCTTACACACCTCTTCAAACTTTGTGACCTTTAACACTTCAGCAAACACACTTGGAAATCTGAGGCGACCATGAAAGGGCAAAGGATCCATTCATTCCAGCAGATAAACTTTCTCTTTCCCAAAAAGAAAAGCAAAAATGGATTTTCGTCTGACAACCGAGGTTGAATCAATTGGCCCTCACCATTCAATCCTTCTTTCGCAGAGGACCCGTGGGTCTTACACAAAGGTTGCAACCTTGGAAGAATCAAAAGAAGGATCCCTCAAAGTTCGATCCGTCTCCCTTCCACCCAATGACCCTCTCGACCGCACCATTGAAGCCGCACGTCAGCGGATGATGGAGAGACATGGTCCCCTTCCCCCAACCCGTCTTCAAATGGTTTGGCATGGCATCTTTCGCTTTGCGAATGAAAAGGGGAAGGCCGTCACGATAGATGTCCCTGCCCTTACAATCCCAGGCTCAACTCGCTTAGCGCCTGAAACGCAGGCCAAAGTTGATTTTCTTCAGAGCATGGGTCTTGAGCCTATTGGCATGCGTGGAGGAAACTTTACCCTTGTCAAGGAGGAGCACAATTTCTCACCCTTTCATTCTAAAGGTGTTTAATTAAATTTCCCCTATTCTTAAATCAAACTCTGCCTTACTCTCATTTCCTCCCCCAAGTTCCTCCTCTTTTCCTTTAAGAGAGCAACTCTTCTTTCGGCCTCCTTCCATTCACCCGATTCTTCCTCCATATGACTCATTCTCTCCCGCTCTCGCAAAATGGCAGATTTTACCTTTCGATCCTTAAGTGCCCATTCTTTTTCCAAGGCACGAGTCTTTCCCCTCGCCGACATTGGATGGACTGTATGGGTTGGATGCATGTGGGCCCTTAAACGTGGTTGAAGGATTGGTGGTGCAGCAGAGACGACGGCTTCCTTCACAGGTTCAGATTTTACTCGAGTCTCTCCATAGAACATCGCCTTGAAGGTTTCAAACCACAGAGAGGGTGAGAGGTACGACCAAACCGTTTCAAAAATTCCTTTTGCAATCAATTTCTGATAGTGGTGATGGGTGTCTTGAGCATTCAGGCGTTGGGTGAAATCCACATTGACCATTTGAGATGCGAGGACACTCAGCTTTCGGAAAAGGGCTTCGTCAGCCATGTTGGGGACGTTTCTCAGGATACGGTTTTCCTTTCCAATCATGGACCTCTTTGCGAGAAGCTCTAGAAGAGTAACCCCTAAGGAAAAAGTGTCAAACTTTTTCAGCATGTCTCCAATGGCTTTAGGTTTCAATTGGTAGTGTTTCACAAAGCTTGACCCCACATCAATAGATTCAAAAAGCGTATCAAACTTTTCTTCCACCATTCTTTTCGCATTTTCCCTTGTTTCTTTAAGATCAAATTGGTGTGCCACACTTTGATTCACCTTTCGAAAGACATTCTCCGCATGTTCCAAAAATTCCTTCACAATGTCACCTTTCCCCTTTGCCGGAAAGCCACCCCTCCGAGCAAACTTCAGAAAGTAGAGTTCAGGTGGCCAGTAGACGTAGGGGTCCGCGGTAAAAGTTGCAGATGAGACACCTTCAAAGGGGTTGTGGTTGATGCCCTTTGAAGGGACGAGGGCCACCGACCAATCAAAGTCAATCAGTCGACACTTTAACTCGCCTCCTGAAAGCCCAATCAAAATGTTGTCCGGTTTCAGGTCTCCGTGAATGAAAATTTTGCGAGGGTCCGAGGTAAAGACGGCAAAGGCACGAAAGATGTTTTCAAAGGCTTCAAAGAAAGTTCTGTCAAGCTTTAAGGGTTCCTGGCCTTTTCGCTCAATCGATAGGTTTTTGCGGAAGCCTTCAAGGGAAATACCACCATACTCCATTTGCATAATCGCTCCAATAGCATCTCGATCCCTAATCTTACATGGAAAGTCTTTTCTTTCCTGATACGATGCATCAACGACTTTTTCCACCTTGACGTGAAAATCGCCCCGAGGATCCCAATTCTCTGCGAGAAGTTTTGATGCCGTATCGGCTTTTTGAGCCTCAGCTCTCGACGTCACCTTTGACACCCAAATCTTTGATGGGTCGCCAGGTGGTGGTCCAATTTGAGGGGCGTAAAAACACCCAAACCCTCCGGACATGACAAAGGTTGGTGTATCCAAAACCTCTCTTGCTTCTCCCTTTCTTTCCATTTATTTGGTTTTGTTTTTTTTTATTTTCTTAGGTTCCTTCAAGATGCAAAACTGTGATGGATTTTCGAAAGGGACTGTGATGGATTTTCGAAAGGGAAGATGAAAACTCGAATTTACAAATTACACCAAAGCCACCCAAATGAACGCATCGACATAAAAAATCAATCCCGTTGAAATGAAAGGCGCTCATTTTCGATATTTGCGTTTGAGAATGTCTTCAGAAAATGCCCACGTGAATAAAACTAAAAAAAAATGTACGGACGTCGCCACCGCATGACCCACTCTGACTCTGAGTCTTCGGACGATGATGCTTACCCTTCCAACCACTCTCATGATTACGATTCCTACTCTGATTCGGGGTCGGGTTCAGACGGAGGGGAACAAGAGTCTGCCTCTGACGATTACTCGGATGTGTCTGATTCAGATGCGAGCCGCAGCGATTCGGAGGATGAGGATCAAGAGAGGGGAAGAACTGAATCAACTCTCGAGGACGCCGTGATCCAAGCCAATGTTGAAGGTGAAGATGACGACGCTCTCTCTTACGTTTCTCACTCGGATGCCGAACCCGAGCCTGCTGCAGATGAGGAGGATGTGTCAGATTCGGATGATTACTCCGATGACTTTTCCGACTCGGGGTCCGAGTCTGAGGATGAGGGTCGCCGATCCAGAAGGGAGCCAAGATCTCCCGAGGTTGAGAAGCGTCGTGCACGTTCCCCTCGGTTCTCCCGTTCCTCCGAAAGCGATGACGAGGATACTCACTTCACCGAAGCCTTCTTGACGTCTTTCCTTAAGACCCATCACATTTCTCGTGACGATTTTGACATGACGGCCTTTATGCTCTACGTGTCTGACCTCGCGGCATTCATGTACCTCGACGATGCCCCCGACCGTGTCGCCTTCCGTGTCGCTCGCTACGTAAACTCTGTGTTTCCCAAGAGGCTCCCCATGGGTGTCGACCTCGAGGGCTACGCCACGGCCATCAATGCCATGGCCGACCTCATTGGTTCCTGCGACGAGGTGTCCCTTCTTGAGAGGGTTCAGCGGGTGGGTGCAAAGGTTGACGGTGGCCTCCCCAAGGGTGAGCGCCCCTCGTCCTTTGCCCTCTCTCTCGCCATTCCCCTCGTTCTCGCCCACACCGAAGATGTTCACCCTGATGTGGTGGCCATTGTGCGTGCGGCCTACTCCTTTGTCTCCATCTCCGAGCCTTCGGCGCCGGCTCTTCTTTACCCTCTTGAGGACACTGCCCAGATTGACGAGATTTACGATGCCCTTTCCTCTGGCGAAGAGGCCAACGCCATTAAGCTCTTCCAGACCTACCGTGCCCAACAGAGAGAGACGGACAACCTTCCTTTGGGCCTCTCCTTACCCATGTCCGCCTTTGAGGACCGTGTGAGAGAGTTGGGCCGAAAGAAGTTGGGCCAGGTCACTCGTGCCATCCCCATTGAGGGCCCCGACGTTGAGTCGGCCTATGACGAGGAGTGGATCGAGACGGCCACTGACACCCAATCCGAGGCCTTTGCCCGTGGTGAGCCCCTCGCCGTGACTCTTGATGATGTCCCGAACTCGGAGTCGGCCTTTTATCACTTGAAGGACGAGTTGGTGGCTGCGTCTGCCTAAGGATGTCAAATAAATCTAATCTTCCTACATAGAGGGCTGAGCCGCCGAAGTTCGGGCGGGAGGAAGTCGAGTGGATGCCCCAACCATTTTTGCTTCCAACGCCTTATGGGCGTCCTTTTTCTTCACGGCTTGGATTGTCCAATAGACAATGGCGGGGACAAAGATGAATGCAATCCCAACCCCAATGTAGGTTCCAAGAGAGCCTTTCCGTGAAACTTGCTTAAAGCAAGTGAGGTCGTCACATGAGGGCACATTTCCGGCAGGACATCCAGACACCCACACCACATTCTTATAGTGGTTGCAACAAGCTTTCAGGCCTTCATCTTTGAGTTTATCACAAGACTTTGCATTTTCGGCCTTTACCCCGTCCCCACACGTACACTTTGGTTGCATGGTGGACACTGAAGCAATCACCAAAAGGATAACCCCAAGTAGGCCAAAGACGAGTTGGAAGACCAAATAGACAATAAGAGATTTTTTCATTTTTATTTTTTAGGTTGATTATATTTTGCACCTTGAAGAATATGAAAAGGTGGTTGAGTTTTATTACATTCTTCTTTCCAACTTTTTTATGCAACCAGACTGATCCAGGTAAAGTCTTCTCGGCCTAGACGCTTCTTTGGGTTCTTGGGAAAGAAATGAAATAATACATCACTTTTTACTTTTCACACTTGACTGCATTCACCAAGCACCATGCCTACTAAGTCCATCCCAAGCGCATTCCTCGAAGAAGACCAAGATCCACCTTCCATTTACCAAGTGACCATGGATCTCATCTTTTTAACCATGTCGAAGCGAGGCTACGTGGGTGGCCTTCAACCTGCCCTGTCGGCCTACCTGAAGAAGGGCGCAGAAACAAAAGGCCAACCCTTCATGCAGGCCTTTGCCTCATCTTTTTCCCAGGTCCTTTCGAAGGTCATTCCACCGAGTTCCTTTGGTGGCCAGTTTTCCATCCACCTTGATGGGACTAACAAAGCCAAACTTCACATGAGGATTCCCGGCGTCGGGCCCATTGCAACAAACTTTCCCCTCCCATAAAATCGAATGACAAAACTTACAAAGACGACATTGACGCTATTTATTCTCTTTTGAGGGAACCTGTTCTGTGTGAAAGGTCTATCTTTGTGTCTCTTCTCAAACCAAAAACAGGGAGGGTTGTGTGTGAGGTTGCTCGTTAATGATTATGATATGTTGGAAAATTGATTAATTTATTCCTACGATGGTTACAACTGTCCGCTTTATAGATCGCATCTCAAATAAATTCAAAATAACTCAGCGGCGGAATTAAGGACCCATCGATCGTCTCCTGGATAGCTTGCTTCTGCCTTCTCCAGTTTGTCTCCAGACATGTGAGGAGTGGATGGGTGCAATTGACCGTTTAACCTCCTTAAACTTCTCAAGTGCTTCTTCGGGATAGTAACGAGTTGTAAAATTGGGGTCAATCATTCCCTTTACCAATTCTTTCAATTTTGTTTTAAATGCTTCATTGTGTAAGAGTTCGGTTTCGACGTTTTCTCCCTTTACAATTTTTCGGTAAATGCGTGCAAGAATAACGCCAAGAGAAAATGTATCAATCTTCTGTGCAATTATTTTAAACACCCTTTTAATTTCAGTAATAACCCGGCTTCGGGCCTCACTAGATAGGTCTGGTCTTGACAATAACTTTGCAAAGATGTCTCCAATACACTTTAAAGTACTGGGGTTACCATCTTTGCCAGTGTTATAAAAATTAAAAATATCTTCCCATTCGGGTAATCTTTCATCTTCTGAAGTCCAGTATGGATATGGTTTTTCTGGATAAAATGGATTAGCAAACGTTGTGCCCCAAATACCATAATGGCTCAAAGATTTTCTAAATAGCTTAGTGTTTTCAAATTCCAGAGATAAGGCATATGTTGTATATACATAATCCCATAAAGATATCTCAGGAGGCCAATATGGGTAACCCCCCCTCATATTATTCAAATCAAACATAGGCGACTTATCGAACGGGTCACTTCCGTCCTTATAAGAAAAAGAAAGTCCAAAATCGATAAACTTTAAGCGGATTGGATCCTTAGTTGAGCCCTTTGGATCACCAGTAAACACTGCATTTGCAGATTTAATGTCTGAATGGACAAAATTTTTCTTCTTAAACAATACAAGAGCCTCAAATAAATTTTCAAGAGAGTTGATCAAAAAGGTAGAAATATGTCCACCTTCTCTCACCACCTCGCTAAGAGCTTTCCCCCCATATGGCATAATGATCGAGACATAATGGTTGTAGCTGGTGTAAGGATCGCATTTTTCGACATCAGGAATTGCGAAACCGTCGGGAAGATCACATTTTCCTTCAACAGCCCAATGGTATTTCCCGTCTGGATCTATTTTACGAATTTCCACATTTTCTTTCATTTCTTTTTCGGCCTCCCCCGACTCAATGAGTTTTGAAACACCAGTCTTACAATACTTAGATGTGCATGCTGCTTGATTTTTACACGGAAGAGGTGGGTAATAAACACATCCATAAGATCCCTGGCCAATTAATTTTGGAGTCGACTTTTTAATGTCGATTGTGACTTTAATTTCAGAAGACCCGCCACGATGGACAACTGTGCCAATAACAGGCTTTGGAAAGTGGGATAAAACTGGCAACCAAGTTTGCGGAGCTGACGGCAATTCCTTAGCCTCTCCATTATAGACGTTTACCTTACTTCTCATTTTTTGAAAGACAATGACACGGTCTCTTTTTTTTAAGACTCCAAGTTCGGCTCCACTCTCATTAAACCGATTAATCTCAGGTATGAACTCAGTTGGTGAATCGCATTGGAGAAAATCACACCATTGCCTATGAGTTTCCATTTGTTTCGCAAGCGAGACTGTGCCGTAGATTGGAGTAACGGCTGCATCAGCATCCGAAACATCCATCATAAAAAATAAAAGGCGGGTTCCATCAGGTGTGAATGATCTCAAAATAATCCGTTGGACATTTTCAAAGCTTCTTGATAGATCTTCAAAAAATGCGTGGACATTGTTTGTCAACTGCATTTATCTATTGCAATTTTTTTTTCGTCACCGTTGTTTAGCATTTATATGATTTATTTAAGAAGTTCTCTTTACTTCCAATCCAGCAACAGCACACTTAAGAAAACCTTAATCGGGATTGCATGCTTGAGCCAAAAATTTTCGTTTTTCTTAAAGGGCTTCCATTGTAAGACATAAAAATGATTTAAAGTTTAAATTTACCACCAATGAAACGCTTTAAGAATAAAAATCATCATCGTTTTTACGGTCATCAAGTTTTCTAAACATCAAATCCCAATCCGCCTCTCCATTGGATTAAGCGCTTAAAATCAAATAACAAAATTTAAATCACAACTAAATTGTCTCTTTGTAAAATGGAGTGTGTGATTCCTTCGAATGAAATCAAGGAGAGGATTGAAAAGGGAGACTATGTAACCTTAGCGTCTTGTGATGCTTGCCATCGATCCATTGGCCTTCAAATCGGGATTGATGAGCCGCCCCTCGGGTGCCAGTGGTTGGGGTACATCCAAGGGAAAAAGGCAGAACGAGTCACTCAGCCATGGGAAGATTGGTGTTGGGATTGTATGAAGGAGATGGATGAACATTATGAGATGAAATGGAAAGAACCAAGGGTGAACTGGATTCACACCAAAAATCAACCGTACGAAACGTGCCACTTTTGCAAACACCTTGATGGCCTTTTGCCGTGCTCTCGATGTGGAGACACCCTTGTTGCTCGAGGTGAAACCTTTGATGTGCGAAAAGGTAGAGAAGGTTTATTTTCAACGGCCTTGGGTGCATCGGGTGATAAACCGATTTGTGCAAAGTGTTGGGTCGATGATCCTCCTCTTGGAACCTTTCGTGAGGTGGATGATGACATGGAAAGAATTTCTCAAGGCATTCCCATCTACGATCCCTATGGAACCCGTTGGCATTTGGAAGATATTGATTGGCCAGTGTGGAAAGGACGCATGCTTGAATTGGTAAAGGGTAAAGCCGCAGGATCGCGGTGGATTATTCATGTTTGACTTTCATTACTCAAGGCGATGTAAACTTCCTAATGGTCGATTCTTGTGATTGGATGGGAAAAAAAGATTTGTTTTTGGGATTTGCATTACGACCCATCAATCATGACAATTCGATATGGCCGTCTACAATCGAAAAGATCATGTGAAATACAAGTTGAAAGACTACTTAACGGAAGACGCTGACGAGGATCTCCGAAAGGAACTTTTGGACTACTTTTCACGGATTTCAAATGCCTATGATGAGATAATGAAAAGGAAGGGAGTAAAGCAAAACTTTATTGCTTACAAGGCCATCTTTGGCTTCATGATTCAAAAGTTAAAGATTTCGAACCACCTCATTCGACCCATGTTTTTGGAATGGTATTTTTGGTGGAACACCAATTCTTTCGTAGAAAGAGAATGGTCTCAACATCATCAGGACATGCTTAATGAAATTAAACACGTCTTGGATCTTGAAGATGGATTTGAATCTATGGATATTTCTCTTTGATGTTTTTTGTTACGAAAGCCATTCCACATTTTCCACAAAGGGTTAAATGCCGAAAGACTATTATCAAGTGTTGGGGGTACCAAAGAGTGCATCGGAGGATGAGATTCGAAAGGCCTATAAGAAACTTGCAGTAAAGACCCACCCGGATAAGAACCCAGACGATCCAACGGCAAGTGACAAATTCAAGGAAATCTCGGAAGCCTATGCAGTCCTGTCCGATAAGGAAAAGAAGCGAACTTATGATCGGTTTGGTCATGAAGGCTTAAGTGCCTCTGGGGGAACAAGGAGTGGAGGAGGAGGGGGTCCAACGGCCTTTCACTTTTCTGCCGAAGACGCTCAAGACATTTTTTCTCAAATGTTTGGTTCTGGAGGTATGAATGAAATGATGGGCAATGGTAGAGGAATGAATGCCTTCTCTTCCCTCTTTGGATCTCTTGGTGGAAGAGAAATGCACGGAGGTATTCCCCATCGTCCAAAGCCGAGGCTTATCCAAGACCCTCCTATCTATCGCCGGGTTGCCGTCTCCTTAGAAGACCTTTGTGAAGGAAGACCCAAACGCCTAAAGATTACCAAAAAGGTGAATGGTCATGACACTTCAGAAGTTATTGAGATTCCCATCCGTCCAGGTCTAAAGGGTGGATCAAAGGTGACCTTTGAGCGGAAGGGTGACCAGGTGCCAGGTCACATTCCTTCTGATCTTGTGTTTGTGATTGATGAGGCACCCCATCCAAAGTTTAAGAGAGATGGAGACGACTTGGTTTATCACCAAAGAATTTTATTGAGTGAAGCCTTAGCAGGTGGATCGATTCGGATCCCAACCCTTCAAGGTGGTACCGTAGAAAAGGTTCTCGATAAGATTATTTGCCCTGGCCACAGACTCCGGATCCCTGGAAAGGGAATGCCTCGAAAACGAGGTGGCAATGGAGACTTGATTGTCGTCTTTGATTTGATTTTTCCCACCCACCTCTCGCCCGATAAGAAGGACGCCATTCGGCGAATCTTACCATAAGTGAATTTTACTTAAACCTTCATCCAAAAAGCCATTCTAAAATGGAGATGAATAAAAACGATGCTTCTTTCAAATCCACCAATCAACCAATCCCAAAATCCCCTTCTCCGGCTTCGTGTCGGATCCAATGGGGAGACTCCTTTGGAAACCCTTCTTTCAACTCTTCGCACTCAGATTCTCCCTCGCTTTTCTATGCTTGGGGGAGAGATTGACCCTTCGGGCAACATTGTCATATGTATCGAGGGTTCCGAAGACATGACGGGCGAGCAAATGGGGTTTCTTGTCGATCTCCCTCGGGTTCTCAGTGAGGAAGAAGGCGTTGAGATGCACTTAGTTCAGTTTTCACTTGAAGAGTCCGTTTAGATTTTTTCGCTTATGTAAAACTTTTCTTACCATCTATAATAAATGGACAAATTTAAGTTTCGCTACAAATGGGTTGTTCAAAAACCTTTATTATTTAGACGTGCAGAAGAACTTCTTCAGGAATCAGTGAAACAACAGCAAATCACAAATGGTGGACCTGTAAAACATAGACTTGAAGATTATCTATGCAGTTTTCTGAAATTAAATGATCATAAGTGTGTGCAGATGACTTGTTCTGGGACAGCGGCTCTTCATGCACTTGTATCTAGTTTTAATATCAAATGCGGGAAACCATTAAGATGGGCAACCTGTGCATTCACATTTCCATCATCCATCCTTGGTCCTTGTAAAACGTCAATCGTCTTAGACAATGATGAAGAATATCTGGGACCTTCATTAGAGCAATTATCAAAACTCAGTGATTCATTTGATGGAGTAATTGTAACAAATGTATTCGGAACAACTGTGAACATTCAAACTTACGTTGAATGGTGCCGTGTCAATAAGAAGCTTCTCATTTTCGATAACGCAGCCACCCCCCTAACATTTGAAGATGGTGTGAATGTATGTTATGCCGGAGATGGAGCAATTGTGAGTTTTCATGAAACCAAAGCTTTGGGAAGAGGAGAAGGAGGATGCATTATCGCAAATAAGGATATGAAACCTCTTCTTGAGAGAGCATGCAACTTTGGGTTCCACAATGGGTTTCGAATCAGCCACAGTGAAGCCTCCAACTGGAGAATGTCTGACATTAATGCAGCTTTTATTTTGGCTTATATTGAAACAATCACAGATGATGTTATTCGTCATGCTTTTTATCTAGATGCGGTAGCTAATGATTGTATTGCAGCTTCAAGTCATTTAAAGTCATTTTGCCCTCTTAAGACAAACCAACAACGTTTTCTTTCTTGTATTTGTGTATTTACTGACGTGAACATTGATTTGAAGGATTTCCAAGAACAATCACGGATAGAAGCAAAAAAGTATTATGTTCCGCTATGCTCTGATGCCTCAACTTCAAAAAAATGGTTTGACAAAATTGTTTGTCTTCCATTTAATTACAAATCAGATGAGAAAGATATTTGTTCAATGATTAAAGTTTTAGATGACTACATTGATAAGCTTTTGTGCGAATAAAAGGTTTCATATGCAAAGCTGCAGTTTGAGATGCGACGTTTTGCGTTTGCGAGAGAGTCATTCTCTTCCCTTCCGCCACCCAAATGAATGAGTGTCACTCCTTTGTCGAGAGCCCAAGAAGCGAGTCGATCAAACATAAAATTGAATCCAAAGGAGTAAGGGAGAGATTTATCGGAGCAAGAGAGGTGGTAATGTAAATAATTGCGATAAAGAAAGAAAATCGCCATATGTGATGTTCTCTCCTCTTTGTCACATACCTTCACAAGATAGGTTTCGTCAAGGAGTTCTAATTTCTTAAAGTAAGTGTCGTCAAACAAATAAAAATCAGACGCATCTTTTTTGTGCATCGTCTTTAGATACATCTCTTGAAAAAGCTCCATGGAATGTTTCCCCGGTTTCTCAATTTTCCAGCGTAAGTTTTCGCGAATAGCGCGCCGAACAGTTGAGCGGTGTTTCGCTGACATTGAATTTGAAAAATCTTCATAGGATGTTGTTAAGGCGATTCCATACGTTTTGCGAAGGAAGATTTTGTCCAGATATTTAAAGTTGTTTTCCAAATAAGGATTGAAACGAATGCTTTCGTGTATAGGATTCATAAAAGCTAAAACCCATTTTCGAAAACGTTTCATTTGGGGAAAACTGGCTAAATTGCTTGCCCAAATTCCACTGTAACCATACGGAGTCTCAATAGACCCATCTTCACATAAGAGAAAAACATAAATAATGGAACCACACATTGTATGTGCACACTTCCATGTTTTAGTTTTTGTTTGGGTGATGGCACCGTAGGATGGGAGAAAATATACATCGGGGAAATTAATGTGAAAGTGATGAATAGTACAAAGATCGGAAACAGTAAACCCTTGAAGATACATGTCTTTTGAATCGCCTTCCAAATCTTTTGAGATTGCATACTGAATGTCTTCAGACAAACTTTCTTTCCACTTTGTGACTACCTCTGGGCGTTTCATGACTGCAGTGGGTGATTCCTCATGAATCGTCACCGAAGCATCAACAAACGACTTTACCTCAATAGGATAAGACAACCCAACAAATGAAAATAAATGTTTCAGATGCTTGTGTGTTCTAGAAAGAAATATTTCTTCATACGAGAGGAGCATTACCCGTTTTGGGTATTTTCTTTCGAGGTGTTGTGCCATCTCCACAAACTCCTTCCATTTCCGGTAACCAAAGTAGTTTTCCACTTTTCCATTATTTTTCGTGTACCCCGTTAACCATTCGTCATCCTCTGCATCGAAAGGGCATTCCCTCCTATTATTGAGAACAGAATTTACGGTTGCAGAAGGATTTCGAATCAAACAAATCAAAATTGCCTTTGGGCAAAGATTCAAAATATCTTCCATGTAATTATGGTAATGAGTTTGTTTAAAAACTTGGTGAGTAATTGTGTCTTTTGATCCAGATGGAAATGTTGTTCCCCCTTCTGTATGATAACTTGCTTTCATGCAAATAAAATCATCGTCTGTGTGAGAGATGTCATGAAGAAGACGCACAAAATCATTTTTTGATCTCGATTTGATCGCTTTTTCAAGTCTTCCCTTAAAAGAATAAGAAAAAAAGGGCTGATAAAATGTTGCACATGATGGGTGTGATTGAAATACCATCTGCAACCAAGTTGACCCTGACCGCGGCGGGCTGTGGATAAAAATGGGGTTAGCACATTCCATTGTTTATTCATAAAACATGAAAGAGATTGGTGGACAATTTTCAATTTGGGACTCGTTCTTTACGTTGAATTCTCAAATTGATTTGACAAAATGTTATACTTTTCACTGTGGCCGAGCCGCAATAGAAGCAATTACCGGAAACTTATCTCCCGGAACAGTCCTTCTCCCTTCTTACATTTGTGAAAGTGTTGCCAAACCATTCTTAAATGCACCCCATCTCAAAGTTCAATGGGTTTCTCTTCAACTTCCACAATCATTTGACTTAAAAAATCTTAAAACTATGGTGGACATATATAACCCAAAGTATTTATTTCTTCTTGATTTTTTTGGATATATAGATTCAAATTTAGAAGACATTTTGCAGTTATGTGAAGCAAAGAAAATTGACATTATTTATGATGCCACCCACTCTTGGTTAAATCACATTCCATTTTCCCCACCTCTGTGGGCAACTTATTGTGTTGTGTCTGTTCGTAAAACAATTCCCGTTTTTGATGGTGGCCTGTTATGGTCAAAAAAACCGCTTTCTAATATTTACACGTCTAGAATTTGCCATTACAAAAGTTTTATTCGGCTTTTTGCAATGTTTTTAAAGAAGATATCATACTTGAAGAAAATATGGTTGCCTATTTTACAATGGTATGAAGAATCCCTGGATTCTTCGTTTGGCCAACGCACACCAATGAGTTGGATTTCAAAATTTATGTTGCAGAAGCAAAATCTTATTAAGATATCGCGTTGTCGTGCGGCAAATTGGAAGTTTTTAATGGAAAACATGCCCTCTACAATTCGCTTTATTTGTGCATCACCCATAACTTTTGGGTTTCCCATTCTATTCAAAAATGAGAGAGAGAGAGAAATGATGAAACGTCGTTTCATTTCTTCGTGCGTATATTGCCCCATTCATTGGCCAATTAGATTTTATTTACAAGATTCTTCATACCCAACATCATTGTGTCTTCTAACTCTCCCGATCGATCAGCGATTCACGGTGAAGGACATGGAAAAAGTTATTTCATTGCTTCGACAAATAAAATAAAAAAGATCAACTATTTTACAATTATAAATTTTTGTTTTTCTGTTTTGTAATCCAGACTGTTTTCTTTAACGAAACGTAAAAGGCCTTCTTTAACAGAAGGCCATGAATAATCATCTCCTACAATAGTTCCGCCTTTAATCATTTTTGGCCACCAAGCTTTCAAATCAAGATAGACAGAATTTGCATCATGTGCCCCGTCTGCATGAAGAACTTGAACAGAATTGTCCTCAACTTTAGTGTTAAACTCTTTAAAATAAAAAATAATCTGGAAAACGCTTTTTAACAAAATATTCTTTAGATCCCGCATAATGATATACATATTGTTTTTGTTTTGGAAAATCTTTCTCAATTAATGCACAAAAATTAACTCCTTTGGGAAGAGGAGTCCATGACTTTGCAAGATGAGTTCCGACAAGACCCACCACTAATTGTCCCAAATAATGAAGATGTGGTTTTTGGTGTTTTGGCCACATATTAATGTCTAACAATCCCATTGCATTTTGAAACATATCTCCCAAAGATGAGGATATTACTTCTTTCACAATAATCATACCTCCATTAAAATAAGGAAAAAAATCTTTCCAGTCTTCTCCTCTATAGTATTTTTCCATTAAGTTTTTAAATGTTGATTTGTCAGGAATTGGTATTGAAAGTCGTTCACAAATTGCTGCAATCATGAAAGGCATTTGAGGAAAAAAGGTGTTACCAAAGGCTGCATGAAAATCAATCTCCCAATCAATTGGAGGAAACTTATCCAAAACAAGCATGTCGATATCCATAATGAATCTATGTGTTCCTGTGTGTCTCAACTCTACTTGAAACATGGACGATCTACAAATATGAGGACACAGAGATGAATGGGATGGTGCGACTTTTAAAATGTCCACATCTAGATCTTCAATGATTTTTCGTTCTTTGTTAGTATAAGGGATAGTGTGACACACAGTAATTCGATAATCAAAAGAATCTTTCCAATTTCGGTGAACAGATAAACAAAATGCTTTAAGTTGATCCAAGGGTGAAATTGACTTTTTTGTTGTACCCAAAAGCAATTTTTGTTTTGGCAAAATATTACACGTACATACAATATTTACAAAAACCATTTATGTTAACACAGAAAAAACCCTTAAGTTAAGGGAGTTTCCATTTTAAAATTATACTCACACCTTACTTTTTTTTATAAAACAACGCGAATGGCGATTTCCCTCTTTAAAATATTTTCTTGAAGGAATAGACGCCCATGCATCAATAACTGCACCAAAATCTATACAACATTTGCCCCTATTTTTTAAATAAATTGGTACATCTTTTCCAATTGGCCCAAGTGAAACAATTACAATAAACTCTTTGATAGAATCCGCTTTTGTAAAAATGTCATTTCTTGTTGTTTCGTTCCACCTTAAACTCCTGTCAACCTGCGTATAGGTTACATGACATCCCAACTTTTTATCTATACCGTTTTGCTGAAGCTCCTTTGTACGACAAGACATGATATGGACAGGATTCCCCTTAAAAATAAGCGCAAGATCTTCAATTGAACCAAGTTTACACATTATCATTTCAAGATTAAATGTTTGAATTGCTTTAGGCGATCGCACTCCCAACCTTTTGAGCTCATCAAAAGATATTGTGGATATATGTTCTTTATGAATTTCTCCACTTTTCATCATTCCGACAAAGGAACCCTCATTTAAAACCTTTATAAGAATTTCCAAATATGTTTTTTTAGCTTTTTTGGCCTCTTTTGGAAAAGAGAATCCCCAATTTTTGCAAAATTTTTGAAATACATCATGGTAGTTTATGTTTTTTAAAAAAGCATATTCCCCGTCACCGAGTCTTGATATATCAAGAGGAATGAAGTTATCAATATGGTATTGAATTATATCAACCATTTCGTTATCTGAGTGTAGAATGCAAAGGTTTTCATCCATTTATTTAAAGCGAGATGAAAAATTGTTGAATTAAGACAGAACTATGCACAGGATTCAACTAATCTCACTTTATAATTTTTCGAATAATTTCAAAAAGTCCATCTCCTTTTTCATTCACCTCGATGCCAGTGTCTTCTTCTCCCACATCTTCCAAAAAGTGGCGAAGCTTTGGGTGAGTGACGAGCGAAATAACTCGAATTCCAAGGGCCCACCCAATCATTTGAGAGTGGCCTGCAGTGGCAAAAAGGGTGTGAATCCTCAAATAATTCTTCATGATGGCATCTTGGTTGGAAGAGGCGTTGGACCAAGTTGGAACACCTTTTCCGCCAGGTTTGGATCGGACAAAAGATGCAAACCCTGAAGATCCATCATGGGAAAGGATCACCACGGGTTTCTTCATCACATCTTTGACATGCTTCAGTGTTTTCCAAAGGGCTTCGTAGAATGCCTTTCGACCAATCTTAAAGAAGCGTCGATGGGGCCTGTCGTCCTTTACCTCAAAGGCGTAGTAGGTTGGCTTCAGACTAAGGTGGTCATAGGTTAGTTTAATGTGTTTTGCATACCAAATGGTGGGGCACATTTCGAGGGTGACCTTTGATGTCAAGGAAGGGTCATCAATAAAGTCTGTTAAGGCTCGAATGTCCCCCGTGTGTCGCATGGAAAAGTGGGTGGCCTTTTGAAGGACGAGGGAGAGGTGGGACCTCAACAAATCTTCTCGCCAAGGTTCTTCAAAATCAGAATCATGCCGAGGCATGGTCACCTTTTGACCAAAGAATAAATTCCACCCAATAGACACCACATAGATCTTCGCTTCAATGGCCTTCAGGGTCTCTAAGGGACATACCCACTGCCACCCCGAAACTTTGTTGGGCACCGAGTCTGGTAAGATGAGACCCCCTGGCCCCACGACAATGGCGTCGTAGGAATTGTAAACCTCGAGAGGAATGTCTTGGCGAATACACCTTTGGGACCATTCAACCTCCTTATGTTCTTCAAAAATGTGAGAGTTACAGTAGGGAATGATAGATTTATAAATCATAAAGTCTCCCGAGTTTCGCAAACCCCCTCCAGAGGTCACGGAGAGATGAAGAACTTTTAGTGGAGGCATTTTATTGTTATCCTTTTTTTTGGCATTCAAATATCAATTTAAACTCATTTTCGGAGATTGCGTTTATACAAATAGGGTCGCGACTTTAGCTTCAAAGTGCCCTCAGTCGCTTTCCTAATGATTACACAGCACGATTCGATGTTTGTGAAACAGGAAATCCCAAACCTCAAAACCCACATCGAACGACTAATGAAAACAAAAGGAGTGTCATATCTATTACACTTTCGAGGGCATGGTCACGATAACACTGCAATTATTCAATCTTTAATCTGTCGATTTCCAACTCACATTCAGAAAAATCTTCAATCCCTCTTCAGACAAAAAAGAAAATGGGGAGGATGTTTTGGAATTTCTTCTCTAATCTCACATGAAGGGGTTTCTGACTTGGTTAGAAATGGACTTGATTCTTTATGGCGCGGGCCATTGACAAGAGAAGAGAGAATGGGAGTGGAAAGGGTGTTCAGTCTCCTATGCATTGTTTCTGGAAAAGTTCAATGGGGAAACCCTTCCATTCTTGGAGAACTTGGGGGTACAATCCTAGAGCTGGCACCTATGACTGGAAAGATTACAAAGATGACCTTACAAAAGGAAAACTTCAACCAGTGATGAAGGTGTGGAACGGACGCTAAGCTCACCGTCCATTCCAAACCTTTATGATTGGGTAGCAACTGTTGAAAAAATTATGGAAGCTGAAAAGGATTTTGTTTCTGTATTTTATTCACCAACACGTCAAGAAAGAAAATGAAATCTCTGGATTCGTATGGATCTCTGTGAGTTCAGTGACACACCATATAAATTTGTGAATGTGAATAAATGGAAAATCTAATTATATCTTCAAGTCATCCCCGTTTGTCAGATGTTTTGAGTTTAGTAAACAAACAAGAATCATTTTTAAGAGATTTTGTTCTTTCAATTTCACTGGATATCTCTCCGCAAACATTTGATGCTTTGCTTGGAAGTGTTGCACAATTAAATTCGATTAAACGCTTATTTGAAGATGACACATTATCTGTCATATTTCACAATCAAAAAGACAATAGTTTTTGGATTCGAAAGGCGGATCTTCCTCAAAGTTTTGAAGAACTATCTCTAGAAATGATCTGTAAAAGTATCACAGATCGCGGCAAGAAAATAAAGAAAATGCCAAAGGCGCCAAAGCCCCTTGCTCTTTTTTTCCCACAATACCATCCGATTCCCCAAAACGATTATTTTTGGGGAGAGGGATTCACTGAATGGACTCTTTTAAAGCCATGCACAATTAAAGGTATTCGAAAACCTTTATCTTGGGAAGAAGGCGGCCTTGGTTATTACCACCTTTTAGATTATGAAGTGCGAAAGCGCCAAGCAGAAATTGCCAAACGGGCAGGGGTTTATGGCTTTGTGTATTATCATTATTGGTTCACGGGAGAAGGTGCTCCAGCCGATCATAAGGTGATGTATAAGCCTCTTGAAAAAATGTTGGAGGATGGCCAACCAGACCTGCCATTTGCCATTTCATGGGCAAATGAGGTTTGGGAGGTACGCTGGGATAAAAAACCCGCACATCCAGTTAAAATATCTCAAACCTATGGAAACCCGAAGGAGTGGGAGGAACACTTTTATTTTTTATTAAAATTCTTTAGACATCCAAAGTATATTTGTGTCGATGGAAAACCGATGATTATAATCTACCGGCCTGGTCACATGAAATCGATGTTTCAGCCAATGATGGCTTTGTGGAAACATCTTGCAGTGGAGAATGGGTTAAAAGGTCTTCATCTTATCACAACCCACGGATATCACTATAGATGTGATCGTCAATTTGAGATTGAAAATCCAGAACTTGTCGATGCAACCTTTCATTTCTGGCCTTCAACCCTTAGGTATGAAAAAAGTTTTATAGGCTTAGCAGGGTCAGTCTCTGATATCACGTTCACGCCTGTAAAGAAACAGTATTGGGGGACATACACGGGGTTTGACAAACGGCCAAGGCAGGCTTCATTTCGACCTGAGCTTATATCCCCAAAAAAATTTCAAATGAGTCTTCAAAAGACTTTCAAAGAAATGGCAAACTCAGATAGTGATGAAAAGGAGAATTTTTTATTCATCACCTCTTGGAATGAATGGAATGAACAGTGTCTCTTAGAACCCGACTCGACGCTCGGATTTGCGTACTGTGATGCACTCTTTTGTGAATTGTCTAAATATGGGTCCAGTGTTTAGATGCATAGAATAAATGGAAACATTTAAAAACATTCATTTGGGAAAGGACATTTACGTGATTGGGTCTGGAAAGTCTGTAGATTTTTTTCCACTTTCTTTTTTTGATGGAAAGGTTACCATTGGAGTCAATCAAGTCTTTAAAAAGATTGTTCCGACCTATTTGGTGAGAAAGGAACATAAACTCTTAGCAGACATACTAAAGCTTAATTTAGACACAATTCATTTTGTTTCTCGGGGGGAGGCAGGCTCCCATGGGGATGCCAACAAAGAATTTGTTGAAAAGGGAAAGTTTGAAAATGTCGTTGTCTTTGATCACGAACTTAACATTTGTGATGTTCGACGCCTCCCTCCACGTGACGACCAACTAATTGTTTCTTACTCAACAATCACGAGTGCTATTCATCTTGCTGCCCACATGGGCGCGAAAAACATCATTCTCCTTGGGCATGACTCTGGCACTTTAGACGGCAAATGCAATTTTGAAGGGTATCATACTGAAAAAACAATGGGATTTTATTGGAAAGAAAAACATGAGTATGAAAAATGGCTTCGTGTAATTGATAAAGGCACAATTCGTTTGAAACATCTTTTATACGAACGTTATGGATGCAATGTTGTGTCTCTGAACCCCTTTATCAACTTTGGTCTTGAGGGTCATGTCTATAAAAGATAGAATAGAATTGGAGGAGCACGGGAGATTCGGAATAGAATTCATTCTTTAAGTTTCTTTCGTTTTTTTGGCTTTGGTTTATCATCTTGAGTATCTGCAAAAGCCTTTTTCCAAGAGACAATGACTCCAATCTTCATCCCCTTCCAGAGCTTCGAGTAGCGTTCCTTTCGAAGCTTTACGTACTTTGGGTGGTGAGACTGAAACACGAGGGCGTTGGCGTTTTGAGATTCCAAGGTGCGGTAGGTTGAGCACCCTCCCTTTGAGTTGGTGGTTTGAGAGAACATGTAGTGGTGGGAGACGACACATGCATGGCCCTGCTCAATTAAGGAAAGGGACACGTGCATGTCTTCGTACTCGGGGCAGGCAGTAAAGTCGAGGTCTCGAAGCATGGTCGAGTGGTAGTAGTAGAGGCCTCCAACCCTCTCATTGAAATAAATTCCAGGTGTATGTGGGCGAATGGTTTGGTTGGCAATGCCACCATGTTTGTATTCGCCAAGAAGGCTAATGAGGTGTTCGAAAAAGGTCCGCACTTCAGATGGCTTTGTTAAGGGAGTGAAGCCGTCGTCTTTCCTCAAGCAAAATCGAAGGTCGTCGTCAATCACAATGTGGAGTGGAAACTCTTGGTAGGTGTCGACAATGTGTTGGCGAATCTGTTCAATCCTCCACTCATTGGGGACGGTGACCAAGTCGAGTGAAGTAGTTCCTTCCCAAGCTTCCTTTTCATTTTCGGGGATCAACACCTTGATGGTATACTCGGCTGCCATGTCCTCTAAGCAAAGGTTCTTGATTGTCCTCCTCGTTGCATGGCGCCCCCTTGTAGGCACAAAGATGTGAACTTTGCTTAGTGAACTCATTCGCTTTGTGGTGGAAGACGCTTTTGTGGTTGTAGATTTCAACCACAAAGTATATTCGATGATTAAATGGTCCATCTCAAGAATTTCTCCAAGACAATTCAAAATATTTAAATGCAAAGGCTCTGAAAAGGGCAATAGGCTACGAGGTTTCGTCTTATGATGATTCTTTTTTGCCTTTTGATTGGGATGATGGTGACTTGGGTTTTGATTCGGACGGAGGAGAACGAGAGGACGCTTCTGAGGGCTTAGATGGTGAAGATTCAGGTGATGATGATGAAAGTGACTTTGGTAAGCGTTTGTAAGAATGTCCTTCCAAGGCAAAATTAATAAAGGGAGACATTGAATGGACTGGAATTCCATAGGTGGCCTTTAGCCACTTTTTCATCACAAGAAGGTCTTCAGAGATCCCACAGATTTGTTCCTTTGTGAATCGAGTTAACCAACTGTCAAGTTTTGAGTTTAGAAATCCACTTTCCATTCCAATGAGGATGATGGACTCTGCACCTCCCTTTGCGCCAAGGTGCATTGCCGAAATTGCATCGGAAACCCCAACGGCCGTTTGGCCCTTTTCAATTGATTCCAAATAAGACTTGGTGAGTTTTGGTGGAAGGTTGGGATGGGAAAACTCTAAGACGTTTTCTGCCAATTCATCTTTTGAATCAAACTCTCGTGTTCCTCCGTTTGAATCAAAATTGGATGGCTCAGTCAAGTCCCCATCTCGATGGGAAGAGAGGAAAAGAATGGTCGAATCCCCAAACTTTACCAAGTCTTTTTCAACATCTTCACGTCGCTTCCTCAAATAAAAGGGAAGAAAGGAAAATCGAGAATGAGCGTTGTGGACACCAATGGCGAGTTTTCCCTTTAAAAAATCTGGATGGATGTGAAAGGACGATGGGCCTGACCCCACCACATAGAGATCCTTTCCCTTAAACATTTAGATACTCTCCATACTTTTTAATTTACCTCTTGACCAAAACGTTTCTCACAACGAGAAGGGAATAAAGAAATATATCAATTCAAAAGTTCATTGAATAAAACTTCTCACAACCAAAAGATGTTTCGATCGACTTTGTTTCTACTCCTAAGTGTTTTCACCTTTACCCAAGGATCTCCAACTTTCTTTACAATTCCTCTTCCCATCGAGAATGAGGCTTTCCTTCACAACCGTCTTGAGGAAATCTCGGATTTGCGCCATCCATCTTACGGCCAATGGATGTCGATGGAGGACGTGAACGCCATTGCTCAACCAACCACTATTCCTCTCCCTCTCCTTTCTTGGATGAAGTCGTGGGAGTTTGCTGGCCTCACCTGCTCTCTTGAGGGTTACTCTCTTACATGCTCAACAAAGACCTATGCCAATGAAATCTTAGCCAACCTTCCTGAAGGTTTTGTGTTTCAGGGATCCCATGCAACCCTTCCGGCCTTTAAGTCACCAGATCGTCAAGTTACTAATACCCCAAACTACTTTGTCTTCCCCCAAACCATTTGGAACTTGTACGGTGTTCCTCCCGAGGCCCATTCCCCAGTCTCCTTAGCACCCGTCGAGTTTCAAAACGATTCAACCTACCTAAACACCGACATGGCCGCCTTTGAAAAGTACACTGGACTTCACATCACCCTTCCAACCCCTGGCCACATTGTGGGTCCCTTTTCCAACAACTCGGCTGACGTCGAGGCCTCCCTTGACATGGACTACGTTGCCGGTGTCGCCCCCAATGTCACCCTTTGGTATTGGACGGCGGAGGGTTGGGTGTTGAGTGCCGTCGAGAAGATGTTGAATGCTTCTGCCCTTCCCCAAGTCATGACTTGGTCTTACGGATGGTCGGAAAATGACCAGTGTGCCATTGTCCACTGTTCCAATACCACTTCCCACGACTTTGTCCGTCTCGCCAACCAACGCTTAATGCTTTTGGCCCTCCGAGGAACGACTGTGGTGGTGGCCTCTGGAGATGCTGGGTCCCCAGGGCGCACCAACGAGAACTGTGACAATTCAGAGTTCCCCTTGAATGCCGTCTTTCCCGGTGCATCTCCCTACGTGTTGTCCGTTGGTGCGACCACCTTGGTGAACGTAACGACCCTCGACTCGTCCTCC
>Ga0180432_10001823_pt1 | contig 32941 bp, 27 predicted proteins | sample SS_ome_10_FD_132414 | JGI IMG/M metagenome (GOLD analysis project Ga0180432, IMG submission 132414) | Hypersaline lake sediment archaeal communities from the Salton Sea, California, USA - SS_1_MS_2 metaG | ecosystem: Environmental > Aquatic > Non-marine Saline and Alkaline > Hypersaline >...
ACCTACCTGCTGCGCTACCTGCCACTGGCCTGCCTGAGACACGTGGAGATCCCTGCCTGGTTCAGGCGCTGGCTAGAACTGGCTCCGGCGGCAATCCTGGCAGCAATGCTGGCCCCGACTGTGTTCATCGCCGAAGAGCGGATCGACCTGTCATTCGATAACATCAATGTTTGGGCAGCTCTGCCTGCAGCGCTGATCGCCTGGAGGACGCGCAACATCATGCTGACCATGCTGGCAGGCATGGCAGCCTCAGCCCTCATCCAGCAACTGGCTTCCTGACGCCCAGATCAATCCACTACGAGAGGTGTAGGACAACGTGACCAAGAACCTGACCAACTACCGGCGTCTCTTTCCCATCACCAAGAAGTGTGCCTTCCTGAATCACGCCTCCGTGGCTCCTCTGTCCACGCGGGTTCGGGACGCACAAAGGATCCTGATAGACTCGCGTGTCTCGGGAACCGACATGAGCGAGGAGCGAGAAGCTGGCCGCGCCCGCGTGCGTCGCATGTGTGCCCAGTTGGTGGGCGGACGGCCGGAGGAGATCACCCTCACCCGCAATACCTCTCACGGAATCAACATCGTAGCTAACGGCGTGCACTGGCATGCAGGAGACAATCTCATCACCGCCGACGCCGAGTTCCCCGCCAACGTCTATCCGTGGACGAATCTACGCCGTAAAGGCGTCGAAGTCCGCTTCGTGTCCGCGCGAGACCACCGCATCCTGGCCGAGGACATCAGGGAGCTGGCCGACGAGCGCACCAGGCTGGTGGCCCTCAGCTTCGTCGAGTTCTACTCCGGGTACCGCAACGACATGGCTGCGATTGGGCAATTCTGCGACGACAGAGGGCTGTTCTTCAGCGTGGACGGCATTCAGGGCTTGGGGGCCCTGGACTTCGACGCCCGTGCCACCAACGTGGACTTCGTCTCCGCGGGTGCCGCGAAGTGGCTCATGGGGCCTGTCGGCACAGGCTTCTTCTGGTGTCGCAGGGAATTCATCGAGCACCTCGATCCGGCCGTGGCCGGCTGGATGGGGGTCGTGGACGAGGACGACTACTTCTGCTACGACTCTCCCTTACGATCGGACGCACGCCGATTCGAGGAGGGATCACTCAACAACCTCGGTATCTGGGGCTTCGAGGCCAGCCTTGGGCTGTTGCTGGAAGTGGGCATAGATCGAATCGAGCCGCGAATCATGTCGCTGACGGACTACCTGATCGAGGGACTGCGCAAGCGAGGATGCCCTATTCTCAGCCCCATAACTTCGCGCAAGGAGCGCTCCGGCATCATCACCTTCCTGCCCAAATCAGGCGGTGCCGGGGAGCTTCACCAGCGCCTCACCGACGCGAAGGTCGTCGTCTCGCAACGCGGAGCCGGAATACGCGTCTCTCCCCACTTCTACAACACGGAAGAGGATCTGGACCGTCTGCTGGACGAGCTACCCTGAGCGCGGGCTATCCCTTCGCTACGGGGATTGAGTCACCGTAAGCGTAGCGACCGGTGGAGGTGGCGCCGTTCGATCTTGCGCCACGTACACGACTCCCGCATCACCATCGGCAACGTAGACTCGGCCCGTGCGTTCATTCACGGCGATGTGAGCAGGACTGCCCGGCAGCGGCAACTCCTCGACCTGGCCCAGTGTGCGGACATCGAGAACGCGCAAGACGTAGCCGCCGCCTTCCTCGGGAGGATGAAGCCCGCCAAGCCCAAGAAACAGGTGATGCGTGCTCGACCGCAATGCCAGGTCAGTCGGATAGCGATCCAGACGCGTCTCATCCGTCCGTTGCATGCCCTGCAGGTCGTCCACGTACAGCCAGACGTTCGAGAACTTGCTCGCGACGGAGTAGAGCTTCTGAGTCGAAGCGTCTAGTGCCATCGGTCCGGCGCTCACGCCTCCCAGAGCACTGGTCAGCATCTCCATTGTCCGGCCATCCCACATCGAGATGACCAGCCCCGCATTGGAGCCCGGCACGCCGTTGGACGCTCGCACCAGCAGCGTGCCGCGCGTCGGATCGGCCAGGGTATCAACGGGCGGCACGTCCATGTGATAGGCCGTTGGTACGTTGATGCGACCTATCACCTCGTTGGTGTTCCCGTCGATCACGGCGTTCCCGGCGTAGATCACGTTGCGTCCGGTGTCCACAGACACTCCGAAGGGACGCTCATTCAGTGGCACCGTCGTCACCACCTGGAGAGTCACCCCGTCGACGACACACAGGCTCGAATCCACGCGATTGACCACGTAGACCAGCCCCGTCATCTCATTGAGGGCCAGGTCGACGGGGTGACGGCCCACCTCGACCTCCCCCACCGAGTTGCTACCCTCCAGCGCAATCAATCGATCCATGCTGGTCATCGTAGCGTAGAGCCGATCCGTAGCGGCGTCTACCGTCAGGCCCCCAACATCAACGGCCAGCGGGATGATGTCGACGACCCGATTGCTCGACCCATCTACGACGGCGATGTTGTTGCTCTCGCTGTTAGCCACGTAGATGACGTTGCGACCCTCATCGATCGCCACCGCATCCGGCCGCCGGCCCACTCCAACCACGGAGAGCACCTCACCGGATCCCTCCTCGATCACCGTTAGCGTGTCCGCCCAGGTACTGGTCACGTACGCCTTGCCGGTCCGCTCGTTGAAGGCCACCCATCCTGGATCCGGATCTATCGCGACCCCATCACGTGGATTCTGCGCGTCTTCATCCAACGAGACGAGGTACTCCTGTCCCTCGTCCGCATCGTAGTCATTGATGAAGACCCGCCCACTTGCCGGGTTGACGGCCAGCGTAGAGTAGTTGCTGTACTCCACACTGTCGATCACGCTCTGTGCTTCCAGGTCGATCACGTGGACCTGATGATACGTGCTCACGTATAGTCGCCCCAGGCCAGCATGAGCAGCCATGTTGAGAACGCCGGGCCCCGATCCCATGCCAATGCTCCCCAGTGGCTCCCCTGTACGAGCGGCGTGAACGTAGACCGCAGGTTCGCGTCTCGAAGCGACGTACAGTCGCTCACCCACAGCGGTCAGCGAGCACGGCTCAGCCCCGGTGTCCCAAGTGGCCACGACCCGGTTGTCGCTGATCACACTTATCGTGTCATCCCGAAGATTCGCCACGTAGACGCGCTCGCCCGCCGCGTCGGCGGACAGGGCCACAGGCTGCGATCCTACGGGCAGAACCTGGACCACCCTCATATCCTCGATGACCGACACGTTGTCGCTAGCCCGATTCGCCACGTAGAGGCACTGGCCCACAACGATCATGGCGCTGGGATTCCGGCCCGGCCCCGGTAGCGAGTGCAGGTGCAGTGTGTCCACCCAAGCGATGGCCGGCTCAGATGTGGGACTAGGGCTGGTCGTCGGCGTGGGACTGGGCTCCGCGGTGAAGGTAGCCGTGGGCGTGAGCGCGGCCGCCTGGATAGTCTCCGTGACGATCGCGATTGAAGTGGTGGTTGGACTGGGGATGGGCGAAGGCGCGCGCGTCGGAGTAGTTCGACAACCCAGTAGCAGCAGTGCCACTGCCGCCGAACACGCGAAGGCGAGGCTCCTCATTCGCACAGCCAACCTCCATGCCATTGAAGACCTGGGTCCCGGGAGGTCCCGGTCCGAGAACCTCCCCCGATCGGCCCCACAAGCGCGAGGTGGGGAAGAGACGCAAGCACTCCCGCCCGTCGCCCTTCGACTGACCCAAGTCGGTCCTCAGACGCCCGCTACTCAGCCATCCGGGCCGACAGTGCCCGATTCGTCTGCCGCGGCCTCCAGTTGCTCCAGGCGAGCCAGGATGCTCCGCAGCTTGGGCACCGTGCCCTTGGTGAGCGGACGCGCCGGAAGGAACGGGCAGCGTTCGGCGTAGCGTGTCGAGCCCTCAAAGGTGCCGATCCGTCTGGCCAGGTTCACGATCTCGACTTTGTCCATGCCGATCAGTGGGCGCAGGATGGGCTTCGGCACACCGAATGAGGTGACTTCCAGGTTGTGTAGAGTCTGACTCGCCACCTGACCGAGGCTGTCGCCCATGACCACGGCGCACGCTCCCATCTCCTCGGCGATCTCCGCTGCCTTCAGCAGTAGTGCCCGCTTGCAGAACACGCAAGTCCAGCGCTCCGCACCGATGGCTCGAAGGCGCCGATACGTATCACCGAAGACATCCGCGTGCTCCAGCACAATGGGGCGCAGATCCCAACCGTAGGCATAGCGCGTCAATGTATTGCAGTTCTCCATCGCAGCGCTGGACCCCTCATCACTCTGACGAAAGTGCAGAGGAATGATGCCACATCCGCGCTTCATCATCATCCAAGCCGCCACCGGCGAGTCGATCCCGCCGGAGATCAGCGTCACCACACGTCCTTCCACACCCAGGGGCAGCCCGCCCGGCGCCGGTATCACTTTCCCGTAGACGTAGGTGCTCTCTCGACGCACCTCGACGCCGATCGTGTGCTGGGGCTTCCGCAATTCAACCTGTGCACCGGTGTTCTGGAACACGTACCCCCCAACCACCCTGTCGATCTCCGGCGAAATCAGTGGAAAGGTCTTGTCGGATCGCCTGGCGCGTACGCGGAACGTTGTCGACCGGTCCAACGCGAGTTGGCGCGCCAGCCGCAGGGCCTCGACCTTGATGGCCTCGATATCCGATGCAACCTCGACGACGGGGCTGAGAGACACCAGGCCGAACACCCTCTGGAGGCCCTCAACGGCCGTCTCCACATCGTCTGTGTGAACGATGATCCGGCCTCTCAGGCTCTGTATCTCACCACTGAGCCCCTGTCTCCTCAGGCAGTCGTGAATGTTATGTCTGAGACGCTTGATGAACTGGTTGCGGTTGGCCCCTTTCAGAGCCACCTCTCCGTAACGCACCAGAATCGTTCCCACCGTGCTTCCCCCTGCTGCATGATCCTCTCGCCCACCGATTATAGCGTCGAACTGAGCCGCCGTCAACGGGTCTCGGGTTGCTTCTCTCCCGTCACCGCCACGCTCGCACCTCAGTGGGTATCCCGTGAACCCGCTCCTGAGGACGAGGCTACCAACTCGCTATGCCACGCTCCCGCTGCTCGTCCCAAAGGCTGCAACCGCCCTAGAACTGAAAGTCCCCTGAGCAAACGGCCGCGCTCAGGGGATCTCGTTGACAGGATCCGGGCCTCACACTCCGGGGACCCGCAGAATCTCACCTCAGTGATGGTTCGCTCCCCAAGCGGGAGTACCACCACGAACACCACTGACCACAGGGGCACGACCTTCCAAAATCTCTCCTATCTCCGCCACCAATCGCTCCAAACTGACGGGCTTGGCGACGTATCTCGAGGCGCCGAGCTCGGTTGCGCGCCGACTATACGCACCGCCCGATACCGCCGACAGGACGATCACCGGGACGTCTCGGGTCTGCGGATCACTCTTGATTCGCTGCACAACCTCAAGCCCGCCAACCTCCGGGAGCAAGAGGTCGAGGATCACGAGATCATACGCCTCGGCGCTCACCTCTCTCAGTGCTTCCGCGCCATCAACTGCAACACCAACCACGTAATCAGCACGCTCCAGCCCGTAGCGTAGCACCGCACGAAACTGAGCATCCGAATCAACGATCAGCACCTTCTTCACTGGCTACACCTTTCCCCCCGGCGACGCCTATTCATCTATCGACCCATCCTCGCCCTGTTGCACGCCGCTGGTCCCACGTGCCGGCCGCACGGTGCACAGCGAGGAACTCGCCGGGATGCTCCTCCGCGCCGAGACCCACCAAGCCAGGGTCTGACTATCATGACGCAGAAGTAGGAGGAAGGTAGCGCTCGCGACAGTCTAGAATAGCTACGACAACCGGCGAGGAGTACGCGAGAGGGCCCTTCCCCAGACGGAGAGGGCCCTCTTGATTGTGTGGTCCGATCGCGACAGTCCGTCGCGTGAACTCGGAGCGCCCTACGCCGCACTCTTCCGCGAACGGCGCAGCAGCTGCCCTATCTCGCCCTTCTCCCAGACAACCAGCAAGGGCACAGCAACGCAGAGAGAGGAGTAGGTGCCCGTCACCATGCCCAGCAGAATGGCGAAGATGAATTGCTTGATCGTCGCGCCGCCGAAGAGAAGGATTGCCACCATGATGAAGATCGCGTTGAGCTGGGTAGCGAGTGAACGGTGAAGAGTCTCCAGCAGGCTCCGATTCACGATCACCTCGTACTTCTCGCCTCGGCGCCGAGGGATGTTCTCGCGGATGCGGTCAAACACCACGATGACGTCCTGCACGGAGAAGCCGATTACTGTCAGGATCGCGCTAAGGAAGAGAGCGTCCACCTCCCAACCGAAGAGGAGCCCCAGCACGCCAAAGACACCAAACGACACCACCACGTCGTGAAACATCTTCACGATGGCACAGACGCCGTACCTGATGGCATGGGGAACCCGACGGAAGGCAAAAGCCACGAATCCCAGGATCACAACCGACACCGCCAGAATCGCAATCACGGCCGCACGAGTGACTTCGCGGCCGACCGTAGGGCCAACCGACTCGAAGCGCAGCTCCGATAGACTCCCGAGTCTGTCCTCCAGCTCCTGTTCGATCTCAACCCTCAGCTCGGCAGTCATCGGCTTGGTCCGAATGACGGCATTGCGCCCTTCTTCCGCCATCTGCACCGAAGTGTCGCCCAGTCCCCGATCCGTGAACACCCGGCGGACGTCCTCCGAAGACACTGACTGCTCAAACTGGAGTTCCAGCAGCGTTCCACCTGTGAAGTCGATGCTCAACCGGACGGGAGTGCCGACCTGCAGGTAGGAGATCACCATGGCCACCAGTCCGGGGACGATGAGCAGCAAGGAGATCAGGAGAAACCACTTTCGCTTCCCGACGATATCAAACATGAATCCTCCTTGGACTCGAAGCCGAGCTATATACCCAGCAACCACTTCTTCTCGCGAAGCCGCTCACCGGTCAGCGAGAAGACCACCCGGATGAAGGTGCGAGTCACGGTGACAGCGGTGAACATGCTCACCACGACACCCAGGAACAGGGTGACGGCGAATCCTTTCACCATGCTCGCGCCCAGGTTCGAGCCGAACCAAAAGAGAATCGCGCACGTGAGAAGCGTGGACAGGTTCGAGTCCCGGATCGAGGTCCATGCCCGACTGAATCCGGCCCGGATGGCCATGTTGAGACTCTTGCCCGCTCGCAGCTCCTCCTTCATGCGCTCGAAGATCAGGATGTTGGCGTCAACCGCTGTGCCCACGGACAACAGGAATCCGGCGATCCCAGGCAAAGTCAGCGTGACCGGAATGAGTTTGAAGAGAGCGAAGCTGATCATGGCATAGATGACCAGAGCCAGATCCGCCAGCACACCGGGCAATCGGTAGTAGATGGCCATGAACAACAGGACAACTATCAGTCCGATGGTACCCGCAGTCACGCTCTTCTCCACGGAATCCTCGCCCAGAGAAGGACCGATTGTGCGATTCTCTACTATCTTGAGCGGAATCGGCAGCGCTCCGTACTTCAACTGTATCACTATGCTGCGCGCGTCCTCCAGCGAGAACTCACCTCTGATCGTAGCCTTGCCGTCAGGAATCGGGGTTTCGATAATGGGGCACGAGATGACTTCCTTATCCAGGACGATGGCCAGGTACTTGCTGATGTTTGCCGCCGTGTGCTCCGCGAAGATCTCCGCACCCTCGTCCGTGAACTCCAGGCTGATCGAAGGCTTGCTGTACTGATCCAGATACACTTCGGCGCCCTTCAAGTCCTTCCCCGTGATCACCGAGACATAGACTCTCTCGGTGGGAGTCAGATCCTCCGCGGGCTCGGGGATCCCCGCATCTGCCTGACCGAAGTCAGTCTTCACCACGGTGCCCGGCATCAGAAACGTACTGCCGGCGTCGATGAACTCGAGCAGTCCCGTCTCCTTCAGGGTCGCCACAGCTCGCTCCGGATCGTCAATCCCGGGCAACTCCACCAGGATACGGTCTTCTCCGGCCACCTGCACCAGAGGCTCGCTGACGCCGAGGCCATTCACGCGGTTTTCGACTATGCTCTTCGCGGCCGCCATGGAGTCCCTGGTGATGCTGAAATCCGCAGGGACGTCAGCCTCCAGAAGAACTTGCATACCCCCCTGCAGGTCCAGCCCCAGATGCGTGTCGATATCGCGATCCAGGTTGATAGGCCCCCAGTGGATGTGCAGCCCCGGGTTGTCGGGCCAAACCACCCATGCCCCGATCACAGTCAGGAACACGATCAGTGCAAGCAGCTGGATATCTCGTTGACGCATTGAAAGTCTCCCCTTGCTAAAGAGCGGCCCTCCCAGAAGTAGTGACCATCACGGAAGGCCGGCTTTTCGGGCGGATCGAGCGCGCTCCTCTGCCGATAAACAACACCACACCCGCACGGGTACGTACTCGCCCCGATGAGGTGTGGTCACCGGCAGGCATGCTTGAGTGGATCAGGCCCGAATCTCCGCGAAGTATAGCTGAACCCCCAAGGCCTGTCAAATGCTTCGGCGTTCCTCCAAGAACCTCCATGCCGATTCCAGAACCTCCTCCTCGGTCAGATCATCGGTGCATACATAGAGATCACAGTGCGCCCTGGCGTGGGAAAGACGATCCTTGAGTCGTTCCAACTCCCGTGGCTCCCAGTGGCTGCCACTGCGCTCCCTGACGGTGGCAAGATTCGCATCCAGGTAGATCAACACGTCCGGCTTGTGCACACGACACCACATCGTCGGCACGTACGAGTGCTCCTGCGCCGCCGAGTGAGCATCGTAGCCCATCTGACAGAGTCCCCGCTCCAGCGTGGTCTTGCCCGAGGCGCATGGACCCACGATGAGGATACGCACGCATCACCCCTTGGGCATCGGGCCGGCTCACAGGATCCCCGGCAAGCCTCAATCTGCGAGCCCTGGCGATCTCAGCCGGCCCCTCGTGTTTCGAAGTATTCCCCATTCCCCAGCGGAAAGCGAATGCTCAGTCTGCGGACCGTGTCGCTCGGGTCTCCCTCGGTAATGGCCACCACCAGAACGCTCGAGTCATCCACCGGTCTATCCTGATCGACTCGCAATACCTCGTCCAGTATGCGGGCGGCCAGGTTCTGGGGCGGACAGGCGCCCGTCTCCACACACTCGACGATCAACTGCCGAAGATCCAGTAACTCGCCCGTGCGCTCCCCGGCAGACAGCACTCCATCGGTGAACACAACCACATAGGTGCCGACCTGCATGAAGACCTCACTGATGACCGGCTTGGTCAGTTGGTACACACCCACGGGAACGCTAGGCGCATCCAGGACTCGAAGCCCATCCGGAGTATAGATGAAGACCGGGCAGTGACTGTTGCGTGATAGGACGATGGTACGCGTGCGCAGATCCAGCGAAACGATGTTCAGAGTCGCAGAGACCTTGCCCCCACGATGCAGGAAGAGGTAGTCGTGAGCCGCTCGAGCCGCCGCCCCGTCCCGCACTCCCTCGGCGAGCAGGGAGATGACCTTCCGGGCCACCATGTTGCTTATTGCCTTCGCCGCCCTTCCGCTCCGCTGCCCGTCCACCAGGACGAGCGACAGTCCTCCGAAGGGACGCTCTATCATCTCAAGCGTGTCGCCGCTCTCGCTGGTAGCGTACTTCTTGACTTTCGCAGCCCCCACCCGAACTTCCATCCAGCATCTCCCCGGCACCCAAGCCCGGTACAGCCTACGAACCTATTGAAGGGTGCCTCCTGGACTTGTCGAAGAAGGAGTCTCCAACCCTCTGCCTCGTGCGAACTCGACAATCGGACGAGCCTCTCAGAATCCCAGCAAATCAGAGCCTGCTTCTCGGCCCTGGACCAGCTCTTCCGCTGTCTCTCCCACAGGGACGCTTCATGCCCGGAAACAAGCTCCTCGCAGTACGCCAGCTTCACCGGCGGCCGCCTGCTGGCTAACAGACCCCCCCTCGACCCATGTTGGGTCAGTTGCAGAGAGACGTCACTCGTCGAGGCAGTGTAGTAGGAACCGTCCGAGCATCTGGAGCCACGCCTGCATCCCGAATCCGTCCCTGGGGCAGAACCCATCTGCAGGAGTCGTCACCCTTCGACAAGCTCAGGGTGACTGGCACATACTGCAATCAGTAGCCATCGCGCCGGTCGCCCCGTTGCCTGAGAACCCCACCTGTCAGCAGCACCAGACCATCTCAGACCTATGCAGACGCGCGAAGCACCCTCCTGTAGACCGCCATGGTTTCGCGAGCAGTTCGTTCCCAGGAGAATCGTGCCACCTGAGCCATTCCCTTTGCCCGCAACTCCTCTCGCAGAGACGCGTCCCGCGCCAGCCGTCCCACGGTCTCCCCCATCTCGTCAGCATCACGGGGGTCGAAGTACAACACCGCATCACCGCCCAGCTCCGGGAGACTCGACGCGCGACTGCACACCACAGGAGTACCACAGGCCATGGCCTCCAGTACCGGGAGTCCAAAACCCTCGTAGAGGGACGGCACCACGCAGAGGTCCGCCGCACTATATACGGCCGCCAAATCCTCCTCCGACACGTAGCCAGCCACCAGGACGTGATCGCGACACTCGTGCGACTCCAGCTTTCGGAAGAAGCTCTGGTAGAGCCACCCCTTGCTGCCCACGACCACCAATCCCAGATCAGGCACCCGTTCCTTCGCGATCACGAAAGCGTCCAGCAGACGAGACAGATTCTTGCGGGGCTCGATGGTCCCCACGGTGACGGCAAAGCGTTCCGGCAAGCCGTACCTCCGTCGCACCCGAGCGATCTCGTCGTCAGCAGCCGGACTGAGATTCGCTGACGCTCCCTCATAGACTACCGTGACCTTCTCCGGCCGGACTCCATACAGTCGCACCAGATCCCTCTTGCTGGACTCGGACACGGTAATCACGGCGGTGGCGCGGCGCACGAAGAGTGGCATGGCCGCACCGAGATACGTGCGGTTGAGGCGCTTGTGATACTGAGGAAAGAGGTGATAGATGAGATCGTGCACGGTAAGCACGGTAGGCACGTCCCGAAGAGGCATGAGAAGATGCTCGGTCGCGTGGAACAACTCCGCCCCCGGGATCAGCCGGGCGTAGTCCAGTCCGAGTAGCTGACCCAGCCACACCGCCATGCGCCATGGCTTGTAGCCCGCTCGCACCGTGCGCGTGGGGACTCCGTCCAGCCCCTCCACCAGCCGAGTTGCACGGTCACGGTTGTAGAACAGCGCCAACGACTCAGAGACCTTGTGAGTCATCTCGTTCTGCAGCAGAGCGCGCGCCAGACTTGCCGCATACCGCCCTAGCCCCGCACGGCCGTGCGCCGCAGCCGAGACATCCAGGTAGATGGACATATGATCTACGCGCCCGCGCCAGAAGTTGGCCGCCCGACGCCTGACACAGGAATCAGTTTGCCCCCATTCAGACGTCCCCTCATCGTCCCCAGCGGCACAGACCTCATTCTGCCGCAGGTTCCTCAACCAGGGACGGGCCTGGGTCTCCCCCCCGCAGCCGCACTATGCCCCACACCGCTGCAGCGGCGAACACTGCAACAACCGCCTCGGTAACGATGAGGTTGCCGGATCGGGCTACGAGGGGCACTATGAAGTCCAGCAGGGCGTGAGCCAACACGGCTATCCAGAGCCAGCGGCGCTCCCTCCGCACGAAAGCCTGTAACACGAGGACCGAAAGACACACCTGAATAGGCAGGGTCAGGATTCTTTCGACCCCGCCCAGGATCGGCTGCCATGGCGGCATCGTTCTATACTGCTCCTGGGCAGCCAACACGGCATCCAACTGCTCCGCCGGAAACGCGGTCCCAATCTGACTTGGATCCAAGGGACTGATGAGCACATAGCCGATGAGGCTGGTCACCGCCAGCGTGCCCACCAGAATCATCGATTCTATGCCCCCATGTCCAAGTCCGTACATCACCCCGTTCGTCCAATTCAATTCCGCCCCCACCCGGGGAAACAGGAAACGGTACCCCAACCAGCGCCCGATCTCCTCCACCAACCCTGCGCTGACGGCGGCCACAGCCATCCAACCCACCGTGAGGATCGTCGATTCGGCGATCTCGGGGCCCACGACGGAATTGAGGTACAGCATGAGGGGCACACGACTGAGAAGCTGGAAGACCGCGAAGATGAGCGCCCCGTTCAGCCAGACGCGCCACCCGGACCCGTATCTGCGCTTGAACCAGATCGTGACGCCGATCGGGAACCCGAAATCGATCAGTATGGCGATCGCGAAACTGATCACAACCCTGTAATCCATGGAGCCTCCTCCGGCTACACGCCAGCACCGACGCGGAGCCTCACTCCGCTAGAGAGCGAGATCGTAGATCCGATACGTCCTGTAGATCTTGCCTCCCAGGCTCTCGATTCCACGCCGGACCTTGTAGTTATCTTCCAGGATCCAGGACATCTCACAGTTGTCATAGCCCGCCGGCATGGCTGCCTTGGCTGTCGTTAGATAGAAGAGCGCATCGATGCCCTTGAGACGGTGCTCCTCCAGCACCCCCATGATGAGCAGCCGCATGTCCTTGACCTTGCGCCTGTACCACAGAAACTTGAGCAAACCCAGGGGCGTGAGCCGTCCATTCAGGTGAATCAGGATCTGGTTCGCATCGGGCACACCCACCGACACACCCACCACCTTGCCATCCATTTCCGCAACGTGCACCAAGCATGGATCCATGATCAGCTTGAGGTCGTAGGCCAGCTTGCGAAACTCGGCGTCAGTCATCCGAATGTCGCCCCAGTTCTTCTCCCAGGCCTCGTCGTAAACGACCTTGATTTTGGCAATCTCCTCGTCGAAGTTCTTCACGTCTAGTGGGCGTATCACAATGCCGTGGCGCCTCTGCATCTTCTCGGCAACGCGTCGAACCTTCTCCGGAACGTTCCTCTCGAAGTCCTGAACCTTCAGAGTGAAGGCGTGAATATCCTTGACCTTGGCGAACCCAAACCGCTCGATGAAACCCTCGTAGTAGCGAGGGTTGTAGGTCATCATGACGACCGGCGGGCCGTCGAATCCATCGATAAGCAAGCCGATCTCCCCATGGATGTCCATGCTGAAGGGACCGCGCAGAGTGTTCATGCCCTTCGCCCGAACCCACTCCCTCGCCCTGCCAAGGAGAGCCTCTGCCACCTCGTAGTCGTCGACGCACTCAAACAGACCGAAGAAGCCGGTCTTCTCGCTGTGCGTCTCGTTGTGATTATCATTGATGAACGCCGCGATGGTACCCACGACTCTCCCGTCGCTCCGAGCCACGAAGAACTCGCCCTCCGCGTGCTCGAAGAAGGGGTTCTTCTCGGGATTGATCATATCTTTGCGGTCCATGATCAAGGGCGGCACCCAATAGGGATCCTCCAACTGCTCACGATAGAGCCACAACGGGAACTTGATAAACTCCATCTTCTCCCTGCTGGTGACGGCTGGCTCGATGATGACGTCTGACCCTGGCATGAATCCTCCTCACCCAGATTGAGGCGCGACAACACAAGGCTCACAAGTCCATTATAGACCGGTGAGCCATGCATGTCAACGCCCTTCACGAATCGCGACTGACCGGGGCCGCGCCCCGCTCCTCACTGAAACCGGCCGGGCGCCCGTGTCTCCCCCAGGTCGGCCGGCCATCTCAAGACCGCACGGATGGCAAGCAGCCACTCGGGCAGGTACTGAAGATCGCGAGCAGGCAGACCGGAGATACCCTCTTGCGGCGTTATCACCCACCTGGAGGCCACGCCTCGCCCTGGAGGCCTGCGGGGCTCGGATGTCGAACGAACTGCTCTCGCTTTGCTGCCCACGGCTCTTTCCCCACACTGTCTAGCGGCAACCATCGTCTCAGCCATCCATCATAGAGACGACTTGTTACATACAACACCGTGACCGGCAAGATGACTCTCTCCATCCGCTTGCCTCACCGGCGCCCCGGCACCTGGCCTTAGCTCTCCATTCTGCAGAATCGGAAGTCGGCAAAGGAGCCTGGTGTCTCACCGACGGTCACCTGGGGCGCAAGGCGAGCAGAGATACGCACCGATCCGCTCGGTCCCCAGGCATTCTCCAGCGCGTGTCCAACAATGCCAACCGACCAGTGGTCTGGCGTGTCCGATCGGCGAGGCAAGCCGAGAGCAGCGTTGCCGGCTCCAGCGAGAGAGGACAGACCCGGGAATGCCGGCCGTCGAGGAGAATGGCATCTAGCGCGAGAGGCCGGGAAGCAGGGGCAAGAGATCAATGCTCGCCCAGCAGGTGCGAGCCAAGTGGATGCCTTTGGGGGGGAAGTGGGCGTTTATCACGCGCGGGCCCTTCCCGTTGAGGAACTCGGAGGATCGTTTCGGCCTAATCCACCAGACGAGGGGACAGCCTGCGCCAGTCCAGCCGGTAGTTGCAGCCGACGAGCTCGTTGATGCTGAGCTGCAGATTCCAGACGTCTACGAAGAGCCTGGTGCGCAGAGCGCTCACACTGCTCTCCCAAGGATTCGGGGAGTGCGAGGCGCACTCCCCGGGGCAATCACTGCGAACGGCGGATCTCCGGCGAGTTCTCTCACCGGCACACGTTCGCGGGCTCTAATACGCACATTATGCTGCAAGCCACAACGAGTGTCAATACCCAGACACGGCATGTCATCCTGCCCAGCAGTCTCACACAGCGCACGGTACACCCGCCGCCAACACCGTGAGCCGCCTGCGCAGAACACCACCTGGGCGCGGAGTGATCCCGCCCCTGGCATCACAACCCGCCGTGCAACCTGAGCGTCGCCATCGACCCTTCCGAGCGATCGCCCACCGGCTCGCCCTAGTCTCTTGCCCTCAGCCGCCCGGTCCACCGGACCACGGGCGGCAGCCGCAGAGCCAGCAGCAGGCCCAACAGCGCTCCGCAGACTACGGGCGTTGGCCTCAGCTCCTTGAAGGACCACGCGTAGTGCCACACCGCCAGAGCTCCTGCCACGTACACCGCACGGTGTAGGCGCTTCCAGTTCTTGCCCAGGCGCTTCATCCAGCCCTTGGTGGAAGTCACAGCCAGCGCGGTCAGGATGATGAGGGCACCGAGGCCGACCAGGATGAAACGGTCATCCCGGATGGCCAGGAGAATCAGGTCGAGATCGAAGCCGTAGTCCAGCCCCACGAAGATGAGGAAGTGAATGGCAGCATAGGCGAAGGCATACAGCCCCAGCGCGCGGCGTGCCTTCAGCACCGTGCTGAGACCGAAGATCTTGGCTACGATGGTGGGCGTTAGCGAGAGCAACAGAAACACCACCGCCAGCCTGCCAGACCACCGCGTGGCCTCACCGATGCGATCCGGGCCCAGCCGATCTCCCGCGTAGGCACAAGCCAGCGCGACCAGTGGGGCCAGCCCGAAGAGGTGCGTCCCTACCCTGAGCCAGAGCGTCTTGCGTGAGCCCTCCATCAGAAGAACACCGTCAAATCCATCCCCTCGTAGAGATGGGCTACTTCCTCTTCGTACCCGTTGAACATCAGCGTCTTGCGTCGCCCTCGCTCCCCGATGCGGCGTTCCGTGGCTTGAGACCAGCGCGGGTGAGGCACGTTCGGGTTCACGTTAGCGTAGAAGCCGTACTCGTGCGAAGCCGCGGCCATCCACAACGAAGTCGGCATCTCCTCCACCAGGTCTATCCTCACGATGGACTTGATGTACTTGAAACCGTACTTCCAGGGCACCACCAGCCGCACGGGCGCGCCGTTCTGGGCAAGCAGCGGCTTGCCATAGATGCCTGTCGCGAGGATGGTCAAGTCGTGCATCGCCTCGTCCAAGCGCAGCCCCTCCACGTAGGGCCACTCGTACCCTCCCGACCTTTGTCCCGGCATCTGGTCAGGCGCGTAGACCGTCTCGAAACGCACGTATTTGGCCTCCGGCTTGGGCTCCACCATCCCCAGGACTCTGCTCAAAGGAAAGCCGATCCAGGGAACTACCATCGACCAGGCCTCGACGCAGCGCAACCTGTAGACACGTTCCTCCTGCTCGAGCTTCAGCAGATCGTCCAGCTCGAACGTTCTGGGATTCTGGACCAGTCCTCCCACCTCCACCTGCCAGGGCGAGGTTGCGAAGTCGCGGGCCAGCGCTACCACCTGGGTCTTACCCATGGAGAACTCGTAGTAGTTGTTGTACGTAGCAACGGTCTCGAAGGGGGTGAGGGCATCACCCAGTTCGTCCGCGTTCTGGCCGGCAACTGGCGCCTCGTCACCGGGCGTGGGGCTGGGCGAGGATGTCGCGCAGGCGCCCAGCGCGAATCCGGCCGCCAGGACACCCAGCCCCTTGATGAACCGCCTACGATTCACGTAGAGATGCTCCGCCGTGATCTCCGATAGGTCTATCTTAGCCATGTGTCACCTCCCTGCAAGCAGAGGGCGCTGAGTATCCTGATTCACTCTGCATCCCCTGCCTCCTTGTGGAGTCTATGCCTCTTCACACCAACCCCACGCCTTTCCCGGGGATTCGGTTGGCCTCCAACACCAGCCCAGGCGATCTTCGCGAATCGATCGGACCAGCCATCACCGGCACTGGCTGACCCACGCGGCATCAGTAAGGCGAGATCAGACCTGGCCGATTAGGATCCTCCTTGTCCCTCTTCATGAGGCCGCATCCCCACGCACGGCTGGCCCGAGCTGGCAAGGCTTTCCTTCGCAGGCAAGCCGGACTCGAACCGGATGCGCAGTTTCGCTCCGAGCGCGTTGGCAACGCGCTTCAGCAGTGACACCGAGGGGTGCCCCACCCCGTTCTCCAAGCGCGAGATGTTCGATTGCCGGGTACCGATCTTCTCGGCCAGCTCCATTTGCGTCATCCCAAGCTCAGCCCTAAGGCGTATGATCTGCCGCGCTATCTCGAACTCCGGAGCAAGTTCCTCATAGGCCTTCGCGAACTCCGGGTCCTTCCGGAACTCGGCAAGTAGCTCTCTAGCTTTCATCGCAACGACTGCTCCTTATACCATTCCTTTGCTTTGCCAGCCCTACTGTCCGCGGCCTTCACATCATCTCCAGTAAACCCCGGCCCCTGCTTCCGGAAGGCATGAACAACCACAATGATGTGCCCTATGCAAACAAAGAACAGCCGGAAGGAAGAGACCCCCAGAATTCGTAGCTCGAGAACGCCTTCGCGAGAGCGTTTGACCTTCTTGACGTGACCCGAGCCCAGTCTATGAGGGCCGAATTCCTCCAGGGACTCCAGCCTGCGCATGATCCGTGCTCGGTTCTTGCGCGGCTGTTGCTGGATAGCCTTACGAACCGGTCCCGCTTCACTCCAAGGCGGGTACAGCTCCACGGTCCAATTGACGGGGTCAGTGTGCATGGTCGTCCCCATCTGCCGCTATTATATCACTTTTGATATGTTTGTCAAATCGCGCCAACACCAGCGGCCCGGGTACATGGTACAGCACCTGCGTCAGCCCGTGCCCATGCCGCGGCAAGTGGTCCATCTGTCAGTCGGCGGCATCGATCTCCCTGCGCGGCCACTTTTGAGCCACACCTACCATCGCTCTACCGCCCACTCTGCTTGCGCACAGTCACTGCACTTGCAGGAAGGCATTGATGAAGTCGTGGCGTGCGAAGTGTGCGACCGGGGTCAGGACGATCCCAGGCCAGCCAGCAGCCGCCAGCTCAGTGCCTGCCAGACCAGACTCTCCGCCAGCGTAGGGTGGCGACGCTCCTCACGGGCAAGAGCCTTGAGGTTCTCCCACTGCCCCCACTCTGGACACGGAACGCTCTCCCCCTCCCTTTCTCCACATCCTTGCATGGAGAGGGGGGCAGGGGATGAACCCCACCCGCCTCCCGGCTTCAGCCCTTGCTCCCCGGGTCTTCAGGACTCAGCGGTGAGAGTGTACTGAATCGTTACACCATCGACGTAGTTGTGCACCTGGACTATGTAGGCCCCTGGCTCGTTCGACGAGAAGGTAGCCTTCCGCTCGGTGGGTCTGGTGGTCCTCTTTCCTTTCGCCACCTCGCCCGACGGACCGTAGATCACAAAACCTACATCCCTGGCGATGGCGGGATTGTCCGGCGTGAAGGTCATCATCACCGTCACCTCGGAGCTATCGCCCGCATAACCGAGATCGTAGACGGCGTAAGCCCCGGCCCGGCTACCGCTAAGACTACCCGAACCAGGTTCCTCAAGCCCTGCGATGCCCTCGGGCCCAGCCGACGGGGCAGGGGCCACTGGCGCGGCAGTCGGGGCCGATGACTGCTCAGGTAGTCCCGTCGCGACGATCGTATAGTCTATCGCACGGTCTGGGATGTAGTTGTAGACCTGCACGAGCCACGTCGCCTCGTTGTCGTCGCTGTATTGGAGCTCCAGCACACCCGCATCGGCCTTCACATTGGGCTTGCCCTGCCCGATCACGTACCCGGCGGGCCCATAGACGTTGAAGCCGACTCCCAGACTCGTGACCGGATCGGCGGGCACGAATACCAGCCCTATCGTCACCACGTCCCGATTGCCCGGGTAGTCAATGGTGTAGTAGGCGAAGGCACCAGCTCGGTTTCCCGTGAGTGCACTACTCACCGGCGAGCTGCCAGTCAGAGCTTCCCGATCTTCGTTCTCCGCTACGATGACACCTGCAGCGCCCAGGCCCAGCACTAGGGCTGAGACCAACATCCAGCCTAGCTTTCTACGCAATTCCCCCTTACACATCTTTCCCTCCTTCGGAATCACTCGCCGTGGCTCTCACTCACGGGAAGTGCGGAGTTGCCACGCTGCCTCCGCCACATTCATGATCACGTCCTCCGTCAGCATATGCACGTGTCGCGGCAACCGGACGATCCGTTGGTCGACGGCATCAATCTGCTTCTGCGGCCACTCCCTGGTGGCAGCCTGGCAGCCAACGACCTGCCACCCACTCTGCTTGCGCGCAATCACTACACCTGGAGCAACGGATCGACGGAGCGGTGCGTGTGCGAAGATCCTCGGCGCAGCCAGCACGACGGCGATTCCTCGCTTGTGTGCGCGCAAGCCCATACGCATACGCATTGGTGGGTTCGTTAGGCAGGACGAAGAGTTGAGTGAAGCGAGATGTAACTCAATTATAGCAAATGGAGGAGTGGATCGCAAGGAGGCCACCTGGATCAGCCGCATCCTCTGCCAAAGAACTGAACGCAGTCACCAACGGCCAGAAAGAGAAGGACGGCTGCAATGCAGCCGTCCCGACTCAGCTCACCACGGGTGGCACCGGCACGGGGGGCCTGATCGGCACCCCTCTGGCCGCCGCTGGATGTTCCTCTCCTCACATGCCGCTCACGTGACCAACCGATTCCGTTCAGCGTACTTCTCCAGGACCTCGAGTTGCTCGAGGTGATCGAACTCCAACGCCAGACCGGGCTCCTCCACGATCACCAGATTCGCTCGCGGCCCCAGCCTGTCCTCGACCAGGCGGAGGGTGGCCTTCTCCACCCGATCCGGTCCGGCAGCCCCTTGCCCCCCCTCGTCTCCACTGTCACCGGAGCCTTCCATCAGGATCCTGGCCAGGGGCAACATCGCTCGAAGTCCCACGGTGCTTACCAGAGTGCGGGCTATCTTCCACGCGCCGCGGACGGTCCGCCGGTTCAACCTACGAATCGTCATGATCTCCTCGAACCTCCTGCGGCCGACCTCGCTCAGGGAGTCCGGCCGTAGGAGATACGTCTCCGTGTGCAGGTATGACCCTCCGCGGAAGGGAATGAAATCATTCCCGTACGCCTCCCGAAGCTCGTCAGGAACGGCCGATCTAGGCAACATCCCAAGGTAGAGATCTGCCTCCGGTGCCTTCTCGCAGACTTCCATGAAGTGCTCGAGAGCTGCGGTGGAGAGAAGCGGCAGGTCGCCCGACACAACCAGGACGAAGTCGCCCTCTGCGCAGTCTCCGTGCTCTCTGGCCCCTCTAACCCCATTCGCCATGCTTCGGGTGCTGGACGCTCCCTGTGGCACCAGGTACAGCGGATGATCTGTCGAGAAGGGATGCCCCTGGATGCGCTCGGGAGGAGCTGCGATGCAGATCGCCTTGCACCACCTCAGCTTGTCTATGGCCCGAAGCACGCGGTTTCCCACCAGGCCGTCACCAAACCGCATGAAGAACTTGCTTGGCTGACCAGCTCCACCCAGGATCTCGGGATTCACATCGCTCCCCGCAAGAACGACGATAGCAAGCTCACCAAACTCCATGGGTCCTCCCTCCTCGTGCTGTGAGTAGGAAATCCACCAAGGACCCTACCCTGCCTGGCAGGGTCCGCGTACCCAAAGGAAGGTTTCCGGGGAAGCGTGAGAGGATGCCGGAGTGCTCGGGGTAGCAGCGTTGCCAGTGCAAGGGGGATTGCCTCACTTCGGCCTCGCCACATAGATGGAGACTGGTCCAACGCGGACTCGCGATCGCGAGATCCCCCTCAGCAGGGGTTTGCGGCGGAACTCGGTCCATTCTGCCTCCGAGGCGCTCCGAGAGGTGCGGGGCGGTCTTAGACCGGGCAGACATCGACGCGAATCCTCCTCCGGTTTCCGGCGCGATGGCGGGTCGACTCTCTAGGTACCGCGTGAGTCCACTGCCATGACCTGCCTACTCATTATAGCAGAGAGAAGACGGTGGCGCAACGACCACCGAGTGCATTCCGAAGCTCGAAGAAGCCCTGCGGGAGGCCTAGAGGGTCTCGCGCAGCGGACTGAGAGGCCGGCCATGCCCGATTCACAGGGTTTCGGTTTCGCCTACCACCCAGACGCGCGAGGCTGCGCACTTCCGCCTCACCGTACCTTCTCCAGCCCCTCCTCGATTCCGAAACGCACCACAGTCGCGAAGATCGTAGGATCCAGCACGTAGATGATCGCGAAGGCACCGAGGAAGATGATGGCTGCCAACCACCTGGTGTAGCGGCCCCGTGTGCGCGTGAAGAGAATCACCGCCAGAACGGCCATGATCGCTGGTGCGACGATCTTCACATCACCGAGAGGCACCGTGTAGCCCGCCACGGTCTTCTGCGTTGAGCCGAGGATATCGGCGACGTTCACGCTGATGTCTCCGACGATCAGAACGATCTCGGCTACGAGAACGAGAAGCAGGACCCAGGAGGCCCATTTGGTCGACACCCCTTCCGTCCGGTACACCTCATAGATCACAGTGGGCACCAGGCAAGCTATCACTACCAACGGATCGGAGCGAAGCACGCCGATCACGGCCCCGGCCAATGCCACGATGGTGAGCAGAAGACATACTGGTGCAGCTCTCTTGAATGGTTTAGCCACAAGAACCTCCGTTTCGGGGGAGACGGCAGTCCCGCCGCGCCCGAGTATGACACACCTGTCCGGAGAGACGGAAGATGAATCGGATCAAACCCCTGTCGAGGACCCGACCTGCTCACTCGGTACAAGGGTACGGCCTCCCGAACTCCGCCCGGTCAGCAACACCTGCGCTACTCGTCCCGCCTGCTCTCCGGCGCGCAACACGAGGTCGACCCAAGGCATCAAGCTTCGAGCCCCGTGGCATGAATCGGCAGGTAGATCTTGAACGTCGACCCGCGACCAAGCTCACTCTCCACAGAGACCCATCCATCATGCTGCTTGGCGATCCCGTAGACCACCGAGAGCCCCAACCCGGTCGCCTCGCCAATCCCCTTGGTGGTGAAGAATGGCTCGAACAGATGTCCCAGTGTCTCGTCCCCCATACCCGCGCCCGTGTCCGCAATCGACAGACAGGCGAAGCAACCCGGTCTGCTCTCCGGCAGCGCCTTGCACTGCTTCTCGCTCAACTTCACCCTCGTCGTCACAATGGTCAGAGTTCCCCCGTCACCCATGGCAGCGCGCCCATTGGACGCCAGGCTCATGATCGCGGTGGTCAACTCCTCCCGGTCAGCCTTTACCACGACTGCTGCCGGATCGAGAAGCACCGCGAGGTCGACGCCTTCGCCCAGCAAACTCCGCAGCCGGCCCTCCAGCCCCGCCACCAGCTCGTTCAGATCAACTTCCGCCAAGCGCAGAATCTGCTTGCTGCTGAAGGCCAGTATCTCGTGAATCAAGGTTGCCAGCCGCTCGCCTGCGGTCCTGATCTCCTCGACGTCCTCGTGCAGAGGTCCATCGGCATCCAGACGGTCCAGCAGGAGCTCGCTGTATCCAATGATCGGCGTTAGAAGGTTATTGAAGTAGTGAGCCACGCCACCGGCCAATCTCCCCACCGCCTCCATCTTCTCCGCCTGACGCATCTGCTCTTCAAGACGCTTCTGCTCGGTGACGTCCCGGGCGAAAACGGCCAAACGCGTGACCTCACCACAGGCACCGAAGACCGGGTAGACAGTGGCTTCCGTGATCACCCCTGCGTTCGCCTCCTGGATGCTGAGGGGTTCCCGCGAATCCACAACCAGGGCAACCTGCTCCCGTCGGAACACTGCCACGTCCCGAGGGAACAGATCGTGCATGCACCGTCCAATCAGTGCCTCGGCAGGACCACCAAACTCGTCGGCCATCGCGCTATTGAGACCCAGGATAGTCCCATCAGTGTCTACCAACATCGCCCAATCGTGTAGGGTGTTGAGTAGCGCGCGTGCTGTCTCCTCGCTCTCACGCAGCGCCTCTTCTGCCCTCCTGCGCTCGGCCAGCTCCCTCTGTGCGGATTCATACAGCCGTCGGTTCTCCCTGACCAGGCGCTGCTTCTCCAGTGCCCCCTCGATAGCAAGCACCAACCCATCGATGTCTAAGGGCTTGGTGATATAGGCCGACGCTCCTTCATTCACAGCCCGGATCGCGGTGTCTGTGGATGCATACGCAGTGCTGACGATAATGGCGATGTCAGGATGCATCTCCTTCAGGGATCCGATCAGATCCACACCCTGGACATCGGGCAGCCTCATGTCCAATAGTACCAGATCGAAGGCCCTGTCCTTCCCGCTCTCCAGGACCGCTTGCCCGGTACCTACGGACTCCGTCTGGTAGCCCTTCTTCTGGAGGATGAGGCTCAATGTCCGGCGAATGCTCAGGTCATCGTCAACGATCAGGATCACCGCTCTCTCGTTCACTAGCGAGTCCTTTCACCGCACTGTCAACCTGGTTGATGTCCGAGGCCCTCGATCCCGAATCCCCTCGCCTGCCAGCAAGCCGTCGTGCATTGCGCCACACTCCCGCGGCACCAACATGACAGTGCAGCCAGGTCAGTGCCGGGTCTCCGGAAGACCTCTCAGACAGGCGGACCTTGTCATCCCCAAAGCTTCTCCTCGTGCTCATCGTCACCCCGAGTCACACGCCAGCGCACTGTGATGCGCTCCGATGCATCCCTCGTCCTCTCCCCAGCCGGGCCTCGATGGAGGGAGCGACCGCTGCGCTCTCAAGTCACGCGCTATCTTGCGCGGACGCGCCCGAAGCCAGACCACCTCCTACGGGCAGCCGAACCGTGAAGGCACTGCCCACTCCGACCTCACTGTGCACATCGATAGTTCCTCCGTGCCCCTCAACCAGAATCTTTGCCAGAGCCAGTCCCAGGCCAATACCTTTGGCCTTGGTGGTGAAGAGCGGCTCGAAGAGCCTCTCTAGATCCTCACCGGGAATCCCCACACCCGTGTCTCTGACAGTAATGGCCACGCACTCGTGCCCGCCCATCCGCTCCAGCGCACAAACAGCAGAGCTGATGGTGAGCTTGCCTCCGTCGGGCATCGCCTGAACGGCATTGGCAACAAAGTTGCCCAACACTTGTGAGAGATGGTCTGAGTCCCCCTCTAACTCAGGCAATGAGCCATCCAGATCAGTCACGACCTCGACGTTCCCAGGCATACTCACGCGTTCCAGAACCTTGGACACGACGTCGTTGATGCTTACACTCTGCTGCTCGGGCGACTTGACCCGAGCGAAACCCAACAAGCTGTCGATGATCCCTGCTGACGCCTGCACCTCCCTTTCCAGGATATCCACCATCTCGTCCACATCCTGATCTTGACTCCCAAGAATCATCTTCAGATAGTAGACCGCGTTCTTGATTCCGGCAAGGGGATTCCGGAGTTCGTGAGCCACGCCACCGGCAAGCTGGCCCAGCACGGCGAGCTTCTCCCTCTGCACAAGCAACTCCTGCGTAGCACGCAGATCCCTGGTGCGTTCCTCCACCATGTGCTCCAGCCGCTCCGAGTACTCCTTCAGCTTCCGCTCGGCCCGCTTGCGATCCGTTATGTCCAGAAGGGACGCGACACTCTTCTTGGTGCCAGGGATCATGTCCACCGCCAAGAGTGCCTCTCTCACCTCGCCGTTGCCCCGAACGAAACGGAACTCGTATCTCCTCGGGGCGCTTCCCGACTGCTTCCTCCTGCGCGAGTGATGCTCGAGTAGTCTCTCCCGGTCCGCTTCCAAGACGAACTCTGCCCAGCTCTTCTTCCCCTCGATCTCGTCCCGGGACAACCCTGACAATTCGACGAAGCCTCCGTTTGCCAGCGAGATCGTGGTATCATCCTCGACGATGATAGTAGCCGCACCGGTGTTCTCGAACACCGTCCGATACTTCTCTTCGCTCTGGCGCAGCGCCTCCAGCGCGAGCGCACGCTCCGTGATGTCGCGCGCAACACCTCGAAACCCGATTGGGACTCCGCCAGAATCCACCATCTGCGTGAGATTGATCTCAATCGACAGCTCGGCGCCTCGCGCGGTAACGACCCTGCAGCCATCGCCCGTGCTGGGTGCACCGGTTGCGTGCACACGACCGAAAGCCTGCGACGCCTTCCCGGCGTTCTCTTCGTCCAGATACTGCCTGTAGTTCACGCCTATCATCTCGGATCTTGGGTACCCCAGCATCCTGCACATGGCATCGTTACAGAAGGTAAGGCTCCCGGCCAGGTCCACCTCAAAGTAGGCATCTTCCATGGTCTCCAGAATGGTCCGGTACTTCTCCTCGCTGTCTCTGAGCGCCTTCGCGGCTCTCTCTCGCTCAGTGATGTCGATGGTCTGCACCACCACGCCCTTGCAGCACCCCTCCCTGTCTCGGAGCGGTTCCCACGAACTCATGGCATACCACGACTCACCGCTCTTCTTCTCCGCCCGGTACTCGAAGTTCCTGCCACTCACCCCGTCGCGAAAGGCCGCCTCGAAGGCCTTCCTCGCCGAGGAGGTATCATCGGGGTGCACCCACCACCTCACGTTCCCCTGCAGCTCGTCTTGAGAGTAGCCCGTCACGTCCGCACAGTTGGGGCTCACGTACCGGTTGTTTCCCTCACTGTCGGCGATCACCAGGACGCTTGGAGCAGTCTCGACGATGGTCCTGAACCGCTCCTCCGATTCCTGAAGCGCCGTCTCTGCTTGCTTACGCTCAGTGACGTCCTGTAGACTCCCCTCGCAATGAAGCGGCCGTCCTTCCGCATCCCGGCTGACTCCAACGTTGCTTCGCACCCACATCGTCGTACCGTCAGCTCTCCGGAACCGAATCTCAGCACCATCTGCAGCGGCCAGCCTCGCGAGCGGCTTGCCGTCCACGGAGCTCCCCTCTCGATCCAACCACATGTGCTCCACATTCTGCCCCCGCAGGCACTCCGCATCCGAGTATCCTAACATCATCGCCATGGCAGGATTCGCCTCTAGGATCTCTCCCTCGAGCGTGCTCCGATACACGCCCAGCGGCACGCCCTCGAACAGGGTGCGATACCGATTCTCGGACTCCTGCAACCTCTGGTGTGCCACCCATAGCCGCTCCAGAACTCGCTCCAGGCTTCCCGCTGCGGCCCACGCGATCAGACCGAGCACACCGAAGCCGAGCACAGCGGGCACGTTGGGGAAGCGCATCAGGCTCAGCGACAGTAGCGCTATCACGATGCTGCACACCCCGGCCACGACGAAACCGGCCCACGGCCGCAACAACGCGCTCGCAGCCAGTATTGGCAGAGCGAACAAGAAGAGCTCCCGTCCCTCGGCAACTTGCAGCGGCTCGTCGCTGAGGACCGTAATGAGTATCAGTGTCACCACGAACAGGACGCTCACCGCGTCGACGGATATGTGCTGCTTGAGAAGGTACAGCAACCCAAGGCTCGCGAATAGGGCGGCCAGGCCTATGCCCAGAGTTTTGACCTCCCCGACAGCGCCCGGCATGCCCATACTGCTCGCAGCGCAAACCGCGATCGCACAAACCGGGCCGCAGACAGCCATGCTGAGGAGCAGGTTGTTGAGAAGCCCCCGCCTTCGTAGGTCCATGGCTTCCCGGAGATCACTGCCGGCAGCAAATCGAGGCCCTGTCTTCCCTTGGGGCTCAATCGTCATTCGCACCATTCCCGCACCGCTCTCTCCTATCGAGCGACATCTTCGCTCCCTTGATCCTGCACCGTACCGGTCATTCCGTACCAAGCCCTGAGTCTCGCCCGTCACTCTCGCCAGATCACTCAGCGCGTGTCCACGGCACACCACCAGGCACACACCCGATCCGCCACCTTGCCGGCCGGCCCAACCCACGTCCGGCCGCATCCTCCTGAGCGGCTCAGTATCATCCTCATCTATCCAGACTGCTGTACGATGATACTCACCTTCTCGGTTCCTGAGATCTGCCGGTGACCCTCAGCGCTCCTGGTCAGATTTCCTGGTCCTATGCACCCCTCAAAGCGCCAGCGCTCTTCTTCGCCACCACGAGTCCAGAGCCTGCCCTGGGACTCTCCTGTCAGCTCCGCTCGGCCAGCCACCTGGTGGCGCCACGAAGCCCGCACAACACCCGGCGCATGTACATTATACCACCAACGATCCAGAAACCCGTAAAACCAGCGTCAATCCCACCCAAGACAGCATGACGCCTGTCCACACGATACTGCCGGCAGCGCTCTCCTCGCACTCCGGCACCTCCCGGAGAGAAGTCCGCTCTGCCCAATCACGAGCTTGTGAACCTCAACCCGGGTGAACGAAGCGCCCATCTCCACCGATCCGTTGAGGATGCCTCGTCCTCAGCGACTCCGGACCAGACGCAGTCCGCTGGTCCGGACTCCGGCTCATCCATGTCCCGCTCCCGGGCTTCCCTTGCCCGACACGTCAGGAGCAAAGCGAGGCCAGCTCCAATCCACGATGGGCCCTGTTGTCACTATCCGAGAAGTATGCTATAGTGGGCTTCGGCATCGGCGTGGAAGGGAGCATGTCGGTGCGTTGAGATCAGCTCTCGTGGACCCAAGGGCTGGCCGGCGCCTCTCCGCGAGCAGAGTCAGAGCGAGATCAAGTTGCGTGGGATGCCCGGCGCGCATTGTGGTCCTGTGTGGAGGGAGTCGTTACATGGCACGGAGTGTGGTAGAGGTTCGGAACTTGCTGAAGCGGTACAACGGCTTCACTGCGGTTGACGGACTCTCCTTTGATGTGTATGAGGGCAATGTCTTCGGTCTCCTCGGCCCCAACGGGGCCGGAAAGACCAGCACAATCCGTATCATCATGGACATCTTCAAGGCAGACTCCGGAGAAGTTCGCATTCTGTCGGAGCCACCTGGCGCGGCCAGAGAGAGGATTGGCTATCTGCCGGAGGAGCGCGGGCTGTACCGCAACCTGAAGGTTGAGGCAGTGCTGGTCTACCTGGCCAGGTTGAAGGGAATGGCCGGGGACATGGCCAGGCGTCGAGCTGCAGAACTGCTGGAGAGGGTAGATCTGACGCAATGGGCCGGACGCAAGGTCAAGGACCTTAGCCGAGGAATGCAGCAGAAGCTCCAGTTCGCGGCAAGCCTGGTTCACGATCCAGCTCTAATAGTCATGGACGAGCCGTTCCAGGGGTTGGACCCTGTCAACATCGAACTCATCAAGAACATGATAGAAGAGCTGCGCGAGCAAGGAAAGACCATCGTGCTCAGCACCCACCAGTTGAACATGGTGGAGGCGCTCTGCGACCGAATCGTGCTGATCAACCGAGGCCGCTCCGTGCTGTACGGAGAGCTGGAGGAGATCAAGCACCACTATGCTCCGCGTACGGTCCGTGTACGCACGGCCACTGCTCTCGAGTCCGTCTCCGATATCGCCCCGGTGGAGCGCCACGGCGCGGACCTGGTCTTCACCCTGGCCACCGGCAGCACGCCTCAGCAATTGCTGCGGGTCCTCGTGGAGCGCGATGTCCTCGTGGATGCGTTCGAGGTAGCCTCTGTGCCACTCGAGGAGATCTTCATCGCCGTCGTCAAGGAGGACAGCAGTGAGTAGGATTTGGATCATCGCCCAACACGAGTACCAGACCAGCATACGTCGCGTCGGCTTCATCATCATGACGCTGATCATACCGCTGCTTGGATTGGTGGCCCTGCTCGTTTCGGCCTTCTACGGGGGTCAGGCAACGGAATTCCTCAAGGGTCAATTCGGCATGGAACCACAGGCGGTCGGCGTGGTGGACGAGTCGGGGAGCTACTTCACGCCCATCATGGACCGTTACGAGAACCAGTACCAGCTTTTTGCCGATGAACCTGCGGCACGAGCTGCCCTTCTGGCTGACGAGGTCACCACCCTACTGATTGTCCGTGAGGACTATCTCGGCACCGGGCAGGTGACGGTGATCAACAAAGGCAGTGGGTTCGGGGCTGCGGTCATCGAGGATTCCCGGAGCGCCAGGTCCTTCTTCGTCGATCATCTGTTGAGAGGAGAGGTCGACCCAGCTCTGCGTGAGCGGGCAGCCCACCCCTTCGCCATTGAGTCCCTGACCATCGACGCGTCCGGCGAGATCCAGGGGGGCGGATCTCTCAGCATGATCACCACCTTCGTCATTCCCTACTTCACCGGGTTCCTCCTGATCATGACCATATTCGTCTCCTCCGGCTACCTCCTTCAGAGCGTGTCCGAAGAGAAGGAGACTCGCGTCATCGAGGTGGTCCTGTCTTCCGTAACGGCACAGGAGCTGCTGACGGGCAAGGTCATCGGTCTGGGAGCCCTCGGCTTGACCCAGATCCTCATCTGGCTGTTGTCGGCTTGGGGCCTTAGCTCGGGCGCGACGACTCTGATGGCATTGAACATCCCGCTGATGGATCGGCCTGAGGTTCTGATACTCGCAGTGGTATACTATCTCCTGGGCTACACGCTTTACGCCGTGCTCATGGCCGCCAGTGGAGCTCTGGGCACCACCATGCGTGAGTCCCAGCAGATCGCAGGCATCTTCTCAATGCTCGCCGCGGCACCGTATATGGTAAGCAGCTTCTTGTTCTCGAATCCCAACGCTGTGCTGGCTCGAGTGCTGAGCTTCTTCCCTCTGACCGGCGCCACGATGATGATGTTGCGTCTTCCGATGGCCGAGGTGCCGACGGTCGACATCATCGTCAGCATCATCGGGCTTCTGCTGAGCATCCCGGTGGTGCTCTGGGCAGGAGCGAAGGTCTTCCGCATGGGGTTGCTGATGTATGGCAAGCGGGCAAGTCTCCCCCAGGTCATTCAGAGCCTAAGGGAAGCATAGGCGCTACACGACTCGTACATGCATAGGAGAGGGGGAACATGGATCCCATTCTGAGCGGTCTTCTCATCTTCGTCGCTCGTGTGGCACACGTGTCACTGGGCACCATCCGCACGGTGATGACGGTGCGAGGTCAGAAGTACGTGGCCACCGCCATCGGCTTCGTCGAGACCTTGATCTTCATCCTGGCCATAAGCAACGTACTGCAGAATGTCGACAACGTATGGAACGTCTTGGGCTACTGCGGGGGCTTTGCAGCCGGAACCCTGGTCGGACTGATGATCGAGGAGAAACTGGCCCTGGGCTACGTCACGGTGAAGGCAATCTCGCCAAGCCCAAACGAGTCCGTGGCCCCCGCCCTCAGAGAAGCAGGCTATGGCGCTACGGAGATCCTGGGCACGGGACTCGAGAGCAGCGTGCACGTCGTCACCACCGTTGTCAAGCGCAAGAACGTTTCGGCCGTCGTCGCTCTCATAACCCAGGCAGACAAGGATGCCTTCATAACAGTTGAGGACACCGGCCGCGTGCTACGGGGTCATCTGGGACCCTCGCAGCAAGGTTGAGACTCCCGGCGTCAACAAGGTGGCAGCCATTGCCCGGCTTCCACCGCTTCCACGCTCCTGTTGGGCATACCGGTACCATGTCAAAGAGCTACCTGCTGCGGCATGCTCTACAAAACTTCAAACCACATCAACGCCCCAGCAACCATGAACGCCAAGGACGCGGCTCGGCGTAGCGTAGTCTCGGGCACAACGCGACAGGCCGCCTGTCCGCCCACGACGCCCAGCAGAGTTACCACAGCCAGAGCGGCCACTGCGCCCGTGAAGACGGACCAAGGTCGATCGCTCTTCGCGGCCATGGTTATCACGGCCAGCTGCGTCTTGTCGCCCAACTCGGCGACGAACAGCAGCGCAAACGTGCTCCCCACTGCCCTCCAGTCCATATCAGCCTCCAGACTAGCCTTATTCATAGCGAAGGATGGCTTCGCCCCTTCCCGTGACTGCCCGCCATCACCTCAGGGCCAGTCAGCGGCGATTAGGATGAGCGCGAGGCACCAACACGCAAAAGGGGGGCACACCGCCTCTAGCGGATGCGCCCCTTACCTCGTAAGACCACTATCGATACCGTACAAGCCTCACCATCGCCGGCCCGAGCGCCAGTACCAACAGGATCCCCAGAGCCACGACCCAGGCGATCATCTCGCGACGACGGCGGACCCTCCAGCACTCGCGATGGAAGGCCCATCGCCGGAACGAACCCCTGCCCGGCCGTACTCCCCAGAGACTGGGCTCCCCAAACGTGATCTGGCGATAGACCAGCTCTCGCTTGTTGAACACCGGCCTCCCGCACTCATGGCACCGCGGTATGGTCGCGCGACTCTTGTCCTTTGGCTCCACCCAGCCTATCCCACCGGATAGCCTTCCTGCGTCGACGCCGCCTAGCGTCGACGCAGGAAAGCCGGTACCTCAAGATTGTCACTCTCGAAAGCACGAGTGGGGAACTCGATCGTCTTGTCCTCACCGACGAAGCGAGGCTGCACTTTGACACCGGTCTGGAAGCCCGTAGCGATGATCGTGATCCGGATGTCATTGCCCATGGATTCGTCAATGACCGCGCCGAAGATGATATTCGCATCTCGGTGCACGGTACGACGTATTACGTCCGCCGCCTCGTTCACTTCGTGAAGCGTCAGGTCCGGCCCGCCGGTGATATTGAATAGCACTCCACTGGCCCCGTTGATGGTTACATCGAGCAGAGAATTCGAGATCGCCTTCTCCGCCGCCTCCACCGCCCGATCCTCACCACTGGCCCGACCGACCGACATGAGCGCCGCACCTCCCTCAGCCATCACAGCTCTCACATCATTGAAGTCCATGTTGATCAGGCCTGGTACGGTGATCAGCTCCGAAATGCTCTGCACGCCCTGTCGCAGGACATCATCAGCCACCCGGAAAGCTTCCTCCAGAGTCACCCTCTGTTCGACTATCTGCAACAACCGATCATTGGGAATCACAATGAGGGTGTCCACTTCCTGTCTCAGATTCTCCACGCCTTCGTCGGCTATTCGAGAGCGCTGGCTCCCCTCGAAGCTGAAAGGCAGCGTCACCACCCCGACTGTGAGCGCCCCCATCTCCTTGGCCATCCCAGCGATGATCGGCGCCGCCCCGGTGCCGGTTCCTCCGCCCATGCCGGCCGTCACAAAGACCATATCGGCCCCTTTGATGGCTTCATAGACGTCTTCAGCCGACTCCTCTGCAGCTCGTGCACCGATCTTAGGATTCCCGCCAGAGCCGAGCCCTCTGGTCACCTTCTCACCAATGCGAATCCTGACCGGCGCTTCAGACAGTACCAGCGCCTGGGCATCGGTGTTCACAGCCATGAAGTCAACGCCCTGCAGTGACGCTTGTATCATGCGGTTGACGGCGTTCGAACCACCACCGCCCACCCCCACAACCTTGATCTGCGCGAACTCCGTGACTGCGAGATCCGATCGCTTCATCTGCCTAGCCTCCTCGTCATCTCCCGTATGCCCTATCCGGTTTCTTGGGCATCGCTCGCGCTATTGCACACAGGGCCTCTGTTCCTGCTTCCACAGGTATCCACTAGCGCCAGACAAGACTCCTCACTACCTCTTTCACATCGAGCGGTCACCAAAGAGTCGCTGACCGACGGGAGCACCTCAGACCCAAGGAACGCGCGTACCTCGATCAACCACTGGGCGGCCGCAGCGACAGGGGCCGAGGCCAAGTACCTCTCTGCCCTGTCTTCCGTCGTCGGATGGCTTCCGCATCGGGATCGTCTGACACGATTTCAGTATATCACACGCCAATCTGCCTGTCAACGGATTTACGCCGCTTTTACGTCCGGCCCCAGTCCTGGGCGGCGTTGACTCGGGCAGCGCATACTACATGTTGGACCCACGCGCCACTGAGTACCACCTACGGTATGGACTTCCACTAACTGCTGTGTTCTTATGGGCAATCACGGGATTTACGTTGAATTTACCTTGATGTCGCCGGGACGCTCAGGATCTGTTCGTTTCACATCATTGTTCCGGCCACTTGTGCCATCATCGCTTCCGTGCTATCATACCCATGTGGTAAGTCGAGAGGTTCTCATGCGCAACATGTCTATGGTGCTGCTCCTGTGTACCATCGCAATGATCGTAGCCACTCCCGGAACGGCACAGACCCTTCCGGGTAGCACACCATGCCCGACGCCCTATCCCGGCCCGAACTGGCGGTCTGGAACGGACCCTTACCCATTGCCTGGTCCGACTCTGACTCCGACCCCCTCGCCAGACAGCACCACTCTCTACATCCCGTACTGGGTGTTGTCAGAGTCGGTAAGTCCGCAGTTACAGGGTTCCGGTCCGCATTCATCCATTCTCGGTTCGGCCGGCTCCATGAGCTTCGTAACGCGATCGGGGGACCAACTCTGGTGTGATGGGCGGCCCTTCAAATTCGCCGGCGTCTGCATCCACTACCTCAACGCCCCAAACTTCCCCGAAGAGGAAGTTGAAGGAATCATCGAGTACCTCTCCGAAGAAGGCGTTACTGCGGTCCGGTTGTGGTTGCTGCAGCGGTACGACCTTGACCGATTCGAGCGTCTCTTGGATCTTGGCCGCCAATACGACGTACGATTCATCGTCACCCTGGTGGACTACTACTTCAACAAGAACGTCTCCTGGTTCAAGACCGAGGGACTCCACGAGTACCTCGACCACATC
>Ga0180432_10001824_pt1 | contig 32939 bp, 26 predicted proteins | sample SS_ome_10_FD_132414 | JGI IMG/M metagenome (GOLD analysis project Ga0180432, IMG submission 132414) | Hypersaline lake sediment archaeal communities from the Salton Sea, California, USA - SS_1_MS_2 metaG | ecosystem: Environmental > Aquatic > Non-marine Saline and Alkaline > Hypersaline >...
ACATTACCGATGCCCCAGGGGATTTGTCCTATTAATCCCAGCAGAGAAATACAGAGTCCCATGAGGATAATTATTCCCAGAGGAAACAAGGGAGCGGATATGAAAGAGAGGAATCTTTTTGTGCTGAATCTCAGAGGCCCAAGAAGTCCGGGTTTTTCGCCCTGTGCAAATTGCAGCGCAGCGATTCTGCATATACTGCCGCCAGCAATGCAGAGCACAGGAAATTTTATAAGCAAAAAGATTATGCAGTAAAAAAAGTGGTACCTGAGTGCCCATTCCACCGCTTTAAAATAGTCGGCAATGTTTTTGGCTACACCGGTGAAATTCGAGGCGAATAGCGAACTGACGGCATCATTAAACCTTGCAGCACCGAAGTTCAGGATTGTGGAAAATACGCCCTTATTTCGCCCTCTTTCTTTGTAGTTTTCGATGAATGTACTCATATAGTCCGGGTTTGTCATATAAATATGCAGTTCAGTGGTTTGGTCGGGAGAGGTTACGACGGTGCTGCTGAAGTCGAGAATCCAGCCGGCCAGGCAGATTACAGCCAGAGCTGAAAAGGCGATTATCCAACTGGGCAGATGAATGGCTATTCGGAAGGTTTGAAATATTTTCGGGAATAAAAGTTTCTCGAAGAACCGAGATGGTTGTTCTTCACCGTTCATTTTTGCCTCCTTTCAAAAAGGTTACAATTATTCATTGCTTCCTTACGAGCAGATGTAAAGTATATAAACTATTGTGGGCTGGTTTCAACAACTTTTATAAAATTTTTATGTTCTGTAATTTACCGCTTGTCGGCATCGGAGGATGCCTCGTTTGGGGCTGAGGAGACCCTGTAATCGGCATCGAACCATGCGCCTAAATCTATCAGTTTGCACCGTCGGGAGCAAAAAGGGAATAATTTCGCTTCTTCGGATTGTTTTTGAGTCGATGCTTCGACGACTTTTCGGCAGATTGGACATCTGTGTTTCATACTAAGATATTATTACTCAAACTGACCATTTCTTTGAAACGGTTCAGTTTGAGCGTCGTTCGTCACTTGTGAATCGGAACTCGGTGGTTGAAGCCGACTGCGTCGGTAATTAGTTTGACTTCTTACCTGTGGCAGAGCTATATGATAAGCAATTAACATAAATATACTCTTTGAGTTTTGTTTTGCTTGCAACCTGCAAACCCAACTTAACCGGTTTCTCCTATCAAATTGGACCAGAGTTTTTTTCTGAAGCGAGTTGTTTCTGAGTTGTCCCGCAAGAGACTTTGGAAAACACAGAACCATATCGGATAGCATCCTGGGGGCATACATTCAGGCAACGGGCGCAACTGAAACAATCAGCACCAAATAGCTTATCCGATACTCTTCCTTTAGCTGCTTCTGTCGGGCAGGCTTGGATACATGCCCCACAGTCCGTGCACTTCTCGTGATCTACCTTCACCCTCGTTAAGCTGACCCGTTCCGCAATCCACGAAACAAAACCAAAAGGGCAGATAAGATGACAAAACGGACGGTATACAAAAAACGCTATAGTTAGAGACACAACAACTGTAACCAGAATCAACCAATGGTCGAAATCAAGATTGAACAGATTAAACGGGTTGAGATAATGGTAAATTACAAACCCCTTTCTTCCACCGATAATGCCGAAGAGAAATAGCAACACAACAAAAAACAATCCCCCTCTTATCGTATTCGTCAGCCAAAATGGCGCCTTCCACCGCTTTACTTTACGGAGTATGGGAAGGCTGTAGAGCAATTCCTGCAGCGCACCGAACGGGCAGGCCCATCCACAGATGAGCTTATTTCCGATGATGGCCAATACAACAAAAAAGACCAAAGAAATCAATTTGCTGATTATAGATGGATATAAGCCCACCATGGACTTAAATACTTTAACTGTTCCTTCCATTGGATTCGGGGATTTCCCCAACACGAAACCACATACAAGCACGGCAGCGAGTAGGCACGTGATATATGGGATTCGCGGATACCAGAGTTTGCGCTCGGAGATATTTGCATTATCCGGCCGACCGAAGCGAGTCAGATACACCAAACCAAACAGCACGATTGCTGCAAATAGGTAATATTTTAGTCCTGTCGAGTGATGGGAAAGGATATGTGTAGTCGCATGATCCAGTTGTTCCTGAGAGATCCCTAATTTGCTAAGTGGTTTTTTCTTCGGCGTGTCCAACGATAAGCCAAGCTCGCGTGCCAGGCCCTTACCGGTAACATCCAGTTTTGGGGCGATTTCCTTTATGGTCATATTAATCTTGAATTGGCTTCTTGCCTGACTGGGCCTGTCAGGTTCATATAATATACCAAGAACGCTAATTAAAAGCACCGCTAATACGCCCACGATAAACCATATTTTTTGTCGTGGCGATAGTTTGGACAGATAAGTATAGACCATTGTATTGATTCCTTAATTCTATCAGAATAGTGTATTGCCCCTATAACATTGTATGTCCTTGCTTATCTACGCCGCTGAACCTAATTTCCACTATAATATCAAACCTGTCTTGCAAAATCAAGATTTTCAATTTTTATTTTGTCTGCGGCTGGTGTTGGCGTGGGTAGTGCAAAAGCGGCTTAAATTTTTAAGGTGCTTCTTCTTCGGTCTCTTCGACAAGACCCTGTTCGAGCTTGCGGGCGTATTCAACACAATATTTGGCCCAGGGCTTGGCTTTGAGCCGAGCAATAGCTATTGGTTCGTTTGTAGCTATGCATATACCGTAAGTTCCCTGCTCGAGGCGCCCCAGTGCCTTGTCGATTTCCCTGAGCAGTTTTCTTTCGCTGTCCAATAGTTCCAAGGCAAACTCCTGCTCGTAGTTATCTGTCCCAATATCTGCCATATGAATCGGCATACTTGAGAGGTCACCGCTTGCATCGAGCCGGGATTTTTTGAGGGCCTCATTGTGCATTTCAGTTACGTCACCAATTATCTCGTGGCGTTTTTCCAGCAGTAGTTGCTTGAATCGTTCAGTATCGGCAGCACTTAAATGATTTTTCTTTGCCCTGCCTGAGCTTGTATTTTCACCGGATGCCTTTTTACGTTTTTGTGCCACTTTTGCGCTTGCCTTTCTTTCTTAGAACCCAACTTAGTACTGAACCTTTTTTAGCGGTCTATAGAAACCACCATTATAACATATTTTACTATATTATTGCGCACATTACTTATTCTCTTCATAGCTGCGAAATCGAACCTCAAAAGTATAGCAAGGCAACGAAATTATTCAAGTTAATTTACTTAGAGACAGCTAAATTTCTGAAAAAAAGCGGTTAAAGTAAGATGCCGGGGGTTATTTCGGGTGTTCGCTGTTTGGATTTTGGGGTGGGATTATTTGTTTATCTTTTGCGAATTTACCTAAAGGCAGGAAGAATTTTTCCCGGCCCACATTAGCTGTAAACGTCCTGATGCCAAATACTTTTTCAATATGTTTTGTTGAGAATACGTCCCGTGCGGGACCCTGCAGGTAATCGCCCCTGTCAGCAAGAAGCAGGACAACATCTGCGTACTGGGCGGCCAGATTAATATCGTGCGTTACGGCCACTACGGTTTTGGCTTTCTCAAGTTGTGCGGCTTTTAGCAAATCGTATATGCCAACCTGATGTTTCAAATCCAGAAAGCTTGTCGGTTCATCCAAAAGCAGAATAGCTGTGTTTTGTGCAAGCGCCCTTGCAATGAAAACCCTTTGTCGTTCGCCGCCGCTGAGGTTACCGAGCAGGCGGGAAGAGAACTGGGCAGTGTCGGTTGCTTCGAGCGCTTCGTTGACTATTTTTCTGTCGGTTCTGCTCTCAAATCCCATTTGACCGAAATAAGTAGTCCTTGCCATCATTACCGTGTCGAATACCGAAAAACCGAATACCGGCACGAATTCCTGTCGTACAACCGCCACTTTTTCGGCAAGGGCTTTGGTGTTGTAAGATTTTATCGATGAGCCGTCAATCCGAATTGTGCCCGATTTTGGTTTTAGGGCGGCGCACAGCAGATTTAGCAGTGTGCTTTTACCGGCCCCGTTCGGGCCGGCAATTGCCAGGAAAGAGCCTCTCTCGACTTCAAAGCTGAGGTCATCGAGGACCGGGCTTTTGGAATACCCAAAATTTAATTTAGTGACTTCTATAATGTTCATTTGCTTAGCCAGCCAACCTTGTGTGTGTATTTAATCAGCAGCACCAGGAAAAAAGGCCCGCCTACAATGGCTGTAACCACGCCGACCGGCAACTGTGCGGGGGCGACAATAATGCGCGCCAGCGTGTCGGCAGCGACCAGGAATATCGCACCAACGATTCCGCTGAGTGGAAGCATCTGTCGGTGGTCAGGGCCAAATACAAGTCTGACGCCGTGGGGAACAATCAATCCGACGAAGCCTATCAGGCCGCTCAGGCTGACAGCAACGGCAGTTATGAAAGCTGCGGCTGCAAAAGCAATCGTCTGAATTGCGGTGACGTTTACACCCATATTCCGGGCATCGTCCCGGCCGAAGCTGATGGCATTTAGCTGCGGACTAATGTAAAATAATGTCAATATTCCGGCCACTACAGAGCCTGCACTGAGCCAGAGCACAAAAAAATCTTCTTCCGCCATGTTGCCCATAAGCCAGAATATCGTTGAATGTACCTGCTCGGATTTTGCCACCGACGTCAGGAACATAATCACCGCTGAAAAGAATGCGTTGACTACGACACCTGCGAGCAACAGGCCGGTTATGTGTGATTTGCCGGTCAATCGGCCGATGAACCACACGAGCCAAATGGTCCCCATTGCCCCTGTAAATGCGAAAACAGCTATCGGTGACCATCCCCAAAATACCCAGTTTAATCCACTGAGAACAGCGATGATTGCTCCTAATCCTGCTCCGCTGGATATGCCGAGTATATACGGGTCAGCGAGGGGGTTGCGCAATATGGCCTGGAAGACAACACCAGCGCAGGCCAGGGCGGCACCGACTATTGCCGCCAGGATAATGCGGGGCAATCTGACGCGGACAAAAATTTCATAGTCAGGATTGACCGAACCCTGCAGGGCCTTTGAGCTGAATACCTTTTTCAGTGAAATGCTTTCGGTGCCTATCAGAGAGCAGAGGAACATCACTACTACAAGCAGAGCAAGTGCCAATACGATTGTCACAATCAGTTTTTTTGCTGTCAGTGATTTGTTCATTATTTTTTGTTCTTAAACAGTTCAGGCCTTAAACATCGGGCGATGGTTTCGGTTCCTTCATACAGTCTCGGCCCAAGGCGTGAGACAGTATCGCCGTCGATAACGTAAATTCTTTTGTTTATTACAGCCGGCGTATTCTTAAATCTGCTCCAGTACCGAAGTGCGTCCTCTTGCTGTTGTGCTGTCTGTTTCTGTCCCATTGCCGCCTCAATTATAACTTCGGCATTGCAGGCGTAAACCTGCTCGGAGCCGATTGGCGGATACTTATGCACCGTTGGGGCGATGGCATTTTCGCCGCCGGCCAGTTCAATCATCTCATTAACAAATGTGTCCCTGCCGGCCACTCGTAACGGCTCTCTCTGGACGACATAAAGCACTCTGACCTTATCGCCTGTGCCAGCCGAAGCTGAAAGATTATCCAGTTTTTTTCTGATACTTGAGACAAGTTCGTCTGCCTGTTGCCGGCTACCGGTTGCTGTTGCGATTTTCTCAACTGCATTAAAAAAATCGCCGACCTTCTCGATATTTACAGTCAGGCATTTATAACCGATTCGTTTCAGGCGATGGGCGATATTTCTCTGCTGGTCGAATCCGAGCGTAACTACCAAATCCGGCCTGGCAGCTATTACCGCTTCGATATTCGGCTGCCAAAATGTCCCGAGTTTTGGTTTCTTTGCTGCGGCAGGCGGATAATTGCATTGGAGTGTTACGCCGATGATTTTATCGCCGAGGCCGAGGGAAAAAAGTATTTCTGTAAGGCTTGGAGCGGTAGAGACAATTCTGTTGATATTATCCGGCGCGGTTATGTGTGTGCTTTGGTCCTGCCGGGTGGCGAAAATTGCAAATCCTGCGCAGCTCCAACCCAAAATTATCAATAATAACCACCACCATTTATTCATCAGGTCCTCTTAAACTGTTTTTGAAGTTCGGCTATAGAGAATTTTATTGTTGTGGGTCTGCCGTGCGGACAGCGACTCGGCAATTCGAGAATTTCTCTGTCGGCGAGCAGTTTTTCTATTTCTGTGCTGCTTAGTCTTTGCCCTGCTTTAATTGCCGCTTTGCAGGCGGCCATATTCAGGACTTCATCGAGCATTCTTTCGGGGTCGGAGGTGACATTTTTATCTTTGAGCAAATCGATTAAATCCCGAACAAAATCAAGCGGTTCGGCCTTTGCAAGTAATGTGGGAAATGCCTGTATAGCCATTGTCTGCGGGCCGAACGGGACAATTTCGATTCCTAATTTTTCAATGAGTTCGGCATTGGTTTGGAGTAACTCGGCCTGGATATCGGGCAATTCAAAACTTTCAGGTATCAGCAGTTTCTGTGATTCGAGTCTGCTTTGTTGTATTCGTCGCCGCAGGTCTTCGTATATTATTCGTTCGTGCAGTGCGTGCTGGTCGATAATGATAAAGCCTTCGTCGGTTTGTGCGACAATAAAACTGTCGTGGATTTGAATCGCATTAAGCGGCCCGGCTTCTGCTGCGGTTGTCTTTCCGCCTGTTGCCGCAAACTGCTTTCCTGTGTGGTCAATGCCGGCGGGGCTCGGTATTGTGGCTGCAGCGGCTGTTCGTCGAAATCCTAACTGCTGTTGTGTTTGAACAGGTTTGTGTTTGTTAAAGAACTCGGCCATTGCATCTGCAATTTTTTGGCTTCTATGCTGCGTGGCGGCGGTGTCCTGAAGTGAACCTGTCGGCAGCCTCACATCCATATCGAAATCTGTTGCTAAAAGTTTTTCCCGTAGTGCCCCGAGGATTTGCGAATGAATGAGATTGGCGTTATAAAAGCGTACTTCGATTTTCGTGGGATGGACGTTTACGTCCACATCCTCGCAGGGCATCTGAATAAACAAAAAGATTACGGGGTATCTGTTCGGCTCAAGGCGGCCGCGATATGCTTCTTTGACTGCGTGTGAGATGAATTTGTCACGGATGAATCGGCCGTTTAGAAATACATATTGAAATTTGTTGTTTGCCCTTGAGATATTGGGTTTACCCAACAGGGCATAAATATGCACTTGTTTCTCGGTGCTTTCGGTTTCAATGATGTTGTCGGAAATTTCGGAGGAGAACAGTTCAGCTATGCGCTGCCGAAGGTTTTGACCGCTCGGCAGTCTATAAAGCTCTCGTCCGTTTGCGGTCAGTGTCATATCCAAATCACATTTTGCCAGTGCGATGCGTGTGAAATGCTCGGTGATGTGCCCTGCTTCGGTATTGGCGGTTTTGAGGAATTTGCGTCTGGCCGGCAGCTTATAAAAAATGTCTCTTACCTGGATTGTTGTGCCGTAGTCTGCGCTGCAGGGGCCAAGGGAACTTTTTTGGCCGCAATCAATCTCGATGCAGTTTCCGGCATCCGAATCCTTTGTTCTGCTTACAGCTTTGACTTTTGCCACCGAGGCGATACTTGCCAGTGCTTCGCCTCTAAAGCCGAGGGTCGATATGCCGAGCAGGTCTTTGCTGGTTTTAATTTTGCTTGTGGTGTGGGATTCGAAAGCGCTGAGTAGGTCTTCTCCATCCATTCCGCAGCCGTCATCAGCGACGGAGATTAATTTTCGGCCGCCATCTTCGATGGAAACGGTGATTTTTGTGGTGCCTGCATCGATACTGTTTTCCAGCAGTTCCTTGGCCACATTGGCGGGCCTTTCAATTACCTCGCCGGCGGCAATCATATTAATCATATTCTGGTCAAGGACGACTATCCGGGCCATTATTTTCTCCCGCCCCCGTATCGAATGATTACTGATTATTTTCTATTTATTATCTTCGGGGTCTTTTCATCTCGAAGACTATCAATAATCAATTTTTCAGCAGGCTTTTTCCGGTCATTTCTTCCGGCTGCGGCAGAGCCATCATATCGAGCAATGTCGGGGCTACGTCGGCCAATATTCCGCCTTGCCGCAACTTGTTATTTTTATAGCGTTCATCAAATACAATCAACGGCACATCACCAACAGTGTGGGCGGTGTGCGGTTTACCATTTTCCTGCACCATTTTTTCGAAGTTGCCGTGGTCGGCGGTGATTATTGCAGCGCCGCCGAGACTCTTTACCTTGTCCAGTATTTTACCGACACATTCATCGACCGCCTCAGCGGCTTTAGTAGCTGCAGCCAATATGCCGGTATGGCCCACCATATCCGGATTGGCAAAATTGACTACTACGACATCGTATTTGTTTGAGTCGAGTCTTTCAAGCACGACATCGGTAACTTCGTAAGCGCACATCTCGGGCTGTAAATCGTATGTTCTGACCTGAGGTGAAGGGACGATTTGCCTGTCTTCGCCGCTGAACGGTTTTTCGGTGTAATCGTTGAAGAAAAAAGTAACGTGTGCGTACTTTTCTGTCTCTGCGCAGCGAAACTGTTTCAGCCCCAGAGAACTGAAGTATGCACCTAATATATTTTTCATTTTTGGTGGCTTTGCAAATGCCACCGGCGCCGGTATTGTAGCAGCGTATTCGGTCATACAGACATAATAAATGTTGGGCCTGTTTGCTCTATCAAATTCCTTGAAATTCGATTCAACAAATGCGCGGGTGATTTCGCGTGGTCTGTCGCCTCTGAAGTTGAAGAATATTACGCCGTCACCATCGCTAATGGCAGCGAGCGGAATATTTTCATTATTGACAATGCAGGTCGGTTCGATAAATTCGTCCGTTACCTCTCTTTCATAGCTTTTGGCAATTGCTTCGGCAGCACTGGCTGCTTTGAGTCCTTTTCCTGTTCTGAGGCACTCGTAAGCTTTTTGCACGCGCTCCCATCTGCTGTCTCGGTCCATCGCATAGAATCTACCCATCACAGTTGCTATCTTGCCTGTGCCTATTTCTTTGGCTTTTTTTTCAATTTCAGCTATGAATCCGGCGCCGCTGTCCGGTGACGAATCCCGGCCGTCGGTAAAGGCGTGAATAAAGACGTTTTCGACGTTGTTTCTTTTTGCCAGCTCAAGCAGGCCGTACAAGTGGTCAAGGAGTGAGTGGACGCCAATGTCACTGCAGAGACCCATAAGGTGCATTTTGCCATTATTTTCTTTTACGAATTTGATTAGTTTCAGAAATTCCTTGTTTTCAAAGAACGACCCATCGCTGATAGTCCGGCTGATTCTTACGGATTCCTGAGGTACGATTCTGCCTGCCCCGATGTTTTGATGCCCGACTTCGCTGTTGCCCATAGTCCCTTCCGGCAGTCCTACATCCTGACCTGAAGTGTGAATAAGGCAGTTTGGGTATTCGGCCATCAACATATCATCTGTCGGCGTATGAGCGCACCTTATGGCGTTATATTTATCTTCATCAGGATTTGGGTTATGCCCCCAGCCGTCGCGGATGATTAAGAGAAAGGGCTTGTTCTTTAAAGTAACTTTTTGTTTTGCCATAAAAGACCTTTCAAACAAAGGCGATAGAAACAAGGCATCGTTCCGGCTGCGATTTTAACCTTAGCCGGATTAACCAAATATCCCAACCGGATTAACCAAATATCCCAATATGATATAAGCCGAGATTCATAATGTCAAACATTTAGAAAAAACCTCAAAAATGAAAGGTTTATATCGGCAAAATTTTTTGACAGCAAAATTAACTATGGTATAATTACCCGATAGTTGATAGAGTAGCGTGCTGAATGTCTATAGATTGCTGCAGGTGGTTTGTCCTGATAAGATAGAAGGGGAACATACGTGTCTGTTCGCACGAAGAGAGTAGATAATAAGTTTATAATTGATGTTTGCCTGTTTGCAGCAAATGACCTGCGAATAACAAATCACAAGTTACAAACAGCCGGTTGTGTACTGTCTGTTTTATCCTGCGTGTTGTTTTTCTGTCTTATGAGCGGAGTCCTGATATTTTTTACCGGTTGTGGCGGGGCCAGGCAACAGGCCGATAATACACATATTGAGTTGTATGTTGATGCCGTAACGCTTACCGAACGCAGCGAAAAGGAAAAGGCCATAAATAAACTTAACTCGGCTATCCAAAGAAACGAGAGCTTCTCGCTGGCATATTCACTGCTCGGTGAGATTTATCAGGAAATGCAGGACTATGAGAGCAGTGCCGCTTCTTACGAAAAGGCAACAGAGTTGAACCCGTGGTCTTTCAACGACAATTTCAATCTTGGGCGGGTTTATCAGCTTATGAAGAAATTTGCGGAGGCGGTCAGGGCATATAACAGGGCATGTGAGCTTAATGAGTACCATCTTGGGGCACATTTGAATAATGCCAGGTGCTATTATGAGCTCGAAGACTACCAGAATGCCTTGCTGTATGGCGAACAGGCGGAGCGCATTGACCCAAATGCGGGTGAGGTCCAAAAAATTCTTGGTGATGTTTATGGTTCGCAAAAGGACTATGATCTGGCTATTAGTTCGTACAAGCGAGCGCTTGAAATAGACAGCAGCGACCCTGAGGTTATGGCTTCGCTGGCGATTGCATACTTAAGAACCAATCGCAACGAACCGGCAAAGGTGTTGTTGGAGACGGTGCTGCAAATCCAGCCTGAAAATAATATCGCCTATCAGTATCTTGGCTATTGTTATCTTCAACTTTACTCACAAGCCATCGAGTTATACAACAAAGCGACTAAGGTAAGTACCGAGGAGCCGGAGCTTATTGCTTCTCTGAAGGAAAAGGCGGACAAAATACTGGATGAGGCGACGGAAAGCTACAGCAGGGCGATTGAAATAAATGCTAAGGACTGGGAGGCGTTGAGGGGGCTGGGAGTTGCATATATGTTGAAGGCACGCAGAGACAAAGATAATATGCTAAAAGAAAAGGGCCTTGAGCAGTGGCAGCGGTCTCTGGAAGTCAATCCCCAGCAGCCTGACCGCGAAAGATTACTTAAACTGATAGCATATTATTCCAAGTAAGAATGATTTCATAAGCACATAAGGCATAACCGCTCTTTTGTTTTTTTATGCCGGACATCAATTATGACAGAGTTGAAGAAAGAAGAAAATGATGCCCAGCCGAATTCAGGCTGGGCTTTTTTGAAGCGTCTGCCTTTGGCAATGCCAGAGCTTAGGGCTCATCTTATTTTTTGGCCCATAGTGGTAGTGGGTTTTGCATTGGATTTAGCCAGCAAAAGGGCTGTATTCGACCGGTTAGAGCAGCCGTACGGTTCTGTTTCAGTTATAGATGGTTTTCTACGATTAGTAAGGGCTGAAAACCCCGGCGCAGCTTTTGGAATAGCTGCGGGACAGCATTTTTTGCTGGCAGCGGTTTCAGTTGTTGCAATGATAGTGATTTTTGGGGTTTTTCTTTTCGGCAGGACCAAAGGTAAATTGATGCATATTTCTCTTGGACTCTTTGCAGCGGGTGTTTGCGGTAATCTTTATGACAGGATTTTTAATGACGGGATGGTGCGTGATTTTATCGACGTCTATTATAATCGATATCATTGGCCGGCATTTAATCTCGCCGACAGTATGCTCTGTGTTGGAGTTGGGTTAATGATTATTTCAATTCTTTGGTTCTCCAAGCGTCCCTCATAGCGATTATTTGATTTGGCAGGGTATTGAAAGCCAAAGCCATTGCTGGAATTTTGCTTTACTCGGAAGTTTTATCAAAGACATGCTCGGCAACATAAATCGGGGCGTTTGAGGCGACGCCGAGCGCAATTGCATCGGAAGGGCGGGAATCGATTTTGATGGTTTCTCCGTTTGAATCCAGATGTATCTTGGCGTGGAAGGTATGATTTCGCAGGTCGTTGATAACAATTTTTTCTATTTTGGCGCCGAGGCTTTTAATTATATTGTCCAGCAGGTCGTGTGTCATTGGCCGGGGCGTTTCGATGCCTTTTAGCCGGCGGTCGATTGCAAAAATTTCAACAATGCCGATGACGATGGGGAAACTGCGCTTGCCGTTGCGCTCCTTTAGAACGATTATCTGCTGGTCGGATGTTTCATTAATGATTATGCGAGACAGTTCTGCTTCCACATCCATTTCGGCACCACCTCTATTAAATCAGTTTTCCAGTTCGTCGAGGTGTTTTTCTATTGTTTGCAATTGTTCGGTTAACTCGGCCAGTTTTGCTCTGGCCTGTTCTACCACTTTTGGTTTTGCTTTGGAAATAAAATTTTCGTTACCCAATTTGGCCTCAACAGTTGTTTTGGCCTTTTCTATTTTATCCTTTTGTTTTTTCAGTTTTTTGCGTTCGGCCTGCTGGTCAATAGCATCATGTACATAAACTTCAGTTGCATCTGCAATTGCAACCGCAGCATTTGTTGGTTTTGCAATGGCAACTCCAGCCTCAAATTCTTTTACATAGGCCAACTGATGGATAAGTTCCACGTTTCGGTTTAAGGTGTCAACAATTTCTTTTTGTGACTTTGTGGATACAGCTAACATTTCATTTGGCGGTATGTTTCTTTCGTTTCTGATATCTCTTACTGTCCGAATTGCGGATTGTACTGTTTCAATTTCCTTTTCAGCGTTCTCATCCACTAAATAATCCAGCTCCATCGGCCATTGGGCGATAACCAGTGCTTTGGCGTCTTTTGCTTCGGCAAGGCCTTTGAGTTTTCTTGCCGGTGCAATATCGTTTAGTTTCTGGAATATTCCTTCAGTGATAAACGGTATAAAAGGGTGTAACAATCGAAGAATCTGGTCGAGTGCAAAAGCAAGGACATTTTGGGCGAGGGGTTTTTGCTGCTCATCCTGCATTCTCGGCTTGAGCCACTCAAGATACCAGTCGCAAAAATCGTTCCAGAAAAATCTGTAAAGCTGTGCTGATGGTTCGCTGTATTTGAACTGGTCAAGGGATTTGGTAACGTCAGCAATAGTTTGTGCCAGTCGTGAAAGAATCCACCTGTCTGTGATTGTTATTTTATCTTTGTCAAATTTTTCCGGGTCGATTCCTTCCAGGTTGTCTATTGCGAATCGCGATGCGTTCCAGAGTTTATTGCAGAAATTTCGGCCGATATCGAATTTTGGAGATGTATTTGCCGTTCGTCCGTCGGGCAGTGTCATCTGCACTACCGGCATTCGGACATCCTGAGTTTGTGTGGTCATACTGGCCAGGGTAAATCGCATCGCATCGGCGCCGTGACTATCGATGGCCACCAGCGGGTCGATTCCATTACCTAAGCTTTTTGACATTTTGCGTCCCTGGCCATCCTGAATCATTGCGTGAATATAAACATCACTGAATGGAATATCGCCGGCACAATATTGTCCCATCATAACCATTCGCGAAATCCACAGCGTGATAATCTCCCGGGCCGTGCAGAGCACGTCACCCGGGTAAAATGTTTTCATTTCCGGGGTATCGCCCGGCCAGCCCATTGTACTAAACGGCCAAAGCGCCGAACTAAACCACGTATCGAGAACATCCGGGTCGCGACAGAAGCCCGAAGCTTCAAACGCAAATTCTTTCACGGTATTATCGTCTAGTGTGCAAATATAAATATCGTATTCACCCTCAGTGTTTTGCGTAACAGGTGTCAACGGGTCTATTTTAGGATCGATTTCCACGCGGTCGCTAACTCTTATGATTCGGACAACAATGTTATCTTGCTTCCAATTACCCTTGATGTAAGAATCCCAGCCCCAGTTGAGTAATTCGTCACACCAATTTTTTTCGGTTAGGTTAGCTCTTTTGTGCCAGATTGTAATTCTATGTCCCCACCAGAGCTGTCTGCTGATTGGCCAGTCGCGGAGGTTTTCCAGCCAGGCTTGGTATGTTTTGGCATAGCGCTGTGGGGTGAAGCGCAGTCGGCCGTCAAGCAGCGGTTTTAGCGCCAGGCCGGCCAGAGAATTTACCGGCACATCGGTATCCTCGATAAAGCCATCGCCGAATTTTTCTTTCAGGTGCTCGATGGGTTTCTTGACAGCAATGTACCATTGGTCGGACAGGTATGGCTCAATGGGGACGTGGCTGCGGTAGCTGTGGCCTACCTCGTGGCTGTATTCACGAATGTCTTCGAGCAGATTCTCTTTTCTAAACCATTCAACAATGGCCTCGCGTGCCTCGAAACGGTCCATTCCAAGTAAGGCTTGCGCCTCCGGGGCTTTGGCATCCTCCCAGCCGCATTTGTCACTGATGGAGCCGTCCGGTGCCATCACATTGATGATATCCAGATTGTGCCGCTGTCCAATCTCCCAGTCGTCGGGGTCATGAGCGGGGGTTACCTTCAAAAATCCGGTGGAGAATCTTGCCTTTTCATCATCGCTTTGCGGGTCGGGCATAACAACGTGCTCATCGGCAATTATTGGTATGAGCCGGCCTACGATTGGCAGCCGGACTTTTTTGCCTATAAGGAGTTTGGCTCTACTGTCTGAGGGGTTCATCGCAACGGCTGTATCGCCCAGCATCGTCTCCGGCCGGGTGGTAGCAACGGTAACATATTCGATTTGCTCATCTTCAATTACCACCGGCTCAGTGAGCGGATACCGCATATACCAGAAATGTCCCTGCACCGTTTCGTGCTCGACCTCATCATCAGCCAGCACCGTTTGGGTGGCGGGGTCCCAGTTGACCAGCCGTTTGCCTCGATATATCAGTCCATCTGCAAAGAGCTTGAAGAATGCGGCCCGAACGGCCTTTGCACAAACCTTATCCATTGTGAACCGCGTCCGCTGCCAGTCACAGGAACAGCCCATAGCTTTTAACTGATGGATAATCAGTGCTTCGTATTCGTCCTTCCAGGCCTGAACTCGCTGGACAAATTCCCCGCGTTCAAAATCTGTGCGCCGCTTGTTTTCCTCTGACAGGATTCGCTTCTCAACTACCGTCTGAGTGGCGATGCCGGCGTGGTCAGTGCCCGGCATCCACAGGGTGTTGAAATTTTGCATCCGCCGAAATCGAATCAGGATGTCCTGCAGGGTATTATTCAATGCGTGGCCAAGGTGCAGCGGTGCTGTAACATTAGGCGGTGGAATAACAATGGTAAAACTTTTCCTCTCGTCGATGTTGCAGGGGGCCTGTGCGTGAAAATACCGGTTGGCAGACCAGATTTCATTCACCCGGCTTTCTATCGCCTTAGGCTTGTAAACTTTCGAGAGCTGTTTACCCATAAATCACCAATCTACCTGCAAACCCGCTAAAAAAAATCCCGGCATGACAGCAAATGCCGGAATTTTATCTTAATAAAACCAAATGATATTGTAAAGGAAACAATTTAACAGAAGCTCAGCATTGCTGTTGGCTGTTCTGACGACTGGACTCACCCCGTTGTTTGGCTTAGTCGATGTTCATTGTCATCAGGAACTCTGCGTTGGTTCGGCACTTGCCGAGTCTGCTTTTGAGCAACTCGACTGCCTCGACCGGATTCAACTCGCTAAGGACCCTTCGGAGTCGATATACAAGCTCAAGCTCCCTTCTGTCGAGCAGCAGTTCTTCCCTTCTGGTGCCGCTTCGGCTTATATCGATGGCCGGCCAGGTCCTTCTGTCAACAAGCCTCCTGTCGAGGTGCAGCTCCATATTGCCGGTCGCCTTGAACTCTTCGAAAATTACCTCGTCCATTTTTGAGCCGGTATCAATCAATGCGGTTGCGAAGATGGTCAGAGAGCCACCGTTTTCGACGTTCCTGGCTGCTCCGAAGAATTTCTTCGGCATTTGCATTGCGCCGGCATCGACACCACCTGTGAGGATTTTGCCTGAGTGCGGCATCTCGGTATTATAGGCGCGGGCAAGGCGGGTTATCGAATCCAGCAAAATTACCACATCTACGCCGTATTCGACGAGGCGCTTTGCTTTTTCAATTACAACCTCGGCAACCTGGCAGTGCCGCGAGGCGGGTTCATCGAAGGTGGAGCTTATGACCTCAACGTCTTCGGCGGTTTTGCGCTGCATTTCCGTAACTTCTTCCGGTCTTTCATCAATCAGCACCACTATCAGTTTCACTTCAGGGTGATTGGTACTGACGGCGTTTGCGATTTTTTGCAGCAATACTGTTTTGCCGGTACGCGGCGGAGCAACAATCAGGCCTCGCTGGCCTTTGCCGACCGGTGTTACCAAATCAATTATCCGCATATTAAGTTCTTCCGCGACAGTCTCGAGTATTAAGCGCTCTTCCGGATGCAAAGGAGTTAAATCACTGAATACTACTTTTTCCGCGAGGTTATCAGGGTCTTCGAAGTTAATCGCTTCAACGCGTAACAGTGCAAAATATTTCTCCGAATCTTTCGGCGGTCTGATTTGACCGGATACGACGTTTCCCGTTCGCAGGCCGAAGCGCCTTATTTGAGAAGGCGAGACATAAATATCATCCGGGCTGGACAAATAGTTATAGCTCGGGTTGCGCAGAAATCCATAGCCGTCCGGCAGTACTTCTAATACGCCTTCTCCATACATTAGCCCGTTTTGGCGGATACGCTCTTTGAGAATCCTGAAAATCAAATCCTGCTTCTTAAGAGCGGTGTATTCTTTAATGTCTTCTTTTTTCGCAATCTCATGTAGTTCCGAGACGGTCAGCTTCTGTAAATCCGTCAAATAGAGGTCACCTTTTTTGATTCGTTCATATTTGGCATGTGTGGATTCTTCTTCGGCTTTTTTGTTTTTTCGCTTCCCATTTTTGGTCACGGCAACAGTGGTATTTTCGGTGGTAGTTGCAGCAGGGCTCATCTGTTGCTGGCTGGAACCCTCTGGTTCTGTTTGTTCGGCGGCAGCTTTTTTCTCTGCCTGAGTCTTGGAGGCCTTGCGTTTCCTGGGTGCTTTGCTGTTTTTTGCAGTGGTCCTGGCCATAATTACTCCTTTTTACTTAGCAAAATTGTTTGTGATTGACAAAACAAGCTTTCCACGATAACTCAATAGGAATTGAATTTTAACAGCGGAAATAAAACTTAAATATACCAAAAACTGAAAATTTATATTATGTAAGCGTTCTAAACCAAACCCCGCTTAACAATTATCCATCATATAAGAGAAAATATCTGCGACTTGCCTGGCTAAAGCCAGTAAGTCAGAATTGTTATCTACCACATTATCGGAAATAGAATCCTTGCTGTCCAGAGAAATCTGAAAATTTTCTCTGATTTTAAGCTGATTTTCGTCAAAACCTGCTTTTTTCTTCATTCTGGCCATTCTTAATTGGGCTTTACAGTCAACAAAAATGAGCATATCACAGCGTTTATCCCATCCGACTTCGGCCAAAAGGGGCATATCCAGCACGATTGCCTTGACGTGGGGCTGTTGCTTGTAATGGGCGATAAGCTGCTCGGTGCGGGCCAAAACGAGAGGATGCAGAATACTGTTAAGTGACGAGAGCTTATCGGGGTCGGCAAAGGCGATTTCGGCCATTTTTTTTCGGTCAATTTTATCTTCCGAATCTAAAATACTCTCTCCGAATAGACCGATTGTCTTTTCTCTCACGGCCGGCTCGTTAAGCAATTCGTGAGCGATTTTGTCGGCGTCGATAGTCCGGCAGCCTAATTTGTCAAATTCCGCCGCTACGGTACTTTTGCCTGAGCCAATACCGCCTAAAAGGCCTATTATTGGTTTTTTACGGAGATTGTTCACGGCCGAGCAGTCTAACCGCTCTTTTTGCGATAGTCAAGGGCAGGATTTGTTATTGATTAATTATAATAAGGTGTTGTGTAGATACATTTACCGGGTTGTGGGCGGAGGGCCTTTTGCAAACTGGGGTATAGATGGTTTTTCACCACCACATCCCAGCTCATTTTTCTGGCGATGCCGAAACCGGTCTGAAGCATATTTTTGATTTCAGTTTTGCTGTTTGGTAATCGTGAGCATATTTGCATCGCCACCTTGTCGCTGACGGTATTTTCTATTCTATTGCGCACCGACTTATCGATTTGCAACATATCTTCGGAGCTGTCGAGTCCAATGGTATCTAACCTGATATAGTCGGCGATAACAACATTTTTAACTCCTGCCGAGCCGGTTGTATTCATTACAAACCCTGTACATCCACAGACACTGCTGACTACGCATATTCCGCCAAAAGTCAGCGGCTCAAGCTGGGCGATGCCAAACGGCTCGTAAATGCTTAATCCGAACTCGACATCTCCTCCCCTGCGGATATCCATAAATTCCATATCTTCAGGTATTTTCTGTCCGCAGGTTTTTCGGCTGAATCCAAACTGGTTGATGAAAACAATTTTTATGTTGCGGCTTCGCGCGTTGAATTGCTGGATGGTGGAATAGAATTTTGCCTCACCGCCGGAAAGGTCGGGCCAGCCCTCGCGGTGAGCGACAGGCCAATTATATGTTGATTCCATTTCGTTGATATCGCGGGTGCGTCTCTGCGCAACTTCGGTGGAAAGCAAAAATAGAACCCCGGTTTTACCCTGGGTTTTAAATTCCCGTTCAATATGCTCGAGTATAAGCAAATCACGCCACAATCCTTTGCTTTGCACTAATCTTGTAACATGCGTAAAGATAAAGTCCGGTCTATAACCCAGCAGGCCCTCACAGTATTGCTGAAGTTTTGCCTTCGAGCGCAGTTTTTCGTCAAGACTGATTTGATATGCCGGTATGCCGTTATAGACCACATCGATACTGGCGTTATCGAACTGCGGTGCCAGAAATTTCAACTCTTTGGCGGTATAATCACCCACCGCGCATATAGTGGTACAATGTTTGGAGGCTTCGACAAGTGGGTGCTTGAAAAAGGAACTCTGGTCACCGAATACCTGTTCGACGCAGAGACCATTATTGTTGGCAAGTTTCATAGCATTATAAAACATTGTATCATGGCCGGGATGGCTTTCAACTATGCGGCGCATCGTTGCCACTTCGTGAGCGTAGAAGATGGTCTTGAAATCACAGGACGTATCGAGAATTGATGCCAAAGCTGTCGGCATCCCCATAAACTCATGGGCGATAATGATTGTTGAATCACCGGCGGCACCGATTGCTTTTAGTGCTGCGATGGCAACCGGCGCCAGCCTGACATACTGTTCATAATCCCATAAGTTTTCATACAGGTGACTGCGGATTCCGAATCGTTCGAACATGCCCTTTTTAAATTCGTTGACAGGGTCTTTATCCATAAGTTTTACATCAATAAGCAGCACCTCGGGCGAGCTTTTTACGCCTGTTTGTTCATCGACAAACGTTCGTCTGCCGTAAACGATACCGGCGTTGAAGGCACTTTCGATTTTGCGAAAGGAATGTGCATAACCGGTATTTACAAGTCCGTCGATGGACGAATATAGCACTTCGCCGTTCTCGCCCAGCCGTTGTTGTATGGAACCTTCGGTAGAAAACAATGGGCCGATTAGAATTGAACGGTCAACCGCTTCGAGGTATGAGTTGCAGGTGAAAAAACCCTGCAGGACAGCGCCTATTCCGCCGACTTTTCCCGCTGCCTCGTGAGTAACGTGAACCAAAGTTGTCTTGCTGGCCATAATAAATTTCCTTTCCTGGATGTAACAAAAAGCCCTGTCGGGGTTTTTTGCCTCCATTTAAAATATAGGAAATGGTTTTATTACGGCCAAATTTGGAAGTGTTGTTTGGAAAGTTGTTTTTTAAGGACCGAAAAAATCGCAGTAGAATTGGAGAAGGTGCGTTTTTTTTGGGACTATGTTTTTAATATTTTGAGATTTTTTCTACGTCATCTTATCTTGCTGCGCAGTGTTCTTACCAGACCGACCAATACCTGCGGAGGGACATTGGCCAGTTCGGGTTCAGGTATTTCGCTAAGAGCTATTTCATCGATGATTTTTCGGGCTTTTTTGCCGGATGGTACTATCGATTCGACAGTTGCTTCGGCCTGGTCCAGTTCTCCGTCGGCCATTTGTCTGAGATAAAGGATTATATTTTTGGTCAATTCCTTCTCGTCCATCTCGTAGGCAGGCGAGCCCGCATCCGCAGGCACTTCTCTCTCGAGTAGTATATTCCGTGCAAGCTCATACGTTTCATTCATTAGTCGTTTTTGTTTTTCTTCATCGGTTTCATCGATTGGTGCGAGTTTTAACTCTTCACCGGTATCGATGCCGGGGACATACAGCTTGTTATGACATTTTGGGCACTTGCCCCATTTACCGCCTGCATCGTCGGGGGCCTCTATCTTTTTGCTGCAATAATCACAATGAAATGTTATGGTCATTTTCTCACCTCATAGAAATATTCAGCTATTTATTTGCTTTATATTCTGCAACTATATCGGTAGTTATTCCACCTCGGGGCGTAAATCGCGAGGTAACCTTCATCCATCGAGGCCTGCAGGCACCGGACAAATCATCCAGTATATCATTTGTCAGCGCCTCATAAAAAATCCCTTTGTCTCGGTAGCTTTGTATGTAGAGTTTGAGACTCTTTAGCTCGATACATAGTTTATCCGGACAATATTCGATGATGATTTCGCCGAAATCGGGCTGACCTGTTCGTGGACAGAGACTTGTGAATTCCGGACATTTGATTGTTATTGCATAGTCTCGTTCTGACTGGGGGTTGTCGAACAACTCAAGTTCCGGCTTTTTGGACATTTTGTTGAACCTCGCAAAAATTTCGTTAAACTAATATAATAAATACAGATGACTTTGGCAAGGCCGGGGAAAAATGTTGAAAAAAAATATAAAGGCGGTTGTATTGCTGAGCGGCGGGCTTGATTCGGCCACCACCCTGGCTATTGCCCGGGGTGAAGGTTACCAGTGTTACGCTCTGACCTTTGGGTATAGCCAACGACACCAGCAGGAAATTGAGGCGGCAAAGAGGACAGCAGATTCTTTGGGGCTGGCTGAACATCGGGTAATCGATATTGATTTGGCTGCCTTTGGTGCCTCGGCCCTTACCGACCCAGGTATTGAAGTGCCAAAGGCCGGGGCCGATTTGGATAAGCCCAACTGCATACCGCCGACGTATGTCCCCGCCCGAAATACGATATTTTTAAGTTATGCACTTGCCTGGGCAGAAGTGCTGGGAGCGTTTGATATCTTCATCGGCGTCAACACAACCGATTATAGCGGCTATCCCGACTGCCGAGGTGAATTTATAACGGCTTTTGAGAAGACTGCTAACCTTGCCACAGCGGCGGCAGTGAAGGGACAGGGTCGATACAGTATTCATACTCCGATTATAAATATGAGCAAAGCTCAAATTATTCAAACAGGAACAAAGCTCGGCGTGGACTACTCGTTGACGCATAGCTGTTATGACCCGGACGAAAATGGCAGAAGCTGCGGCCGATGCGATTCCTGCAGATTAAGATTGAAGGGTTTTGCCGAAGCCGGCTTGAAAGACCCTCTTGAATACCGAACAACGAATAAAGAGTAAAAAAATACGAAGAAGGAGTTACGGGCAATGAGGATAAATGAAATTTTTTATTCTTTGCAGGGCGAGGGCTTTTTGGCCGGCGTCCCAAGTATATTCATACGCCTTGCAGGCTGTCCACTGCGCTGCAAGTGGTGTGACACGAAATACGGCTGGGACCAGACGGCGGGTATGCACTACAGTATCGAGAAAATCGTCCGGACCGTCCAAAAATACCAGAGTAAATTTGTGGTAATAACCGGCGGCGAGCCGATGATAAATCCGGATATGTCCGTAAAGGCGGAACTGCCGGAATTAGTGCGGAAGCTCAAGGACTGCGACAAACATATAACAATCGAAACTGCCGGAATTGGATTTGTGCCCGATTTGGCCTGTGATTTGATGAGTATCAGCCCGAAATTGAGTAACTCCACACCGGACAACCACCAGCTTGCAGCAAACCACGAAGATTCGAGATTGGATATAGCCGTGCTGGCCGAATTGATTGAGCATTACAAGTATCAGCTTAAGTTTGTCGTCGATTCACAGGACGATTTGCAGGAAATAGAGCAGACGGTAGAGGAAATTGGAAAGGTGGATTCTGAGAAGGTAATGCTGATGCCGCAGGCGGTGACAAGAGATGAGCTTCTGGCAAAGTCGCCGATGGTGGCTGATTTATGCGGAAAGAGCGGCTATACTTTTTGTCAGCGCCTGCAGGTTTTGCTCTGGGACAATGAAAAAGGCACGTAGTCAAAGCTTGCATAAGTGTTGTAAGATTTGGCAACAGCGGCAATCCAATATACCCCCGTTTTTACCCGGTATCTTAGTTTGTATTTGACAATTAATAATCAATAATCGATAATCAATCGAGAAGCCCGGGTGGCGGAATAGGCAGACGCGCTAGCTTGAGGGGCTAGTGAGCTTCGGCTCGTGCTGGTTCGACTCCAGTCCCGGGCAGTTTCCTTAATGGGGGGATTAATAATCTATTAACAAGCTTCACTTAAGCTTCTGCAACATTTAAAAACCTTTTTATGTGCCTGCTTAATTTCAGTTTTCCAAGCAAATCCATGCAAAATGAAATTTGTTAACAGACTCGAACTATTCTATTTTCAAATCACCTGCAACTTCCAAAACAATAACCGTATCGATTTTATCAGGAGCGGTGTCAGGAATCTTTATCGCTACGCCCTGGTCACTGCTGCTGGTGACTAAGGTTTTTTTGTTTTCGAGGAGATAGGATTTTTTAACTTCATTTTTAATACCCGGAACGATTAACTCACCATCGGTCGGCCACTCAAAAACGTGCAGGTACAGAACCGCACCATCATCGTGCAGCTTTTTAGTACACCTGCCCCAAGCAAGTTCCTTAAAAGGACTGGCTGTGGTTCGGTAAATCGACTCGCCGTTAACATTCATCCATTTTCCAATTTCTTTCAGCCTTACAATGCTTGGTTCAGGAATTACGCCTTGGGCTGTTGGGCCTACGTTCAGCAGGTAGTTTCCGCCTTTGCTTGCTATATCAGCCAGGTTTCGGATAAGTGTTTCGGTGCTTTTCCATTCGTGGTCATCTTTGTTATATCCCCAACCTTTGTTCATAGTCATGCATGTTTCCCAATCATAACTTAAAGCTGTTGAAGGAATTTTTTGTTCCGGAGTTTTAAAATCGCCCGGGTGCTTGCCTCCCAAACGGCTGTTAGTGATAATATTCGGCTGAAGTTTCATAAGCTTTTGCAGAGAATCGGTACATTCTTGTGGAATATTTCCCGGCGTATCCCACCACATTACAGCCACATCGCCGTAGTTTGTCAAAAGTTCTCTAACCTGCGGCACAGCGACATCACGAACATAATCTTTCATATCACCCTTTTGGGCATCATCCCAAGCCCCGCCCGGTTTTCTGCCCCCGGGATTAATCCAGTCTGATGATTGCGAATAATAGAAACCAAGCTTCATACCATGTTTTCTGCAAGCCTCAGCCAGCGGCTTTAAGAGGTCCTTGCCGTATGGGGCAGCATCTACCACATCCCAGTCGCTGACTTTCGAATCAAAAAGTGCAAAGCCTTCATGGTGTTTGGAAGTGATGACGATATATTTCATACCAGCTTGTTTTGCAAGCAGAACCCAGGACTCCGGAGCATAATCAACCGGGTTGAATTGTTTTGCGTACTCTTTGTAATCCGCTACCGGAATTTTACCGCGTTGCATGAACCATGGACCAACATAGTTATCTTTAAGCAGGACCTGCTTACCATCATGACTGCCTCCCAAGACGGAATATACTCCCCAGTGAATGAACATTCCAAATTTTGCCTCACGCCACCATTGCATACGTTCGTCACGCTGCTGCCTTGTTTCTTTTTCGTAAGAGCGGGTGGAAACAGCATTCTGCGGAGTTTTGGCGAATACAGAAATGCAGAATGATAGGATTAAAAACAAATTGATTTTTAAAATTCTTTTCTTGTCTTTTTGTTTCATTTTAAACCCTTTCTTCACCATGTTTTTTTAGTAATTGATGTTAAATATTAAATTTTTTAGGCCGTTCAATTAGCTAAAGACAAAATAATGTTGCTAGTTGTTGCAAATTTAGTAAAATTTTATTCTAAATTCAAGTCTTACTTTTTTGTACGGATTTATTTGGGAAATCCGGGTTAATTTAACTGTGAAGATTGATTATTGGAAAGACAACAGCAGGCGGTAGATGCCCCATTCCCCTCTCTTATGAAGAAATCAGGTGTTCGATAAGAATCTTTGTCCCTATGCCAATCAGTACAAGTCCGCCGATTATTTCTATTTTGCTTTCAAAAAAATGCCCGAACTTTTTGCCGATATGAACGCCCGCATAGGAAAAACCGAATGTAACCAAACCTATAATGATTACCGTAGTCACTATCGCTCCGTTTAGCAGAGAAAGAGTTATTCCCACCGCCAGGGCGTCGATACTTGTTGCTACCGACAAAGTAAGCAGAACCAAAAAGCTCATAGATTGCAGCTTTTTATCAGTCTTCTTTATTGCAAAGGCCTCATAAATCATCTTACAGCCGATTATGGCCAACATCGCAAATGCAACCCAGTGGTCGAAATCCTGTATGAATCTTCGAAAACAAAGCCCTGCCAACCATCCTGCAATTGGCATAATGGCCTGAAACGCCCCGAATGATACCGCCATCAAAATAGCGTGCCGTATTTCTAATTTTTTGTAAACCGCACCACTGGCCACGGATACCGCAAATGCGTCCATAGACAGCCCGACAGCAATCACTAAAATAGTCAGCAAATCCATACGAAATTAATTAAACTGGAGAATACTATGTAAGGCCTAAACGTTCGGCTTCGGCATAGAGGCCGTATTGCTTCATTTTTTTGAATAAAGTTGTGCGGTTTATCTGAAGTGCTTTTGCGGTTTCCTGCCTGTTCCAGTGATGTGATTCAAGTGCCTGGCGGAGAAGATTTTTCTCCGGTTCAGCCAGCGCTTCTTTCAGGCTCATTGGTTTATAAGCATTTTGCTGTTTGCTCTGGTCCTGTTTAATTGAGTTGGGTAAATCATCCGGGCCGATAAATTTATTTTTGCTTAAAAGAACCGCACGCTCGATTACATTTTCCAGCTCGCGAATGTTACCGGGCCAGGAGTAACGCTCTAAATATTCCAGTGCCTCATCGGTAATGCCGATTTTTTCTTTGTTGTGCTGGGCGCAGTAGATTTTCAAAAAACGCCTGGCCAAAAGGGGCACATCCCCAACCCGCTCGAACAATGGCGGCAGGTTTATGGTTACCACGTTTATCCGGTAATATAAATCTTCGCGAAACCTGCCATGCCTGACTTCATTTTCCAGGTTTTTGTTTGAAGCGAGTATAATACGCGTATCGACGGTTTCGGTTTTATTACTGCCGACCGCCTCGAACTGCCTGTCCTGCAAGACCCTCAGAAGCTTGACCTGAAGAGCGGCCGAAGCGTTGGCGATTTCATCGAGGAAAATTGTACCCTCGTCTGAGACGAGAAATTTGCCTTTTTTATCATTTAAGGCACCGGTAAAAGAACCTTTAACATGGCCGAATAACTCGCTCTCAAGAAGCGTTTCGGGCAGTGCACCGCAGCTTACCTCGATAAATGGTTTATCATGTCGGCCGGAACGATGGTGTATCGCTCTGGCCAGCATGCTTTTGCCTGTGCCTGAAGGCCCGGTCATTAATATTGTGGTCTTGGTGTCGGCAACGGCGTCGACAAGGTCAAAGATTTTCGCCATCTTGTAATTTTGGCTGATTATGTTTTCCAGACTGTATTTTCGTTCGAGCTGTAGACGAAGGTTCACGTTTTCGCTCATAAGTGATTGCTGTTTAATTGCTCTTTCCACTGCTAACCGCAGGTCATCATCGACAATCGGTTTTGTAAGGTAGTCATAAGCACCCTGTTTAATGGCTTTAACTGCGCTTTCAATAGTGCCGTAACCGGTTATCACAATCACCACCGTTTGAGGATAGCTCTTCCTGACTATGTCCAACAACTCGAAACCGTCGCCGTCAGGCAGATTAATTTCCGTTATAACAAGGCAATGATTTCGCCTCTGCAGCTCAGCCAATGCCTCTTTTAATGTCCCGACCCCTTTGGCTCGAAATCCTTCAAGTGACAAAAACTCAATTAGCGAATCCAGTATGATTTTGTCGTTGTCTATAACGAGAATATCTTTTTCTTCTGTCATATTACGTAAGTCGTTTTTTTACGAGTTCAACCTGTCAAACAGGGCTGAAAAGATGATAATTTGCGTCAATTCGGTATTATACCTATATTAACCTTTACGTTCACATTGTCAAACACGAATGTTGCAAAAAAGCAACACATCTGTTTTTTCGGCCTGAAATAGCTGTTAATTTAGTTTAAAAATATGAAATTTTACAAATTTAAATGGCGTGAGAGGGTGATTTTTTGCAACGTTGCCGGCCTGTGTTGTTGTGATTTATCAACATTTTAGGCGCATTTACAACTCAATCCAGATACAAACAGGGCAATTTACTTTAATCTTGTCCGGCAGGGTGATTTGTCAAGGCGAAGTAGTTATTATTTCGGCCAGGTGCCTTCGAAGACCTCGACCGCCGGCCCGGTCATATAAACACAATTATCTTCCCGGCACCAGTTCAAATACAAATCGCCCCCCGGCAGATGCGCAATGCACATACGCTCGGTTCTGTTGGTAACTACTCCTGCGACACAACAGGCCGAAGCGCCGGTGCCGCAGGCAAGAGTAATACCGCTGCCTCGTTCCCATGTCCGTATTGTAAATTCTTCTCTGTTTTCAATCTGCACAAAGTGCACGTTTGTACGCTGGGGAAAAATGCTGTGGTTTTCAATTGCAGGCCCGATTTTCTCAAGCTCAATCAGCCAAATATTATCGCGAAAAAAAACTGCATGTGGATTACCCATTGACACGCAGGTCATTACGAATGCCCTGTTTTCAAACTGCATCGGCTGTTCAATCACTTTTTTGACAGGCAAGTTTACCGGAATGTCTTTGGCGTTTAGTATGGGCTGGCCCATATTGACACAGACTTGCTCTATTTTGTTATTGTCATCGATTACCATTCCGACGGTTAAAATGCCGTTGCCGGTTTCTATATTCATAGAAGCAGGGCACTGAGGCTGACCGGGAACATTGAGCGGGCCGCCGGCTTTGGCCAATTTATGTTCGTATGCATATTTGGCGACGCATCGGATTCCATTTCCACACATTTCGGCTTCGGAGCCGTCCGCATTAAAGATGCGCATTTGGACTTCGGCAGTTTCTGATGGGGATATAAGAATTAACCCGTCACCGCCTATGCCTGTATGCCGGTCGCTTACGATTTGAGACAATGCTGCAGGCTCGTCAATTGTTTCTTTGAAGCAATTGACGTATATATAGTCATTGCCAATACCATGCATCTTCGTAAATTTCATTATGCTGCTCCTTGAAAAACAGCAGTAGTATATAGAGCAAGAGAGAAAAAATCAAGAATTGAAATAAATGTGTTTATTTCCAAAAACCGAAACCAAAGAGTCTGGAGGATTTGCGTGGTAGCCGGTAAAGACCGGCGAACTGGTAATCTTAGACTGCGAACTCTTTTTTTCGGGTGTTCATCTGGGCTTTGAGGCGTGCAACAATTGATGAGTGCATTTGTGAAACTCGCGACTCGGACAAATCGAGCGTTACGCCGATTTCTTTCATCGTCATCTCTTCATAGTAATACAGGACGATAATAAGCCTTTCGGCCCGCGTCAGCCCCTTGGTAAGCAGGTTTTTGAGGTCTCGCTTTTGGGCTTCTGTTAAGGGGTTCTCGCTTTTTGCATCTTTGATTACGTCTATTTCACGAATGTCTTTTTCCCCGTCGCCTTCGCTGAATTTGGTATTTAACGATGTTATGCCGACCGCATTGGCATCATTCTGCAGCCTGTTAAAGGTCTCCATATCAACTTGAAGTTCCTTGGCGGTTTCTGTTTCAGTTGGTGGTCGGCCGAGATGCGCCTCAAGTGCCTGTCTGGCCCTTGTCAACTGGTGGGCGCGGGCACGGACTAATCGCGGGACCCAGTCCATACTCCGCAGTTCGTCGAGAATCGAGCCTCTGATACGAGGCGAACAGTATGTCTCAAACTTTACTCCTCTGTCGGGGTCGAAAGCATCGATGGCGTCCATCAGTCCGAAGGTGCCGGCACTGATAAGGTCGTCTAGCTCAACCTTGTCCGGCAGTTTGCTGTGCAGGCGCTCGGCGGAATACTTTACAATGTATCTATAGTGTTCCAGGAGCAGATTGCGGAAGTGCTCATCGTGGTTTTTGTGGAAATTCTCCCATATCTGTTTGACATTGAGTTTCTGGTTGGTTTTCACAGTGTTCTTCCCTGAAATCTTAATAGTGTTAATAAGTCCTTTTGAGCCGAGATTTAAATCCTGTTGAAACCACCATTTACTTTCTTTTTTGACAGTTCTGGTGCATTGGGGAGAGAACCGCTCCCCTGCCAGAGTACTTATCGGCCTTTTAGCCGATAACTTTAGAAAAACCAGTCAGCAACTTTCTTAAAAAATCCTTCGGTATCGTCCCGAACAACTGAGTCTTTATTTAGTTTTGCCGCCAAAGCCAACAGCAACGAAGTGATTTGAGCTTTTGGATATGCTAAAACAACGGGCTTTCGCATCCGAATGGCCGAGGCCAATCGCTCATCTCTGAGCAGTACCCCTCCGTCATATAGTGGAATGTTCAAAAATCGTCTGACGACATTTGCCATTTGTTCATAGGTCTTTTTGCCTTCTTTAAAAGTATCGGCATTGTTTACAACGAGAGTTATGTGACCGGCAAAATTCTTTCCGACCAGTACTTTAATCATTGCGTAGGCATCGGTCATTGCCGCTGCCTCCGGTGTTGTTACTACAAGAACATTATCGGCGGCGAGACAGAAACCGACAACCGGCCAGGAAATACCTGCGGCCGTGTCAATTAAGATTGCATCACGGTCATCCTGCAGTTTTGAAAGTTCATTTAACAGCCGATGGCGATGAAATTCACTGAGGTTTGCCATCTCCTCGAGTCCCGAAGCGCCGCAGATTATTTCCAGCCCCTCCGGGCCGGTATGAATAATTTCATTAATGCTTTTTTTGCCGTCAAAAATATGTGAAATATTATATTTACTGTTGAAGTTCATAATGACATCGAGGTTGCCTAACGACAGGTCCGCATCGAGAAGCAGCACTTTTTTCCGCGATGAAGCCATACAAATCGCAAGGTTGGCCGCTATATTGGTTTTGCCTACCCCTCCTTTACCGCTGGTTACCGCCAGAACTTTTGCCCGGCGGCTGCACTGTTCCATCATTTGTTGTAGCTTGGCTGCTTCGTTTCCCATTTTTGTTTTTATAGTCTTTGCCCGTTTTTTACTCAAAAATTGAAACTTTTCCCTGTTTTTGTTTGAGAAGTTCCGCTGCGACCCTCTGATTAAGGGTGTTTTCCAGGAGCTTATTTATTTGCAGTTCGAGATATTCATCCGAATTTTCTTCAAGAAGCTCTTTGGCGTATGTATCGAAAATCGGCTTGGCTTCGAAGCTGCCCGCCTCGCCGAATTTGATATTTTCCGTATCTCGCAGCAGAAGGCGGCCGTTTCGGGCGTGCTCGTTGATTGCATCGTGCAGCAGCTCCGAAAAATCATCCACTTCCAGGTCTTTGGGAACAAATCCGCTGGTATGAATATTGTTTATGTTCCGAGTGAGAATTTTCTGACGGGTCTGCGTGAACTCGATTATCTTAATGAGAAGTTCGGCGATATTGTCCGTTATTAGTGCCGGAATATTCATATCAAATCCTTTTGACTATATATGGAGGCCGGGCGCCTTAATGTTGGAAAAGCGGGAATGATGACTTGTAAAAACGCAGTTCCTGTTTCTCATCCTTGAGCCTTTCGCTTTTTCCTCGGTTCCAGGTTTCTATTACCTCGCTGATTATTTACAGGCTTCGAATATTGCCTTATTATTTCACTAACATTTTTTCTCTGCTGAGAATCCTTCTTATTTCTGAAAGGGTTTTTGTTCTTTTGAGTTCGATGATTCTGGACAATCTCTCGAATACCGATTCATCGTACAATCGGTGTCCGCCCTCGGTCCATTGCGCCTCACGAATCAGGCCCATTATCGTATAGTTATGAATAGTTTGGCGTGAGAAGGGGGTATAGCGGACTAATTCGCCGATGCGATACAGCTTGGCGGGTATTTGAAAGTCTTGGCTCTTAACTCTTGGTTCCATCGCTAAAACATTTTGAAGTTAATGCAGTAGTAATTTTGGCCGTTGGCTGAAAACTCCTGAACTTCTGTCCCTTATCTTACATTTTGAATTTACTGTTTCTTGTCCAAATGCGTTTTACATTTTGTAAAATGTAAAATGCCTTTTATCGTATGTCAAACTTTTTTTGGTTTTTTTGAAAAAAATTTATTTTTTTATTCAGCCGCTTTTTTGGGTTTTGGGATGCAATTTTATCCTGAAAATTCCAATTTGGGAGCGGTTTTTACTTGAACTTAGACTGCTTTTGTTGTAAAATGCTTTTTAAACGGAGATTTTATCGGGCAAACAAGGAGGCTAATCAATAATAGGAAAGTTGGATTTAGAGCCTCTTAGTCTTCTATTTTTAGTTTTGGCCGTCTTATGGCCGGTATGCAGGGAATTCGCAGTGAAAATAACAGCTTTTTCAAAAAAAATAAAAATTAAGGGAACAGGAAGCGGCTTTTACGCATCCTATTAACAGATAACGGAGCTGTTACTGATGAATAGGGAGTAAAAACGGTGTTTTTAGCAAAATAGACGCTGTATTACCAATGATTGACTGTTATCTTCAAAAACAGGAGAAAAAAATGAAAAGAAAATCAAATCTTTTAGCGGTGGTTGTTTTTGAATGCTTATTAACCACTGCAATAGCATCAGCTGGCGGGCCGCCCCTTGAATGGGACAAGACCTTCGGGGGAAGCGGGACCGACAGTGGATGGTCTGTCCAGCAGACCAGTGATGGGGGATATATTATTGCTGGGTATACTTGGTCCTATGGAGCAGGCTCTACCGATGCATGGCTCATCAAGACAGATGCTGACGGTAACGATGTCTGGGACAAAACCTTCGGGGGAAGCGATTACGACTATGGAAATTTTGTCCAGCAGACAAGCGATGGAGGATATATTATTACTGGGTCTACCGAGTCCTATGGAGTAGGAAACAGAGATGTATGGCTCATCAAGACAGATGCTGATGGTAACGATGTCTGGGATAAAACCTTCGGTGGAAGCAGTGGCGAAACTGGATATTCTGTCCAGCAGACCAGCGATGGAGGATATATTATTGCTGGAGAAACCGGGTCCTATGGAGCAGGTGCCAGGGATGTATGGCTCATCAAGACAGATTCTGACGGCAATGATGTCTGGGACAAGACCTTCGGTGGAAACCTTCATGACAAAGGATGCTCTGTCCAGCAGACCAGTGATGGAGGATATATTATTGCTGGAGAAACCGTTTCCTATGGAGCAGGCGGTCTTGATGTGTGGCTTATCAAGACAGACGCTGACGGCAACGACATCTGGAAAAAGACCTTCGGGGGAGCTTCTACGGACTGGGGACGTTCTGTACAGCAGACCAACGATGGGGGATATATTATTGCTGGAGATACCAGGTCCTATGGAGCAGGTGAAAGTGATGTGTGGCTTATCAAGACAGATGCTGACGGCAACGAAGTATGGAACAAAACCTTCGGTGGAAGCACTTCTTTTGACCATGGACGTTCTGTCCAGCAGACCAGCGATGGGGGATATATTATTGTTGCAGAGCTCTATATGAGCGAATATAGTGTGTGGCTCATCAAGACAGATGCTGACGGTAATGAAGTATGGGACAAAAATTTCGGGGGAGACGGTTTCGACAGAGGAAATTTTGTCCAGCAGACCAGCGATGGAGGATATATTATTGCTGGAGAAACCGCTTCCTATGGAGCAGGTGCCCGGGATGTGTGGCTTATCAAGACATATGCCGCTTGTACGAGTTGCGGTGGTGACCTTGATGCAAATAGTATAGTTAATCTTGACGACCTTAACATACTTATCGGTGACCTTACTATTGCCGAGATGGATACGGGCAGCACAGGTCTGTGGATGATTCTGCCGAACGACTCTATAACAAGCGACTACTGGAGGAGTTGCAGCGATATGGATTCAGATGATGACATCGACCTTGCCGACCTGAACCGCTTGGTTGGTAACCTGACGTGGGAAAGAATTACAGTTGGTAACTGGTATTATCCGTGTGGAACGTATGACCCATAGCGACTATGGGCAAAGCCGCAAAAAAAACCGATGCGGTCGACAAGATTCGCACTAACCACCAAAAGTCACTGCCATCCTTTGCAATCATCAATAATCAATAGAAAATAATCAATGGAATGACTTATGCTGCCTCCGGTTCGCCCTGTGCCCTCATTCCGGCCTCCGCCACCAAACAGCACCCCAATCTAATTCCATTTTTGCGCGGAGTTTCGTGTTAGTACAAGGCGTAATTTGTCCGCCGCACGGAGGCATACTGTACTACATCGAGTACGTGCGGACAAATTTGACAACGAAGTAATTACACGAAAGAACCGCAAAAAGCATTTTTTTGACAACATTTGACGTTTTTTGCCATTTTCTTTCACTTTTTGACTCTTTCTTGCATTTTTTGACACTTTTTTCTTACCCCGCGCAGCTCAGTACAGCCCCCGCGGCGCTCCTGTCTATCGTAGACTTGGCGAAGATGGATGAGCGGAGTAGAATCATTTGCGCAGGTAGTCTTTTCCTGAACGGAATTTTTTCAATATTTTTTTTACCTCTTTCCACATAACAACTTACAAATTTTGACTATACCAAAATCACCCGTATTTTCGCACCAAACGCGCAGGTTCGTCTAATTGTAGGGGGCGTGTTTTTTTCAAACCGCCCTGAAAAAAAATACCCTTAAGGTTGTCAACACTAAATTAGGAGAACTTATCATGACTACCGAAACTCAAATCATCACCAACCGTCGTAACACCCTAAAATCCACCGGCCCGCGCACCCCCAAGGGAAAGGCCGCCGTCTCACAAAACGCCGTAAAACACGGCCTATCGGCCCGAAGCGCCGTTATCAGCTCAGAAAGCC
>Ga0180432_10001825_pt1 | contig 32930 bp, 19 predicted proteins | sample SS_ome_10_FD_132414 | JGI IMG/M metagenome (GOLD analysis project Ga0180432, IMG submission 132414) | Hypersaline lake sediment archaeal communities from the Salton Sea, California, USA - SS_1_MS_2 metaG | ecosystem: Environmental > Aquatic > Non-marine Saline and Alkaline > Hypersaline >...
GAAAAAACCCGTGCACCCCCCTGAGGACTTGAAATTCGATGGTCACCCTGGGGTATTTCCATGAAGGTGAGCTACGAAAAGGAAGGGAGGGACATGACCTACGTACACCGCGAAACGCTCAGCCTCGGCTCCCCGTTCCCCTCCGCGGTCCGGATCTGTAGAATGTCCTGTTTATGGCTGTCAGCAAACCCATCGCCGAGAGGCGGCACCTGTTCCGCATCTTCGGGTACATCCGTCCCGAGTGGGCGGCGTACGTCATCGGCCTGGCATGCCTCGGCGTGTGCGACGGGCTCCAGTTCGTGGTGCCCCGCATCCTGGGAAACGCCGTGGACCGCCTGGCCGCGGACACGGCCACGAGCCGGGCGCTGCTGGCCGCGGGGGGCCTGATCCTTTTGATCGCGCTGGGGGTGGGCGTGTTCCGCTTCCTGTGGCGCCATTTCATCGTGGGCGCGTCGATCCGCATCGACCGCCTCGTGCGGCGCCAGCTCTTCGGCCATCTTCTGAATCTTCCCCAGTCGTTCTACCAGCACACGTCGACGGGCGACTTGATGGCGCGGGCTACCAACGACATCCGGGCGGTCCAGATGGCGGCGGGCATCGGCGTGGTGATCCTGGCCGACACGCTGGTGATGGGCGTGACGGCGCTGGCGTTCATGATCTACATCAGCCCCACGCTCACGCTCTATACCATCCTGCCCCTCGTGCTCATCGCGGTCCTGGTCCTGTTCATGGACCCCGCCATCCGGAGGCGGTTCGGGGCCGTGCAGCGCAGTTTTTCCGGCCTCACGGAGCGCTTCCGGGAGAACATCGCCGGCATCCGCGTGGTGAAGGCCTACGTGCAGGAGGCGGAGGAGATCGGGAACTTCTCGGAGGTGAGCCGGGACTACGTGAGGAAGAACCTGCGGTTCGTCCAGCTGTGGGGGGCGTTGTTCCCGTCGATCATGGGGCTGATGGGGCTGGCCATGGCCGTGACCCTGTTCTTCGGGGGCCGGGCGGTGATCTTCGGCGAGGTGAGCATCGGCGAGTTCGTGGCGTTCACCATCTACCTCGGCATGCTCAGCTGGCCGATGATGGCCATCGGGTGGGCCATCAGCATCTTCCAGCGCGGCACGGTGAGCATGGGCCGGATCGCCCAGATCCTCGACGAGGAGCCCGTGCAGGCGGAGCCGGACAAGCCCCTGGCGGAGATCGCCCCGCCCCGCGGAGCCCTGCAGGTGTCGGACCTGACCTTCGCCTACGCGCCCGGGTCGAAGCCCGTCCTGAAGAACCTCTCCTTCTCGGTGGAACCCGGCGGCACGCTCGGCGTGGTGGGGCGCGTGGGCTCGGGCAAGAGCACGTTGTTGCAGCTTCTGCTCCGCTTGTGGGAGCCCCCGGAGGGCACGGTCTTCGTCGACGGCATGGACATCACGCGCCTGACGCTGGAGGAGGCGCGGCGCCGCTTCGCCTGGGTCCCCCAGGAGAGTTTCCTCTTCTCCGACACGCTGTCGGAGAACATCGCGTTCCAGGCGCCGGGCGCGGCCGCCGAAGACGTCCGGGAGGCGGCCCGCGTGGCGCGCATCCACGAGGGGATCCTCGGGTTCCCGGGCGCCTATGACACGAAGGTGGGCGAGCGGGGCGTGACGCTTTCGGGCGGGGAACGCCAGCGCGTGTCCATCGCGCGGGCGTGGTTCTCCCCCGCGCCCGTCCTGCTCCTGGACGACTGCCTGTCCGCGGTGGACGCCGAGACGGAGAAGGAGATCATCGAGGGCCTCACGGGGACGAAGGGGCGCCGGACGGTGGTCATCGTCTCCCACCGGGTCTCCGCGGTCGAATGGGCGGACGAGATCCTGGTGCTGGAGGACGGGGAGGTGGCGGAGCGGGGCCGGCACGAGGACCTCAAGGCGGCGGGCGGCCTCTACGCCGAGATGGTCCGCCGGCAGCACGCGGAGATGGCGGACGGTTTCGGGGAGGAGAACGCCGAGGACGGGGACGAACCGGGAGGCGACGGATCGTGAGCGAGCGCGAGGACAGGAAGAAGGCCCTGCCGGGCCGCGACGAGGAGGCGCTGACCCGCCCCTTCGACCGGCGGATCCTCCGCCGCCTCCTGCGCTACGCCCGCCCCTACTGGATCGTGGTCGCGCTTACGATCACGGCCGCGCTGGTGCTCACGGTCGCGGAGGTGGCCGTTCCCTACGTCACCAAGTACGGGATCGACAACTACATCGTGACGCCCGCCTCCCCCCTCGACCCGGACGCGTTGCCGGCCGATACCCTCGCCGCTCTCGAGGAGGCCGCGGGGAAGGGGCTGGTGCCCGTCGAGGGAGAGGGCGAGCCGAAGATCCTGCTCTCGCACGAGGCCGAGCTCGACCTGGACCCGGCCCTGGAGCGGGACCTGAAGGACGCCGGCGCGCTGGGGAAGAAGAAGTACTACCTCTGGACGCCTCCGGGGGACGAAACGCCGGAGGCGGTGGAGCGCCATCCCGGCCTGTTCCGGAAGGCGGGAGAGGGCTGGGCCCTGGCGATCGAGGATTTCGAGGCGCTCTCGACGGAGGATCTCGTCGAGGTCCGACAGGGGGATCTTTCCGGGATCGGGCAGCTCGCGGTCTTCCTCCTGATCCTGCTCGCCGTCCAGTTCGTGATGCACTTCGCCAACGTCTACGGCGTGCAGTACGCGGGGCAGAAGGCCATGCACGATTTGCGGCTGGAGCTGTTCAGCCACCTCCAGCGGCTGGGCGTGAGGTTCTTCGACGGCCAGCCCGTGGGGCGTCTCGTCACCCGGGGCACCTCCGACATCCGGGTGCTGGAAGACATGTTTTCCGGCCTGCTCGTCCACTTGATCAAGGACGTCTTCCTCCTCTTCGGCCTGGTCGGGGCGATGCTGGTCCTGGACTGGAAGCTCTCGCTGGTGACGTTCGCCATCCTCCCGTTCCTGCTGATCGCGACCTTCTCCTTCCGCAAGCTCGCGCGGGACGCCTACCGCCTGGTCCGCTCGAAGGTGGCCAAGATCAACGGCTTCCTGGCTGAGAACGTCTCGGGCGTGGCCATCGTCCAGGCGTTCAACCGGCAGAAGGAGAACCTCTCCCGTTTCAAGGTCATCAACCAGGAGCACTACCGGGCCCGGCTGAAGGAGCTCTACATCTTCGCCGTGTTCCGGCCGCTGGTGGAGGTGATCAGCGCCTGCGCCATCGGGCTTTTGATCTGGTACGGGGGCGGACGCGTCCTGGTCGGAGCCGCGAGCCTGGGGACGCTGGTGGCCTTCCTCTCCTGGGTCCAGAAGTTCTTCCGGCCGATCCAGGACTTGAGCCAGAAGTACAACATGCTCCAGGCCGCCATGGCCTCCTCGGAACGCGTCTTCCAGATCCTCGACGAACCGGAGGAGATCCAAAACCCCGCCGCGCCCCGGGATCCCGGGCCGGCGATGGGGCGCGTGGAATTCAAGAACGTCTGGTTCGCCTACCAGGGCGAGGACTACGTCCTGAAGGACGTGAGCTTCCGCCTCGAGCCGGGAAGCAGCCTCGCGCTGGTGGGGCCGACGGGAGCAGGCAAGACGACGATCATCAGCCTGCTCGGCCGCTACTACGACGTGACCCGGGGCGCCATCCTCGTGGACGGGGAGGACATCCGTCACATGGACAAGGAGGCGCTGCGCGCCCGGATCGGCGTGGTCATGCAGGACGTTTTCCTCTTCTCCGGGGACATCCGCTCGAACATCCGCCTGCGCAACACCGACATCACCGACGAGGCGGTGGTGCGGGCCGCCGAACAGGTGATGGCGAGCCAGTTCATCGACCGGCTTCCCGAGAAGTACATGGAGGTGGTGCACGAGCGGGGCGCCACGCTGTCGATGGGCCAGCGCCAGCTCCTCGCCTTCGCCCGCGCCCTGGCCTTCGACCCGCGGATCCTGGTGCTGGACGAGGCCACGGCGAACGTGGACTCGGAGACGGAAGCCCTGATCCAGGAGAGCCTCGAGCGGCTGATGGAGGACCGCACCTCGATCATCGTCGCCCACCGCCTGTCCACCGTCCGCCGGGTGGACCGGATCCTCGTCCTCGAGAACGGCCGGCTGGCCGAATCCGGCACGCACGGCGAACTGATGGAGGGGGGCGGCCTCTACCGGCTGCTGTACGAGACCCAGACCCTGAGCAAGGCGTGAATCCCCGTCGGGGATCCACCTCCTCCTTGACGTCTCCCTCCCCATGCCGAATACTGGGCCCAGGAGGAGGTCATGGAGCCGACGTCCCGGAAGAGCGAAGGACACCGGATCGACTACTTCATTCACGCCATGCGGGAGTGCGGTTGCCGGTTCGATTCGGGGCAGCATCCCGTCTTCCGCCAGCGCGGCGCGCTGGAGTTCTGGGAGGGGGGCTTCTTCTACAAGCCCGGGCGCGTCGAGCTCGTGGGCAAGGTCACGCTGGACCACAACTTCATCACGATCAAGGCGGTCCGGTCCGTCGCCCGCAAGACCGTGAAGTCCTTCCGGGAGGAGATGCACCTTCTGCTCACCACGAACCAGTGCCACTACTATTTCGAGCCGGTCCCGGAAGACGATGCCTCCCTCTACCTCGTGCTGATGAAGTACATCTACGCCTCCGAGCCCCCGCGGGAGGAGGTCCAGGTGGCCCTCGACATGCTGTCCCACGGGCTTCTGGATCTTCTGAAAGCGGAGGCCGACGGCTTCAAGGACTGGCATCTCAAGAACCCGATCTGAGGGGCGGAACGCATGCCGACCGAACACCCGTGTCCGCAGTGCGGCGAACCCGTGCGCCTGCAGGAGGACATGCTGGGCAAGCGGGTCCGGTGCCCGCGCTGCGAGGGCGTCTTCGTGGCCCCGCCGCCCGCCCCCGGACGCGCCGAGGCGGGGGCGGCGTCGATGCCGCGGCCGGCGTCGGAGCGGATCCGGCGGATCCGCCGGCGCCGCCGCTGGGCCTTCCTCAAGCCCCTCGCCTTCACGCTGGCGGCGGCGATCCTTCTCGCGGCGGTGGGCAAGGTGGTCTGGCGGAAGCTGGAGAAGGACAAGGTCTTCGAGCGCATGGGCCGGTCCGGCGCGGGGCAAGGGAAGGGGGCGGAGGCCGTCGGGACGGGCCGGGGGTTCCACATCCTCCCCGACGATTTCTGGAGCGTCTTCGACGACGAGACGCGCGTGTCGCGTCTGGCGGTGAACCCCCCGAAGCCGAAAGCCTCGGCCGAGGCCACGGAGATCGACGCGGAGGGTCTCGAGGTCCGGGTGATGGAGGACACGGGCCCCTACTACATCGCGGGGCAGATGGGGGGGCTGGTGCCCTCGGCGGTGGGGGTGTGGGTGAGCCCCAACCGGCTGGGCCAGGGTCCGGAGGCCTTCTACGCGGAACCGGGCGAGGAGGTGAAGGCCACGCACTGGGCGCGGAACTACGGTGGATTCAAGGTCTACCGCATCCCGAACGCGAAGAAGCGCCCCGGCCCGGGCGGCAAGACGCACGAGGCGGGGTGGATCCTGGGCATGTACCTCCGCACGAAGGATGGGGAGCGGATCCGCTGAAGGCTACAACGCTAAACTTGGAGGGCGAGCCTCCTGGCGAGCCGGCTGTTTCTGGCTCGGGAGGACCCTCGCCCTCCAAGACACTCGCGTTGCAACGCTTCAATGGGTAGGACCCTCGCCCGCGTGCTGCTCGACGAACGCCGCACGGCAAAGGGGTCAGTCCTGGATTGCAGTCGTCCGCTTTCAGCCGGAGGAGCAAGGACGCGTAGGGATTTTAGATTTTAGATTTTAGATTTTAGCGGCGGCACTCTTGTACTCAATCACCCAACCCCCCAGGGATTCCCCCGGGGTATTTCCAGGGAGGCGGGCTACGGAAAGAAGGGAAGGCCCACGGCTTGCTGACACCGCGAATGCCTCTACGGCCGGGGCCCCCTTGACACGGACGCAACTTCATGCGACAAGAGAGATTGCCCCGCGAAGGGGCCGTCCGACCGGACGCGCCGGAGAGGTGGCAGAGCGGTCGAATGCGGCGGCTTGCTAAGCCGTTGTCCGGGTTTCGCCTGGACCCTGGGTTCGAATCCCAGCCTCTCCGCTATCCCCTGATCAACCTGATGCGCTTCGCGCAAGCTGATCAACCTGATCAGATGGTTAACAGCAGAGCCGCGACCCAAACGTGCAAACAGCCGGCGTTGGCAAGTCTTCGGGCTCTGAGAACGCTGAAGGGAAATGGGTGTTTTCGTGCCTTCGTGTGGAAGTCGCTTTGGCGCCTAGGCGGCTAGGCGCCGTCTTCGGGGTCGGGACGCTGGCGCGGCCCCGCGGGGGCGGAGGCGGTGCGCAGCGTGTCGAGCACGCCCATGCCGCCCATGAGCCTTCCCGTGAGGAGGGCCGAGAGTTCCTCTTCCACGGCGCCCGGATCCTCGAAGATCGCGCGGGCGCTCTCGTCCGAGGGCTCCGGCACCCGGTTGACGCCGCGGATGCGCGCGATGCGCCGGGCGGGACAGGGGTGGAAATCCAGAAGGCCCGAGCGGTCCTTGAGCACCTGGCGCCGGATCCGCTCGACGTCGTCGGGGCCGATCGTCCCGCTGTAGGCCCGGAAGGCGGCGTAGAGGTTCCGCAGCATCCGCCCCTCCATGCCCAGGCGGAACAGCCCGTGGAACGCCGGCCCCTGGAACAGGGCGCTGGCGCAGGCGTAGTGGATCAGTCCCGAGGAGAGGACGTTCCCCCCGTAGCATTCCGAGGCGAGCCGGTCCGCGTGGTATTCCCTCTGCCTCGAGAAGGTGGAGGAGAAGTACCGGAAGAAGAAGGCGTAGACGCGGACGGTGTGGTAGACGGGGCTCAGGTTCTTGAAGCGCGAGGCGCCGAGCTGCGCCTTGGCCGTGTTCAGGCACACGCGCACGCGGGCGACGAAGCGGCGGAAGAGCGTCTCGCGCGAGCTGAAATGGGCGTACTCGTGCGCGAGGATGGCCTTGAACTCCTGCAGTGTCAGCGCGTGGAGGCAGGCCACCCCCAGCTCCAGCACGCGGTGGCTGCGCCCGAACAGCCCCAGGAATCCCGAGCGCTCGAAGACCCCGATCCCGGCGGCGGGGGTGAGGAAGACCTCGTCCGCCGGGCGGGTCCCGACGTTGCGCGCGACCTCGCCGAGTGCGGCGAACAGGCGGGGGAACCTCGTCGCGTCGGCGCGGACGCCGAGGGGCTCGTAGGGGGTCCGCTTGAGGTAGCCGCGGGCGAAGAGAACGGCGAGGAACCCCGCGATGACCAGGACCTCGACGGCCTTGCCCCGCACGGTGAACCCCGCGGCCAGGAAGTAGGCCGCCCCGATCAGACCCAGGATCACGGCCGTGCTCACCAGGTAGAACAGGCCCGCGAAAAGCACCAGCACCGAGAGGTAGAGCCCGTTCAAGAGGCTCTTGGCCGACCGGGCCGTCAACGCGCCGCTTTCGGATCGGGAGATCTTCACGTCCGTTCATCCTCGTCGAGGCGGTAGCGCTTGCCCTTCTTCACGACGCAGGCGAAGGCCCGGTCGGGATCGTGCTCGAACACGACGAGCCAGCGCTCCCGCGCCGCGTCCTCCAGCAGCGCCTTCTTGCGCTCCACCGTCTCCAGGGGAAAGAGATCGTACGCCATCACCCAGGGGGGATCAAGGTGGGCGCACGTCGGGATCGTGTCCCCGAAGTAGAGGGCGGTCTCCCCCCCGCTGTCGACGCGCACGGACTGGTGCCCCGCCGTGTGGCCCGGTGTCGGAAGCAGCGTGACGCCCTCGAGGAGCTCGACCCGCCCCGCGACCCGCTCCAGCACGCCGGCCTCCTCCAGGGGCAACACGTCCCCCGGACGGTAGGAGGCGCGGGAGCGCTCCGAGGGCGAGATCGCGGCTTCCCATTCCTTCTCCTGGACGACGTATGTCGCGCCCGGGAAGGCGGGCCGAAGCCGCCCCCCCTCCCCGGCGATCGTGTTTCCGCCCGCGTGGTCGAAGTGGAGATGGGTGTTGACCACGAAGCGGATCTCGGCGGGGTCGACGCCGGCCGCCTCCAGCGACCCGAACAGGTCCGGAGGGTGTTCCACGGCGTAGATGTCGCGCTCCTTCTCCGACAGCCGGTCTCCGACGCCCGTATCGACGAGGAGGCTTCCCGCGGGCGTCCTGACCAGAAGCGGCCGGAGCCCCATCCGGATCCGGTTCCTCTCGTCGGCGGGAATGCGCCGCTCCCACAGGGGCTTGGGCACGATGCCGAACATGGCCCCGCCGTCGAGATAGAAGAAGCCGTCGGACACCGAGATCAGCTCGAAGTCGCCGAGTTGCTTCCGGAAGACGTTCTGTTCCGCTGGTGATTTCATAGACACCTTTACACGCTTCAGGATTCTCGAACACAGAGAGAACTGAGGAATCAGAGGTCTCAGAAAAACTTGTTTCAGATTTCATCCGCCATCGAATTGCTGCGGGCGGGACGCCCGCGCCCCGTACAGCGCGCCGGACACGGACACGGGCTCGGGAACGGACATTGCATTGGGTAATCAGGTAGATCAGGGGATGCTGAAATCTCCAATCTCCAATCTGAAATCCCTACCCTTCCTGACCGGTCTTGCGGGTTTTCAGGAAAGCCTCCCGAGCACCTGCCGCGAGATCACGAGCCGCTGGATCTCGGAGGTGCCCTCCCCGATCGTGGTGAGCTGGGCGTCGCGCAGGTAGCGCTCCACGGGGAAGTCCTTGAGGTAGCCGTAGCCCCCGTGGATCTGGATGGCCAGGTCGGCCGCGCGCATGGCCGTCTCGGACGCGTAGAGCTTGCCCATGGCCGACTCCTTGGAAAAGGGCCGGTGGGCATCCTTCAGCCGCGCGGAGTGGTAGATCAGGTGCCGCGAGGCCTCGATCTCCATGGCCATGTCGGCGATCTGGAACGCCACGGCCTGGTGGGCGCCGATCGGCTTGCCGAACTGCCGCCGCGTCTTCGCGTACTCCGAGGCCTTGTCCAGCGCGCCCTGGGCGATGCCGAGCGCCATGGCCCCGATGCTGATCCGGCCCCCGTCCAGCGTGTCCATGAAGACCTTGAACCCCTGGTGGAGCCCCCCCACGAGGTTCTCCTCCGGCACTTCCACGTCCTCCATCACGAGCTCCCCCCAGTCCGACCCCCGGGTCCCCAGTTTCTCGTCCCCCTTTTGCGTCGAGAACCCCGGCATGCCCCGCTCGAGGATGAAGGCGCTGATGCCCCGGGACCGCTTCGCCTTGAAGTCGGTCTTGGCCGTGACGATGAAGACGGTGGCCTGGTTCGCGTTGGTGATGAAGATCTTCGAGCCGTTGAGGACCCAGCCCTGGTCGGTCTTTCTCGCCGTGGTCTGCGTCCCGCCGGCGTCGGACCCTGCGTTCGGCTCGGTCAACCCGAAGGAGCCGAAGGTCTCCCCCGAGGCCAGGCGGGGCACGTACTTCTTCTTCTGCGCCTCGGTGCCGTGCGTGAAGATCGGGTACGTGCCCAGCGACGTGTGGGCCGCAAGCGACAGTCCCGTCGACCCGCACACCCGCGAGATCTCCTCCACGGTCATGGCGTAGCTCAACACGTCTGCGCCCGCGCCCCCGTACTCCTCCGGCCACGGAATGCCCATCAGGCCCAGTGCGGCCATGCGCTGGAACAAGTCCAGCGGAAACGCGGAATCCCGGTCGATCTCGGCCGTCCGGGGCTCCAGCTCCTTCACCGCGAACTCGCGCACCATGTCCCGCAGGATCTGCTGCTCTTCGGTCAGATCGAAGTTCATCCTGTCCTCCTCGGGCGTCTCGCTTCGGGTCTCCCGCCTCGGCGCCGGGAAAAGTCCGTCATTGTACGCCCCCCCTCCACCGGCGGCAAGCCATTCGCGCTGCAAGCGGGGCTTTCGCGGTGCCAGCCAGTCGTGGTCTTCTCTTTCTTGCCGTCGCTGAGCTACGCTGAGGAGGAACGGAGGAGAGGGGGCTTTCCTTCCCGAAAAAATCGTCAGCGTTCTCGGGGTCGAAAGAAGATGGGTCACCGATCAAGGTTTTTCCCGAAATTTCGGAGCAGGGATTGAAGGATTCAAGGATTGTAGATCGTCGATTTCAGCCGGCCGGGAAATCCTTGATCTTGGGCAAGGGCGAATTTTTCCACCTGCTCTATCGATCGCTGTCGCCCTCGTAAGAGTCCCTTCGTAATTCCATCATTCCACCATTCCAATTCCGGCGACCTCATAGTATCTTCTCTCTTCGCGTCCGGGCTTTCCCGCCCCGGAAACGCGAGACGCTTTTCACGGAGGTCACGATGGCCAACGTCATCCCCGTGGGCAAGCCCGTCAACGACGCCGAACGCGCGGCCATCGCCCACCTGCGCGACCACCTGCCCGACGGCTACCTCGTCCTGCACAACTTCGAGATCCACCGCGACCGGGAGTACTTCGAGGTGGACCTCGCCGTCATCGCCCCCCACGCCGTCCACCTCGTGGACGCCAAAGGCACACGCGGCCTCATCCACGTCTACGGGCCCAAGTGGTACCCCGACGGTCGCACGCCCTACACCTCGCCGCTTCTGAAACTGCGCGCCCACGCCCGCGCCCTCAAGGGCATGATCCGGGAAAGCTCGCGCGACCGGCGGGAAATGGACGGGATCTTCGTCGACGCCGCCATCCTCCTCACCGCGCCCGACGCCGTCCTCGAGGACGCCGAAGGGCGCGACCGGCCCGCCGTGACCACCCTGAAGAAGAGCGCCTCCTTTTTCCAGGACCGAAAGCGCATCCCGGACCACTTCGACGCCAACATCCGCCCCTACACCAGGCGGATCCTCTCCGCCATCCAGGGACGGGCCCGGCCCAAGACCGAGCCCCGCCGCTTCGGACACTGGACCGTCAGCGAGAGGCTCGGGGCCACGAGCTTCTTCACCGAGTACCGCGCCCGGCACGCCGTCCTCGGACCGGACGGGGGGACCGCCCTCCTGCGCGTCTACCGGGCCGATCCCTATCTTTCCGACGACAGACGCCGCATGCAGATCGCCCGCATCACCAACGCTTTCAAGGCCCTCGCCTCCGTGCCCCCCCACCCCGGCGTCGTCGAGGAAAGGGACCTCTTCCCCACCGAGAGCGAGGACCACTACGTCCTCGTCACCGAAGATCCCCACGGCCACGCCCTCCAGATGCACCTCAAACGAAAGGATCTCGCCCTCCCGCTCGACAAGCGCCTCGACGTCGCACACGACCTCCTGGCCGCGCTCGACCACGTCCACAACCACGGCGTCGTGCACCGGAACCTCCACCCCGGCAACATCATGCTCTGCCCCGAAGGCCGGACCCTCATCACCCACTTCGAGTACGCGCGACCCAGGGCCCGACGGGAACTGACCATCGCCCGCGAAATCGTCGACGACCTGGAAAAGAACCACCAGGCCCCCGAGTGCTTCCGGGAACCCGAGTCTGCGACCCCCGCCTCCGACGTCTTCTCCCTCGGCCTGGTCCTCTTCGAGCTCTTCACCCGACGGCGCCCCTTCGCCTCCGCCGAGGAACTCTTCGACCGCGAAGCCGCCTTCCCGGAACAAGCCTCCGCCCTCGAACCCGGACTGCCCCCCGCCCTCGACGCCTGGCTCCAGAACCTCTGCGCCTTCGACCCGAAAAACCGACCGTCCGCCGGAGACGCCCTGAACGCCTTCGAGAAGATCCGCAACGCCGCGAGCTGAAATGGGACACCGATTCCTCGACGATCGGACCGGAACCCTCGACCGACCAACCGTGCTCGTCGATCCCGCGCGGGCGAGACGCAACCTCGAGACCATGGCCTCCCGCGCCCGCAAGGCCGGCGTCCGCTTCCGGCCCCATTTCAAGACCCACCAGTCCCCCGACGTGGGCGCGTGGTTCCGCGACGCCGGCGTCGGCGCGATCACCGTCTCCTCCCTCGAAACGGCCCGGTGCGCGGCCGGCGACGGCTGGCGAGACATCACCGTGGCCTTCCCCTTCAACCTCCGCGAAGCAGGTGATGTGAAGGACCTCTCCACAAAGGTCGATCTGGGCATGCTTGTCGACGGAAAGGAAGCCGTCGAAGCCCTGGAGGAGGCGGCCTCGTCGGACCTCGGCCTCTGGATCAAGGTGGACGCCGGATACGGCCGCTCCGGCCTGCGGTGGGACCGGCCCGGAAAAATCGCTTCCCTGGCCCGGACCGTCCTCGCCTCCAAGCGACTCCGGCTCGAGGGGCTGCTCACCCACAGCGGCCACAGCTACCGCGAGCGGGGCGCCGCAGGCGTCAGGCGCGTGCACGCGGAATCCGTCGCACGGATGAACGAGCTCCGAAACGAACTGGACGCGGAAGGAATTGAGGGCCTCGAGGTCTCGGTGGGCGACACGCCGACCTGTTCCCTGGCGGAGGACTTCACGGGCGTCGACGAGATCCGCCCGGGAAACTTCGTCTTCTTCGACCTGATGCAGCGCGAGATCGGATCGTGCGGCGACACGGACCTCGCCGTCGCCGTCGCCGCCCCGGTGGTCGGAAAACACGAACATCCCCATCGCCTCGTCCTGTACGGAGGCGCGGTGCACCTGTCCAAGGAAGCCCTTCGGCGGGACGGGCGCGACGTCTTCGGCTTCCTCGCCTTCACGTCCGGCCGCGATCTCGGCGTGCCCGACCCGGCAGCGCCCGTGGTCTCGCTCACCCAGGAACACGCCCTGGTCGAGGCGGGAGAAAATCTCCTGGAGGAAGTGAACGTGGGCGATATGGTCCTCGTCTTTCCGGTGCACGCCTGCCTGGCCTGCAACCTGCACCGGTCCTACCGAACGGTCGACGGCGAGGTGCTGAGACGGTGGGACGGGGTGTGAGGCCGCGGGGCATGGGTCATTGGTCACGGGTCATTGGTCATTGGTGAATTCTTCAATCGTTAATCGGAAATCGGAAATGGGAATCCCCTGGGCTCCTTCTACAAGATCGGTCCTATCCGTCCCATCCGTCCTATCCCTGCAGAACCTGCCGTTTGTGGGAGGCGAATCCCTTGACATCGTGTGATACGACGGGAGGACTCCAAAGACCAAGGTCCCGTACGGTTGTCTCCGCGGGGGGAAGAGAACGGCGCTCTGGAAGCGGATCGTCTCGGAGATCCTGTCGAGGACGTTCTCATCGCGGCAGCGGCCCTGGGGCGGGGTTTGACGGTGGTGACGAGGAACGAGGAGCCTTTCCGGAGCGTTCCGGGTCTCCCGGTGGAGAACTGGTTCGGGGACGGCGGGCGGACATCTGGCTGACGGACGTCCGGAACCTTCGAGCGGGAGGGCTTTTACCGAGCCATTCGCGGTGCCCCTTCCAGGGCAGAATGCAATCGTTCGTAGTGAACCACCTCGGACCGCGCCGCACGCCACTCCGCTCACTCCTCCTTTGCTTGGTTTGCAGCTGCTGGATCTACGGCGAACTCGCGCTACGTGGCTGACTACGAGGTCACCGCGCAGGCTCCGGAGGTTGCCCCCCCCAAGTCAGCCCCCGCCACCGCATCGTCGTTCGTACCCGGCCCACGGAATCTCACCTTTGACTCCGCGTGAAAAGACTACAGCGAGAATGGCTCCCTCCCCCACACTGCTTTCGACTGGAATCTTAATGCTGAAATCTGGAATCCATAATCTACAATCTACAATCTACAATCCGGCACCGATCGAGATCGCGCCCATGTCCGACAGCGGCGACAACGGCGAGCCCCTCCTGCGCGTGGAGGGGCTGAAGATGCACTTCCCCGTCCGCGGGGGCTTCCCCCTCCCGAAGACCATCGGCTGGGTGCGGGCCGTGGACGGGGTGGACTTCGATCTGAAGGAAGGGGAGACGCTTGGGCTCGTGGGCGAGTCGGGGTGCGGCAAGTCCACCCTGGCCCGCGCCATCCTCCAGCTCCACCGGCCCACGGAAGGACGCGCGCTGCTCGACGACCGCGACCTCTGCCGCCTCGAGGGCGAGGACCTCCGCCGCGCCCGCCGCGACATCCAGATGATCTTCCAGGACCCCTTCGCGAGCCTCAACCCCCGCCTCACCGTCGGCGGCATCGTCGGCGAGCCGCTTCTGAACTTCGGCGTCGGCTCGAGGACGGAACGCCGCGAGCGCGTCGCGTCGCTGCTCGATGTCGTCGGCCTCAACCCCGCCTTCGTGAATCGATACCCCCACGAGTTCTCGGGCGGCCAGAGACAGAGGATCGGCGTGGCCCGTGCGCTGGCGCTGAATCCCCGGATCATCTTCGCCGACGAGCCCGTCTCCGCCCTCGACGTCTCCATCCAGGCCCAGGTGATCAACCTGCTCGAGGAACTCCAGGAACGCTTCCACCTCACCTACCTCTTCATCGCCCACGACCTCGCCGTGGTCCGCCACATCTCCGATCGCGTGGCCGTGATGTACCTCGGCCGCATCGTCGAGATCGCGGACTACCAGACCATCTACGAGAATCCCCTCCACCCCTATACCCGGGCCCTGCTCTCGGCCATCCCCATCCCCGACCCGGATGTCGAGTCGGACCGCCGTCGCATCGTCCTCGAGGGCGACGTCCCGAGTCCCACCCACACCTTCCCCCACTGCCGCTTCGCCTCCCGTTGCCCCCTCAAGGAGCCCCGCTGCGGGGAACTCCCCCCGCCCCCCCTCGCCGACGCCGGCGACGGCCACCAGGTCGCCTGCCACGTCGCGGGGGAGGCGAAATAGGAGGAGAGCCGAAGGCTCATGGCTGACTGAGTTCCAGATTTCCGTTTTGCCGCTTTTTCGGTTGCATGGATCCGCCCCAGCTTCAATACTGAATTTTCCGTTTCGAGAAGTCTTTCTGGCGGGCGCGAGACGCTCTCTCCTGCAGGACGCCCGCCCGCCCCCGACGCCCGATGGGCAAGGAGTACGGATGAAAACCCGCCTGATGCGCTTCGCCGCGGCCCTCTCCCTCTCGGGCGCCGCGATTCTCCTCCTGGCGTCCGGCTGCGGAAGCACCGAAACCCAGGATGAGCCCGCGAAGAAACCCGCGAAAGAATCCACGGCCGGGACCCGGGAGGGACGGACCGGAACCACGCCGCCCCCCGCGTCCCCCGTCGCCTTCGAACGGGAAACGTACGCCTTCCAGGTCGAGCGCGATTACGAGCAGCGCCGCGCCCTCGCGCTCGCGAACAAGGGCGGGAAACCCGTCACCGTGACCCTGGCCGTGGAAGGCGCGCCCGAGAACCTGATCGTCGGCTTCGCCGGCGACGTCGCGCCCGACGCGACGCTCGACGTGCCCCCCGGCGGGACGAAATCCTTCGACTTCGTCATCCACGCCCAGGACGCCTCCCCGGGGGAGCACGCCTTCGCCGTGACGGCGGAAAGCGAGGATGCCTCCGGCACGAGAACCAAGGCGCGCGCCCGCGTCTCGGTGACCGTGGAGGGAGTGGACGTCCGCCTCGAGGTGACGAAGGGCGAGACCGACCCCTGGACGCTCGCCACGACGCTGCGCATCCACAACCAGGGGGAGACCCTCACCGACCTCACGCTCTCGGGAAGCGGGGGCCTCGAAGGCGCGGTGTCCTTCCGGCCCCAGGTCGTCCACGCGAAACTCGAGGCCGGCGCCCGCATGACGGTCCGCGTCGCCCCCGTCCTCCATGTCGGCTACCGCCGGAGTGAAGGCGAGATCCTCTTCCAGGCCGCCGGCGAGACGCACCGCGTTCCCCTGGCCTTCGAGGTCCCCGGGGACAAGGAGGTCTTCTGCGGCGTGAGCCGTTCCGTCCAGTCCACCTCGGGTTCCACGTGGTTCTGCACGAACCGGCCGAAGGTGAACTGTCCCCTGGACCTGGGCGGCGACGGGCCCGCGCCCTCGGCCCCCCGGAATCCCATCTCCGTCCAGGGTCCCCCGGTGGGGCCCGGCGAGGCGCCGCCGGAAGACGGAGGAGAACCGCCGGAAGAAGGGGACGGGGAAGGGCCGAGGGGTCCCCGGACCTCGGGCCCGGGCAGTTTCAGCTGGGCCGGGGAGGAACAGCCCACCGTGGAGTCGCCCGGAAGCGACGGGCCCCACCCCCTCGACTGCGGTGATCCGGTGGGCCCGGGGGACACGATCCACGTGCCGGAAGGCAGCACGGGATTCTTGGAGCACGAAGGGGGGCAGGTCCAGCTCCCGCCCGGGGACTACACGCTGACCGACGAGATGTTCGAGAGCCCCGAGGAACCCGGCTTCTTCGAGGGTCTCTGGAACGAGGTGAGCGAGAAGATCGAAAAGATCATCTCGACCGGCGACGAAGACGTGCAATCCGCGGCCATCGGGGTCCGCGGCGGCGAGGTCCGCGCGAACGTCGCGCGCCTCCGACCCCGCTTGGAAGAGGGCAACGCGCGCGAGCCCTTCCTGCTGGTCCGGCCGTCCGGCCGCGCGGCGGTCTGGCACTCCTCGGTGACGGGCGACCAGGAGATCTGGTTCTGGAAGGAAACGGATGGCAAGCGCGCGAAGCCCGTCCGGGTCACCCGTGCGAAGGGGGCCTCCCGCTGGCCGTTCCTGGCCGGCGACCTGGACGGGACGCTCTTCCTCGCCTGGGAGGACGGGCGGGACGGGAAGGGCGCGGAGATCTACCTTGGCCGCTCCGACGACGGCGGGAAGACGTGGGGCGCGCCGATCCGCCTGACCGCGCACGAGACGGGCGCCTTCGATCCCGTGGTCTGGGCGGGGGGGAAACAGGTCGTCGTGGCGTGGGAGGACGCGCGCGGGGGCGTTCGTCTCGTCGCCTCGACCGACGGCGGCGCCAGCTTCGGCCGGGAAACGGCCGTCGCCGAGGGCGAGGCCTCCTGGCCGCAGCTGGCCGGGACGCCCGGGAACCTCTGGTGCGCCTTTGAAGCGGAGACCGACGGGACCGGTGCCGTGTTCGCGGCCCGCTCGACCGACGGAAGCGCGACGTGGTCCGACGCGGCGCGCGTGTCCACGGGGAATGCGGACGCGGGCGAGCCGAGCCTGCTCGTCCTCGACGACGGCTCGGCGGCCATCGCCTGGCGCGACGACCGCCACGGGGCTTCCGAGATCTACGTCCGCCGGTGCGACGCGTCCGGGACCTGGACCGGCGAGGTCCGGGTCACCGAGGACGACGTGTACGGCGAGTACCCCGCCCTCATGAAGACCTCGGAAGGATTGCGCCTCCTCTTCTGCGCCCCGGCCGTGGGCGTCAACTACCGCTACCTCGTCTCGAGCCCGGACGGCGGCGCCACGTGGGAGGAGCCGCGCCGCCTGCCCGAGGGGGATCCCAACGTCCGGGCCAGCTGCTTCGTCAGCCTCTTCGGCCTGCCGTGGGACCGCAAGGAGTACAAGCCCCACGACGTCCACGTCAAGATCAACGGAACCCCCGTCGCCTCGCTGATCGAGACGATCCCCGAGGGACGCTACCTGTTTCCCTTCGATCCCCGGCTGGTCCGCTACGGGCCGGGCGCGGAGAACGAGGTGGCGCTCGACACCGTGCACCTCCACGGCGGCCATTACGTGGTGAGCACCGATTTTTCGGTCCTCCAGCGCGTCACGCACCAGGAGAAGCTCGTCGTGGCCGCAAGCCAGGCCGAGGCGGACCGCGAGGTCGCCTCGCGCACGGCCGACGGCGCGAACCACGACGCGCCGGACATGGCCCTGTTCACCAACCGCATCGAAGGCATGCCCGAGGACCGCAGCAAGGCGGGGCGGATCGAATTGCTCGTGGAGGCGATCAACCTCGGCGCGGCCACCGCCGAGAACGTGACGGTCCGGCTCGCCCGGGGCCGGAAGGGAGACGGGGCGCTTCTCTGCCCCGAGGTGCGCCTGGGCTCCATCGCGCCCTGGTCGGCCCGGGTCGCGCGGCTTCCCTTCGCGTTCGACGGGACGGTGCTGGAAGCCGCCGTCGTCGTGCGCTCTTCGAACGCGGACGCCGACCTCTTGAACGACGTCTGGCCCTTCAAGCTCGGCGAACCCGAGACCGGGACCCTGCACGTCGCCTCGCCGGGGGACGCGCGCTTCCGCCTCCTGGACGCCGCGACCGACGAGCCCGCCGGAGAGGCGAAGGCGAACGAGAGCCTCGAGCTCCCCGTGGGCGTGTACGACCTGGCGAGCGGGTCGGGCGAGGTGCTGCGGGAGAACGTGGCCGTCAAGGGGGGCGAGGAGACGCGCGTGGACCTCTCGGGCGAGGGCGTCCTGACCGTCGAGGCGTCCGGCGCGTACCCCGTCGAGGTCTTCCCGGAAGGCGGAAGCGAGCCCGTTGCGAGCGGAAAGGCGGGCGCGTCGTTCTCCCTGCCCGCGGGCTTCTACCGCGTCGATGTGGACGGGGGCGAGGCGGGCGCGGGGGCGCTTCGCGACGTGCCGGTGGTCGAGGGGGAGGAGAACGCGGTCCACGTCCGCGTACAGGCGCCTCCGGCCTCGCGCCGGGAAGGGGAGGTCCTCTTCTCCGAGGCATTCTCCGATCCGGCATCGTTCGAGAAGCGCTGGACCGTCCATGACACGCCCTTCCCCGACTCGGGCCCGTCGAAATGGCGGGTGCGGGACGGTGCGCTGCAACAGGACTCGAACATCCACCGGAACCGGGGCGAGCACGTCTTCCATGAGGGGACCCACGCGGTGACGCGGGCGGGGGAAGGGTGGACCGACTACGAATTCAGCGCCGACTGGCGCATCCGCGGCGACAACGACGGCGTGGGCTTCCTCTTCCGGTACCGGGACGAGAACCACTACTACCGCTTCATGACCGTGGCCGATCGCGCCAACAAGGGCCCGTTCCGGCGGATCCAGGTGAAGAAGGGCGTCGACGAGCTGGTCACGATCGCGGAGACGAGGGAGGCCTACGACCCGGACAAACCCCACACCACGCGCATCCGCGTCGCCGGCGACCGGATCGAGGTCTGGCTGGACGACGAGAAGATCCTCTCCGCCGAGGACACCACCTATGCTTCCGGCGGCGTGGGATTCCAGTGCTATGCGGAGCAGCCCGTCTTCGACAACGTCCGGGTGACCGCCGTTTCCGCGGAGGAGACCGGCGGCGCCTTCCTGCCCGAGGGCAAGAAGGGCCCCGGCGAGCCCAACGACGAGCCGGAGGACGCCGGGCTCGTCGCGCTGGGAAAGCCGTTCGAGATCGCCTTCGAGCAAGAAGGCGACTGGGACCACGTCCGCGTGAACGCGCCGGACGCCGGCTATCTCCGCGTGGACGTCGACGGCGTTCCCGAGGACTTCGCGCTTCGCTTCCGCTTCGCCGACGCCTCCGGCAAGACCCTCCAGGAGTCGGAGCATTCCAACGCGTTGCGCGTCGGGAAGGGGACCTACATCGTCGGCCTCCGGCCCCAGTGGGGGGAGACGCTCCCCGAGCCTTTCCGGGTCACGGTCTCGTTCACCGGGGAGATCGACGCCTTCGAGCCCAACAACGAGCCCGGAAGCGCGAAGCCCATGGAGCTCGGCGAGGTCTTCGATTACGCCATCTACCCCCGCTATGACCGCGACCTCTTCAAGGTGACGGTGCCGGGCCCGGGATACCTCCGCATCGTCCACATCGAGCCGGTGGAGGGCATGGCGTACCGGTGGTGGTTCGGCACCGCTTCGGGAGAGGAGCTCCTGGACACCGAACACAGCAACGCGCTGCGCGTGGAGAAGGGCGATTACATCGCCGGCTTCCGCGACCAGTGGAACGAGATGCCCGGGAGCCTGCAGCGCGGGAAGGCGAAGTTCGAGTTCGTCCCCGAGGTCGACGCCTTCGAGCCCAACAACGAGCCTGGAAGCGCGAAACCCATGGAGCTCGGCGAGGTCTTCGATTACGCCATCTACCCCCGCTACGACCGCGACCTCTTCAAGGTGACGGTGCCGGGCCCGGGATACCTCCGCATCGTCCAGGTCGAGCCGGTGGAGGGCATGGCGTACCGCTGGTGGTTCGGCAGCGCTTCAGGAGAGGAGATCCTGGACACCGAACACAGCAACGCGCTGCGCGTGGAGAAGGGCGATTACATCGCCGGCTTCCGCGACCAGTGGAACGAGATGCCCGGGAGCCTGCAGCGCGGGAAGGCGAAGTTCGAGTTCCTGCCGGAGATGGATCGCGCCGAGCCGAACGGCGAGGCCGGCGCCGCGAAGCGGATCCGTCTCGGGGAGCGAATCGAGATCGCCCTCTACCCCAAGGGGGACCGCGACTGGTTCACCGTGCAGGCCGAGCGGAAAGGGACGCTGATCCTGGAGGCGGAAGACGTGCCCGAAGGGATCACGCTGCGCTTCTACATCCAGGACGCATCCGGGAAGGTTCTCGGCGACTCCGCCGGCGACTTCGCCGTGGAGGTCGAGCCCGGCGTCCACAAGATCATGCTCCGCGACGAATGGGGGGGCGCCTCCGACAAGGCCTTCGGCGTCCGGTTCGTCATGAAATGAGGGAAAGGACGATGATCCTCATCGGCATCACGGACATCCACGGGGACGCTCCGGCGATGGAGACGATTTCGGGGGTTCTCGCGGAAGCGGACGCGGTGCTCGTGGCGGGCGATGTGACCCAGTTCGGAGACGGGAAAGACGCCGCGCGGATCGTCGATCCCCTGCGAAAGCGCGCCTCCCGCGTCCTCGCCGTGCCCGGCAACTGCGACCGTCCCGCCGTCGGTGCCTGGCTCGCGGACCAGGGACTGAGCCTGGACGCGCGGGTCGTGACGGAGGGGGACGTCTGCTTCGCCGGCGTCGGCGGCTCCCTGCCCTGCCCGGTGCGCACGCCCAACGAGATCGAGGAGGAGGACTTCACGCGTGCGCTCGAGGAGGCGGCGACGGCGAGACCGCCCGGTCTTCCGCTGGTGCTGGTGTCGCACCAGCCGCCCTTCGGCGTGAAGAACGATCTCGCGGGCGGGTCGAGGCACGTGGGAAGCCGCGCGTTGCGGTCCTTCATCGAGCGGCACGAGCCGCTCGTCTGCCTCACCGGCCATATCCACGAGGCGGTGGGGATCGACCGGATCGGGAAGACGGTGGTGGTGAATCCGGGTCCGCTGCGCGGGGGCGGTTTCGCCCGCATCGAGATCCGGGAAGACGCGGCGGAGGTGGAGATACGAAACCGGAACGAGGCCGGCCGCTAGCGGACGCCCTTGACCGGGCGGACGCAACGGAAGCCGACGTTGTCGATCTTTTCCTTCGGAGAGGCGTACAGGACGGTTTCGATGCTCAAGAGGTCGGGGGGGTCCACGTACGAGCCGCCCTTGATGACCTTGAACTCCTCTTCCCCGCCGTACCAGGACGACGTCCACTCCCACACGCCCCCCAGCAGATCCTCCACGCCGATCTCGCTGGCGCCCTCGGGATGCGTCCCCACGGGCTCGAGCACGGGCTCCTCGTTTTCCGAGGAGGCGCAGTTCGCTTTCGAGGCGTCCATTGCCTCCCCGAAGGGATAGGGCTTCTCGTCTCCGTCGCGGGCGGAAGCGATCCACTGCTCGTGGGTGGGGAGTTCCTTGCCCGCCCATTCGGCGAATTTTTCCGCGTCGAAGAAGGAGACGCCCACGACCGGCTGCTCCTTGTCGGTGAACGCCTTCTCCCCCCAGTACTTGGGGGCGCGGTACTGGGTGCTTTCCAGGAACCGCTGGAACTGGCCCACCGTCGTGGGATGCCGGTCGATGTAGAAGGAATCGACGTGCACCCGCTCCTCGACGCCCGGCACGGCCACCTCGGCGGGGGGCACCAGCGCCATCCCCTCGGGGGCCGCTTCTTCCAGCGCTTCCAGCTCGTCCTTTTCCTCCACCGGCGGGGCGGGAAGGGAATAGGTCTCCGCCAATTCGACGAGGTCGAGGCCCTCCTCCTCGAAAAAGTCCTGGATTTCCTCGAGGCGGTCCTCGACGGCGTCCCAGTCGGTCTCCCCGGTGCGTTCGCGATAGATGTGGAACACCTGATGGGCGAGGAAGAAGTATTCCTCCTTCCGATCGGGGGTTTCCCAGGCCTTCTCGAACATGAGGACGCCGAAGTAGAAGGAGTCGTCGTCCGTTTCGATGGAGACGCGGGTGTAGTAGTCCCGAAAGAAATCGAGGAGCTCGTCCTCGTCGAGTTCGGCCTCGACGTCCTCGAGATCGATGTATCGGTTCCAGATGTATTCCTTCACATCCGTGAGGGAAAGAGCCTGGTCCGTGCTCATGGGTGCACCAACCATTCGGTCACGTCAGAAAGTAATGGTTATGATCGACGAAATATGGAATGCTACCAGGACTCGAATCGATCCGCAACAGGAAAGGTGGACGATCCTGAGCCGGGCGGGATTTTCCCCGGCGCTGCGCCATGGAAGAAAACGACGAAATCATCCGGATCGAGAACGTCTCGAAGCGTCTGGGCGGGCAGCGCATCCTGGACGGTCTTGACCTCTCCGTGCGCCGGGGAGAGACCCTCGTCATCATCGGCCGGAGCGGCACCGGCAAGAGCGTCACCCTCAAGCACCTGATGGGCCTGCTCCGGCCCGACCAGGGACGCATCTACCTTTTCGGCCAGGACGTTACGGAAATCCCGGAAAGCCGGTACGCCGAAGTGCGGAAAAAATTCGGCGTCCTCTTCCAGTCGGGCGCCCTCATCAACTGGATGAGCGTGGACGACAACCTCGCCCTCCCCCTCCGGGAGCACACCCGCCTCCCGGAGGACGAGATCCAGGCCAAGGTCCGCGAGAAACTCGAGCTGCTGGGCCTCGAGAACGCCGGCCGGAAGATGCCCTCCGAGATCAGCGGGGGCATGAAAAAACGCGCCGGCCTGGCCCGCGCCATCATCCAGGACCCCGAGGTCATCCTCTACGACGAGCCCACGTCCGGCCTCGACCCCGTCCTGTCCAACCAGATCAACGAGATCATCCTGCGCATGCAGAAGGAGCTCGGCGTCACCTCCATCGTGGTCACCCACGACATGGATTCCGCCTACATGGTCGGCGACCGGATCGCCATGCTCAACGACGGCCGGATCGTCCAGACGGGCACGAAGGAGGAGATCCAGAACTCGGATAACGAGGTGGTCTGCCAGTTCATCCACGGGCTCACCGAGGGGCCCATCACCGCGAAATGATCCCGGCGATTCAGTGCTGGATCCTCTCGTACCGCTTCCGGCTGTTCTTCTCGAAGCCGGGGTCCCGGGACGGCTTGTGGCACCGGAGGCATTTCCAGCCCGACACCGGCAAACGTTTCTCGACCTCGGGCAGGGGGATCCCCTCCTCTTTCTTCGCCTTCCATTCCTCGACATGCCGGCCCCGGGGTCCGTGGCACGCCTCGCAACCGACCGCACCCAGTCCCCCGGCGCCCCCGGGGGACCCGAAGCCGGTCCGAAAGCCGTAGCCCGTGGTATGGCACTGGAGGCATTCCGGGTCGCCCGCGTGACCCTTCTCCCGGAGCGACTCGAGAGCCCGGGCATGGGGGGTCCCCGCCCACTGGGCGTGCACCGACGCCTTGGCGCCGTCGTGGCATTCCCGGCAGGTCTCCGAGCCGACGAACGCCTGCGGAGCCTCCCGGAGGAAGGGCGGGGTGAGGGGCGCGGCCTCCAGGCGCTGCTGGAAGGCCTGGTAGGGGGCGAGCACCTCCTTGTCCTCCGGCAGGCCGGGCTCGAGCGCTACGGCGTCGAAGGAGGCGCCGGCCGCCCGTCCACCCTCGATGTCGATCTCCACCCGTCCCAGATGGGTTCCGCCGGGGGGGATCTGGGCGACGCGGGCGGAGCCGATCTCGGCCATGGGGCGGCTCACGCCGCCGTGGGTGGCGAGGACCAGATCGAGGCCGGGAACGTTCCTTGCGAGCTGCAGGCCTTCCGACCACGGGGCGTGGAAGACCACGACCACGACGTCCGCTCCCCGGCCTCGGATGACGGGCACCAGCGTGCGGGCGGTCTCGACGGGGTCGGTCACCACGAGCGCGTAGACGTCCCGGTCGAGGTAGGGGATCCGCGCGTGGTGGGAAAGCAGCCCCAGGACGCCGACGCGGACGCCTCCGAAGGGGATGCCGAGACAGGATCCTTCTCCCACCGTGAAGAGGCGAAAGGGCCTGAAGAGGGGGCGGCTGTCCCCGCCGGGCACCAGGATGTGGATGTTGGCGTTCAGGATGCGTTTGCCCGCGTCCTGGTGGGCGGAGAGCAGGAAGGACTGTCCGAGGAGGAAGTCCATTTCCCCGGCGGCGAGGACGTCGTAGCGGAGGTTCCGCAGGACGTCGACGAGCGCCCGGTGTTTCCTTTCGAGATAGTCGCGTTTCCTCTCGGGGAGGGCCGCGGCGTTTTCAGGGTCGTCGAATCCCTCGACGGCGGGCTTCCCGACGAAATCGCCGCCGTCGATCAGGAGGGCGGAGGGGTCGTCCAGAAGGCCCCCGGCCGCGGCGGGGATCTTGGCGAGTCCGCCGCGCTGGCCCTCGTAGCACCCGCAGGGGACGACGTGGCCGCGGATTTCCTGGGTGAAGAGGATGACCACGCTTCCCGCCGGAAGACGGAGGGTGAGGGTCGCGACGAGGGCCGTGGCTCCGATGAGGGCCGTAACGGCGCCCAGGAGCATTCTCCGCCTTCGTATCATGATCCCTTCGCGGCGTCCGCGTCCTCGGCATCCTCCCCGTTTCCGGCGGCCTCCGCGTTCCCGGCATCCTCCCCGTTTCCGGCGGCGTCCGCGTCCCCGGCATCCTCCCCGCTGGCCTTGGCGTCCTCGGACCGTTCCGGGTCGCGAAAGAGCCGCTCGATGACCGTCTCGTCGCGGAAGAAGTCCCCGCGACACTTGGTGAGAATGACCTGGTTGCCCTTGTCGTTGTACTCCACGAGGTCCACGCACCGCACCATCAGCATGATGCCCAGTCCTCCCATGCCTCCGGCGAGGTAGCGTTCCCGCGCGGCGGAGATCGCGTCCCCCTGTCGCCCGCGCTCCAGGGCCGCCTTGTAGTCGAACCCCATGCCCTCGTCCTGCACGGAGCACAGGGTCCGGTCGGGATCCCGGAAGCACCGGAAGTAGACCTTCCGGGCGTCGTCGTACTTGTTGCCGTGCCGGTAGGCGTTGCCGATGGCTTCCCGGAGCGCCGTGTGGAGGGAATCCGCCTCGTCCTCGTTGAGGGCGGACTCGTTGAACATCCGCCGGACGAGCTTGTACAACCCCTCCATCTTCTCCTCGGAACCCGGCGTGATGAACATCACGTCGGAGGACGCGGCGATTTTCTCCACGTCCTGTTCCTCGAGCGGTTTCTCGAACAGATCGACCTGGATCTCCGCCTTGGGGGTGAGCTCGACCCGCGTGAAGATGATGAGCTTCGTCCCCAGCCGGATCAGATCGCCTTCTTCGAGGACCTTGCGGGTGACGGGCTGGTCGTTGACGAAGGTGCCGTTGGCGCTGTCGAGGTCCTTGATGATGAACTCTTCGCCTTCGGGAAAGACGGCGGAATGTTCGCGCGAGATCGAAGGGTCGAGAAGAAGCACGTCGGCTTCCTTCCCGCGCCCGAGGACGAGCCGGTTCGTGATGTCGTAATACTCGACCAGCTTGTGGGTAAGGACGATCTTCAGCTTCGCCATCGCGAACCCGACCTCAACCGGATCTTCCCGTCGTCGTGGCCTGTCCCCCGGGGCGGATGGAGCGTATAATACGCTGGAATGATACGGGAGTTTATTCAACAGATCAAGAACGAGGAGGAGCGGCTCGGACACATCGCCCACCACCGTGTCCTCGACCCGCGCCCCCCCTCCCTCCGTCCCTTGCCCGCGGATCTTTCCCCCGACCTCCGGCGCGCCCTCGAGACCCAGGGCGTGAACGCCCTCTACCGCCACCAGGCCGCGGCCCTCGCGAAGGTCCGGAGCGGAAAACACGTCGTCGTCGTCACCCCCACCGCCAGCGGAAAGACGCTCGCCTACAACCTCCCCGTCTTTCAGGCCGTGGAGAACGACCCCGACACCCGGGCCCTCTATGTCTTTCCCACCAAGGCCCTGGAACAGGACCAGCGGAAATCCGTCGAAGCCCTCGCCGCCGCCGCCGGCGGAACGCTCGACGTCGAGGTCTACGACGGAGACACCACGGCCTACCGGCGCCGGAAAATCCGGGCCCACCCCCCCCACATCCTCATCACCAATCCCGACATGATCCACCTCGGCATCCTCGCCTACCACACCGGATGGACCGATTTCCTCAAGCGGCTCTCCTTCGTCGTCCTCGACGAGATCCACACCTACAAGGGCGTCTTCGGATCCCACATCGCCCAGATCCTCAGGCGACTGCGCCGCATCGCCGCGCACTACGGCGCCGACCCGCGCTTCATCGCCTGCTCCGCCACCGTCGCCAACGCCGGCGCCTTCGCCGGCGCCCTCACCGGGCTCCCCTTCGAGGTGATCGACGGCGACGGATCCCCCGCCGCCGGCCGGCATTTCCTCTTCCTCAATCCCGACGGCAGCCCCTACAACGCCTCCGCCCGGCTCTTTTCCCTCGGCGTGGAGGCCGGCCTCAAGACCATCGCCTTCACCAAGGCCCGGAAAATCACCGAACTCATCCATGCCTGGGTCGCCAGGCGCCTGCCCGACCGGCGGGACCGCGTCTCGAGCTACCGCGCCGGCTTCCTCCCCGCGGAACGCCGGGACATCGAGGCCCGGCTCTTCTCGGGCGAGCTCGACGGCGTCATCTCCACCTCCGCCCTCGAGGTGGGCATCGACATCGGCGGACTCGACCTGTGCGTCCTGGTCGGTTTTCCCGGCACCCTCGTCAATGCCTGGCAGCGCGGCGGACGCGTCGGACGCGGCGACCGCGAATCCCTCGTCATCCTCGTGGCCCAGCAGGACGCCCTCGACCAGTACTTCATGCGCCACCCCGCCGAGTTCTTCGACCGCTCCTTCGAGTCCGCCGTCGTCGACCCGGGGAATCCCCGCATCCTCAAGGAACACCTCGAGTGCGCCGCCGCCGAGGTCCCCCTCCGCGAAGACGCCGGGATCTTCGAGGCGACGGCGCTCCACGACGCCCTCCGCGACCTCGAGCACGAAGGCCGCCTCGCCCGCTCCGCCGACGGATCGAGGTGGTTTCCCCTGCGCGCCCGTCCCCACCGCTACGTGGACATCCGGTCCATCGGAAAGAACTTCACCATTCTCCACGAGGACACGCGCAAGGTCGTCGGCTCGTCGAGCGGCTCGCGGGCCCTCGGCGAGTGCCACGAGGGGGCCGTCTACCTGCATCGCGGAAAACAGTACGTCGTGAGGGCCCTGGACCTCGAGAAGCGGAACATCTGGGTCCGCCCCCTCGAGGCGACCTACTTCACCAGAACCCTCGTGGAGAAAGAGACCGAGATCCTCGAGACGCTGCGCCGGCGGCCGATCGGGAACGTCCTCCTCAAGGCGGGCCGGGTGAAGGTCACCGAGAGGATCACGGGCTTCCAGAAGCGGAACACCTACACCCAGGAGACCCTCAGCCAGCATCCGCTGGACCTGCCGCCCCAGATCTTCGAGACCGCCGGCCTGTGGCTGGAAATCCCCCCCGGAGCCGAGGCCGCCGTGGCCGCGGAAGACGGGCATTTCATGGGCGGCCTGCACGCCCTGGAACACGCCATGATCGCCGTCTTCCCCCTGTTCGCCCTGTGCGACCGCGACGACGTGGGCGGCATCTCCACCACCCACCACGTCCAGGTGCAGGGTCCCGCCATCTTCCTCTACGACGGCTATCCCGGCGGCGTGGGGCTCTGCGACCGCGCCTTCGACGTCATGGAACCCCTGCTCGAGAAAACACGCCGCTCCGTGGCCGCGTGCCCCTGCGAGGAGGGTTGCCCCTCCTGCATCCACTCTCCCAAGTGCGGATCCGGAAACAAGCCCCTGGACAAGACCGCCTGCCTGAAGGTCCTCGAGATCCTCCTGGACCGGGACGCCCCCCCGCCCGCGCCTCCCGGAACCAGGAAGCCCCCCGACGCCCCGGTCGCGCGCGAGCCCTCTCCCCCGGAGGACCCCCTCGAAGCGCTCCGGGAACGGCGCGTCCTCGTGCTGGACGTGGAGACGCAACGCTCCGCCGCGGAGGTGGGCGGCTGGCACAACGCCCGCCTCATGCGCATCGCCGTGGCCGTCACCTACGACACGTCCACAGGCGACATGACCCCGTGGGGAGAAAAGGACGTCCCCGCCCTCCTCCGGGCGCTCCGGGAGGCGGAGCTCGTGGTGGGATTCAACGTGGACCGATTCGACATGGCCGTCCTGTCGGGGTACGCCTCGCCCGCGGATCTGGCGGCCGTGAAGACGTTCGACATCCTGGCCGAGGTGAAAGACCGCCTCGGCTTCCGGCTCTCCCTCGACGCCCTCGCTTCCGAGACGCTGGGGGCGGGGAAATCCGCCGACGGCCTGCAGTCCCTCGAATGGTTCCGGGCGGGGGAGGTGGAGAAGGTCCGGACCTATTGCGAAAAGGACGTCGCCTTGACGCGGGATCTCTTCCTCCACGGCCTGCAGCAGGGGCACCTTCTCTACCGCCGGAAGGGCGAGAGGCTTCGCCTTCCGCTGGACTGGGATCTCTCCGAGATCCTCGAGAGGTCCCGGTGACGTGCGCCCCGCGCCCTGCCATGTCGCTTTCCCGCCTGCTCCGAAAATACGGAAAAAACATGATCGGTGACCGCCGTGGAGGGCGAGGGTCCTCCCGAGCCAAAACACAGCCGGCTCGCCGGCCCGTACTGCGCCGATCGGCTCTTGCAAGGGCTACGTAGGGTCCTCCGTAGCTCTCGCAACCACCTGCAAGCGAAGGAGGAGAGGCTCGCCCTCCAAGTTTTCATGGTTTCTGGGAGAGCCGAAGGCTCATGGCCGCCTGCATTCGAAATGGAAGACCTCGTGTAGTCTTGGTGTCTACGTGCCTTTGTGGTTCCAGCGCTTTGGCCGGCCGGGCTGCTTTGGGTTCGGGTGTGCGAAGGCGCGTCATTGCTTCTGGACGGCGATGACGGCGAGGGTGGGTAGAGGCTTCTCGCCCGTGTGTCGTTCCACGCCCTGGACGATGCGGGCGGCGGTGGAGGAGGGCTCGGTGCCGGAGCCGGTGAGCAGAAGCCCGCCGACGGATTCCGCGCCGAAGGTCTGGCCCTTGGCGTTCTCCGCCTTCAATACGGTCCGCGACACGGCCACCAGAAGGTCGCCGGGTTCGAGGGCGACCCGCTGTTCTTCGAGCACCTTGTTCAGCCCTCCCCGCATGAGGCCGCCCATGGAGATGCCCATGGAGCCCACCTTGCGCACCTTCCGCTTGGAAGCGAGAAAACGGAGGGGGGGCGGGGCGCCGGCCGTGCACAGGGTCAAGGCCTTCTTCCCCGGATGGAACACGAGCGTCTGGGCAACGATGGGAATCTGGTGGATCCGGTCGGTCCCGAGGAAACCCGCGGCCTGGATCATGGCCGCCTTGCCCGTGCTCTTCCAGGGCCCCACGATCCGCAGGGCCGTCTGGAAGAGCCTGAGCAGCCGCACGTCGTCCGCGTCGGCCTCGCTCCGGGAGGCCACGAACACGCCGCGCCGTCCGCCGCGCAGGTGGAAGGCGTCGGCCAGGATCGCCTCCGCCCCGCGGTTGAACTTGAGATGGGCGCTGATCCGGATGCCGGGGACCACGAGATCCTCGTCGAGGCTGATCTTTTCCAGATACGCGACCAGGGAAACGGGAAGGGCGGGGGCCGCCCCTTCCTCCTCCTCGCTCTCCGTCTCCGCCGTCATCTCCCGGATCGCGGCGGACACGGCCTCGCCGTTGGGGGGCTTCTTCAAGAACCGGCGATGCGGGTAGGTCTTCACCTCGAAATCCTGGGCGAAGCTCGTATGCCCCGAGACGATCAGAAGGGGCGGCAGGACGTTCTTCCGCTTCAGGCGCCGGATGATGTCGAGGCCGTGGACGCCGGGGAGTTTGAGATCCAGGATCACCAGCGACGGCGTTTCCCGGAGGATGGCGTCCAGGGCGGACAGGCCGTCGTCGTGGAATTCGGTCCGGAACGTCTCGGAATCGAGAAGGGACGCGTAGAATTCATGATACGGCTTCGCGTCCGCCACCAGGACCCGGGGACGGGACTGCGGCTCGAAGGAGCGGGTGACGGGGCCCGGGCGGTCCGCCGCCTTGATCTCGCGATCCAGCCGGGATCGGGCCAGCGCCAGCAGATCCAGAAGATAGGGCGAGGCCTCCTTGAAGTCCAGGCCCTCCCGGACGAAGTGAAGCGCGGCCCCCTCGAAGAGTTCGACCAGGTTCTGCCCCTCGACGAGCAGCTCCTCGACGGCGCGGGCCAGGTCCTTCATGGGGGCCTCCCGCCTGAGGAGGGAAGCGAGCATCCCGGCCCGGAACGCGGACGGAAAGGTCCGGACGATCTCCTTCGCCGCCGCCTCGCCCTCCTTTCCCCCCGCCAGGCGGCGGACCAGCGCCGGCGGGACGTCGGCCAGAATCGTCTGCAGCGCCTGGTGGATCTCGGGCAACGAGCCGCCCCGCTTCATCACTTCCGCGGCCGCCTTCTCGAGGATCTGGCCGGCCAGCCTCTTCCCGCCGGTTGCCTGGACGCCGGCGCGTTCGGACGCCTGGTGGATGGCCCGCCCCAGCGCCGAGGGATCGGCCTGCAGGGTCCTGGCCAGCAGGGCGTCCTGCACCGAGGCTCCGGACCCGTCCTGCAGGAGGGCTTCCACCAGAAGCGTTTCCTCCCGGGACCCCTGTTCGGTCTCCTGCCGGTCCACGATTTCCTGCTGGGCGGACACCTTCTTGTACGTCACCGTGTTGACGCGGATGTGGGGCAGGTCGGAGAGGCTCCGGTAGGCCAGTTCCTCGGGGGCCTCTTCGTCCTTGCGAAGCGCCACGAGCCTCGCGAAGCTCAGGATCTCCTCCGCTTCGGCGCCCGGGGCGAGGTCCAGGCTTTCCACCTCGCACCGGGCAAGCAGCGTGCCGAAATCCTCCACCTGGGGGGAGACCTTGCCCACGGCCTCGTCGTCGATCAGGATCTTGCCCTCGACGCGTCCCACGGTGACGCCGGGTTTGAGGTTCATGGCCCGCGTGTAGGCTTTGAGAGCGTCCTCGGCCCCCTGTTTCACGAAGGGGTGCGTGGAGGGGTAGAGCTTGTACAGGCGAATGATGCGGCCGAGTACCGTGAGAAAATCGAGAACCGCATCCCGGGAAGATCCGGGAGACGCCTCGGAAGGCGAAGCGGAATCTGGATGGTCTTCAGCCATGCGGAAAGCGTCGTTTCCTACTGGACGACGGGTACCCTAATCCGCATCCGTCACGACGTCAAGACGGACCGCGCGATCTGAAGGTACCGGAATCCTGCGCCGGGCCAGCGGAACTCCTCCTTGGCGCAGAGAGAGGACTGGGAGACTTCGTCGAACCGCGGCTTGAGCGCGAGCAGCTTCCGTTCCCTCCCCTCTTCGTCGCCGGATTCCATGATCGCGCGCACTTCGGCGGCGAGAGCGGCGGAATCGGCGTTCCTCCGCTCGACGCGCTCGAACTGCTCGTTCGAGATGCGGCCCGCGTCCCGCTTGGCCCGGTTCATCCTGCGCCCCGCCTCGTAGGTCGTCTCCACGATGTCCCGCCGGCTGAGCCATTCCGTCTCGTAGTTGAGGATGTACTCCCAGCTCGGCTGCTCCATCGCCCGCCGGTGCTCCTCGAACGTCCGGTGGAAGACCGTGTAGCCGAAGGCCCCGGGGTTCTCGAAGATGGGGGAGCCGGGGTCCAGGAAGGGGGAGAGCGCGGAGATGAAGGGGACGAAACGCCGGTCGTGGCGATCCATGAGGTCGGCGGACCAGTCGACGGAATCGAGAACGGAAGAGGCGTTCTGGCCGGGCAGGCCCACCATGAGAAAGAGGTCGAAGCGCCCGCAGCCCCGTTCGAGGGCCCAGCGGATGTTGTTCTCGAGATCCTCGTTGGGATACCCCTTTCCGCACCGCTTGCGGATCTCCTCGTCGTGGGACTCGGGGGACAGTTCCATGTTGAAGGAGGGAACGTTGTCCGCCACGAGGTCGTAGAAACGCTCCGGGGCCGGACGGTAGAGCTCCAGGGCCACCTCGTTCTCCACGCCGAAGGCGCCGATGCGGCGGAACAGATCCTCGGCGTACGCCTCGCCCGGCTCGCGCGTGTCGCCCAGGATGAAGATGGGCGCGCCGGTGTAGCGGGAAAGGCGCCAGACGTCCCGCGCGACGCGCTCGGGGGGCCGGAATCCGGTGCGGGACCTTCCGAAAAAGCGGCGGAAACTTGAAGAGGATCCCCCGCAGAACGCGCAGGATCGGTTGCATCCGCGGAAGGTGAGCACGGCCATCTGGGGATGGCGCCACCAGTCGTGGATGGCGGTGAGACTCCTGGCGTCGACGTACCTCGCGGACATGCGGAACAGGGCGCGGTAGATGTCGTCGGCCAGGGAGAGATCCACCGGCGGGGGAAGATGGGGATTGACGCGAAGCGCTCCGCCGCGGTCCACCCAGGTGAGGCCGGGGACCTCGTGCAGGCCCCTCCCGCCTTCCACCGCCTCCAGAAGGGCCGCCACGCTCTCCTCGGTGGAATCGCCCCGCAGCACGAAGTCGATCTCGGGTCGCCGGACCAGCTCCTGGTGGTAGTAGGTCGCCGAGAGCCCGCCGAGAACGACGGGGATGTCCGGATGGAGCCGTTTGCACCAACGGGCCGTCTCCACGACGCCGTGGGCGTGGACCAGCCAGTGGAGGTCGATGCCGAACAGCCGGGGATGGAAACCGGCCAGGGTCTTCGAGACGTCGAAGCCGGGATCGTCCAGCATCCGGAAGGCCAGATTGAGGATGCGCACGCTCCGGCCCCGCCGCTGGAGGTGCTCGGCGATGTTGGCCAGGCCCAGGGGATACATCTCGAAAGCGGGCGTGGAGGGGACCACGTCCGAGATGGGTCCGAAAAGAACGGGCCGCTCGCGGAAATCGAACACGCTCGGCGCGTGCAGCAGCAGGACGTCGGGCCGCTTGAACATGAGGGAAGATTGTGCGCTTCGGCGAAGCGCGATGCAACGGTCAAAGTGAAGCACGCGGAGCGAAGCCCTGAAGCGCGGCGCCAGGCTCTGCTTCAGGGGATGCAGAGGATCTTGTGGTTGAGTCGTTGAGTGATTGAGTGGGTGGGTGCGGGAATGTCCCCGGTCCGATCGCCAGGTCGCCGCCTTGCTCTGCAAGGCCCTTCCCCGGCGCCTCCCACAAGCAGCAAGGCGGTTGCTCTGCTCTTCGTGCCTTGGTGCCTTCGTGGCGGTGTCTGTAACCTGTGACCTGTAACC
>Ga0180432_10001827_pt1 | contig 32909 bp, 28 predicted proteins | sample SS_ome_10_FD_132414 | JGI IMG/M metagenome (GOLD analysis project Ga0180432, IMG submission 132414) | Hypersaline lake sediment archaeal communities from the Salton Sea, California, USA - SS_1_MS_2 metaG | ecosystem: Environmental > Aquatic > Non-marine Saline and Alkaline > Hypersaline >...
AGGCAAGTTCAACGGCCGCAGTTGGTCGGCGCGAGCGGTCGTCTTTGAGCGCGCTTTTCCGTGGTTCGTGGCCTTGGGCATGTCGAGAGCTATGGGTCGTAGTCGATAAGAGCGTAGCGACGCTCAGGTATCCGCGAACCTGGGTGTACCTCGACAACGCGGTACATGAAGGAGTGTTTGAAACGCGTCTTCACCTCGTGGATGGCGCTGCGCAGGGCGCGACGCCGGCCTGCTCGAGCGCTGCTGTCGGCGTCCCGTGCAAAGAGTTGTAGCTCGTTGGTGCCTCGCACGAAAGTCAGGAACTCGACCGCGAGGTTATCCACCGACCCGGTCGGTGGAGTAGCTGCAAGGCGATTCTTCAGTGGTGCGACGATGCTGTCTCTATCACCAGAGGGATCTTTCAAGGTGCTTCGAATTGCCCACGACGCACCATTCTCCAACCGCGCACGCACACCTACCTCGAGAACACGCCAACCACTGCGCCGCGGGTGCCTCAACGCGCGCTCGACGAGCCTGTTGATTGCGTCGCCAAGCATGGCCAGGTCAGTAATTGGATTTGGAAAGTCGATTTCCGACACAATGGGTTCAGGGGCTTCGCGGCCGACAACAGGATCGCCTGTGACGCCGGTCGCCAACCGCCAGAGGTGCCGCCCTTCACGGCCGAATTGCGATATAACCGCCACTTCCGGGAGTTGTGTGAGATCGTAAACGGTCTTGATGCTCAACCGTGTCAACCGCCGGTGAGTCTCGGGGCTCATACGCAGCACACCGACAGGCTGTGAAGCCAGGAACTCAGCTCTCCTCTTGCCCGTGACGATGAATGCCTGACTGGGCTCAGCCTTTGTAGCAGCAACCCAGGCAGCGAATTTGCCCTTTGCCCAACCCAGACGGGCTACTCTTCCCCAACCACCTTGGGCGGATGAGCGGACAGATGGGCGGGTGGGGGGCCGACCCCGCTCCTCACAACCGCCGCCGGTAGAGCGGTAGGGCTGTAGAGCGGTAATGTGCTCGTTGCGCTTTGTACGTAGTGTGTTGAACCCGCTCCCCGCTCCCCGCTCCCCGCTCCCTCCCAGCGTCGCTCTGATCACTTCCACCTGCATCTCCGGTTCCCCGTACAATCCCTCCAGTCCATCCACTCCCACAAACACTCGTCCCAACTCATCCGGCTCGACAGCCGGACTGACGTTTCCAAGTGATTTGACCAATTGCGAAAACTGCTCGTCGTAGTAGACCGGGTCTGCCTCCAATACCGCCAAAGACGGGCATAGGCCCACGGCCTGGCTCACGGTCATACCAGGTCTCACACCAGAGTGCCGCGCTAGTTGCCCAACCTGCCAAATGCGGCGTTGGTCTTCCATTGCCAACAAGGCGGTAGGTCGCTCAGCTGTGTGTGGACGACGGCGTTCTTCACAGAGCAACGCAAACCGTGGAATCCAGACACAAACGGCGAGGTCGGAGCGGAGAGCGGACAGGCGGACAGGCGGGCAGGCGGACGGTTGACAACTTACCTTATCCCCGGCGCCGGTACGGCGGTACGGCGGTACGGCGGTAATGCGCTGATTGTACGTTGCACGTTGCGTCGGCTCCCCGCTCCCCGCTCCCTGCTCCCCCCTCCCCGCCGTCCTCACAGCAACCTCAACTGCGCTTCAGGCTCCGACGACGGCCGCTCTTCCCTCTTGAACGGGTCTCCCGAGTTGATTCCGTATCGCCGCGCCAGCCTTTCGAACCGCCGCCTTATTGCGGCTTCGTAGTTGGATGGTGCGCTCTGACGCTGGCTATACGCAGCGCGATAGCGTGGCATTAGGTTGGGGAAATGCCGCTCGATTACCGGTAGAAATTCACTTCGGACCGAAGGGTACATCCGAAGCACCGAAGGGTAGACGAAACTAACGTGGGCCTGCCTGGCCGCGTTCATGAGTGCTTCGATCTCAAAAATCGAATCGGTAACACCGGGAAGAACGGGAGCCGCGTTGATTCCAGCACTTATGCCGGCCTCTCGCAACCTGAAAAGTGCCCGGAGTCGTGCTTGAGGTGATGGTGAGTGTGGTTCGAACAATCTGATGAGCCGAGTGGTTTTGCAGATCAGAGATACGTATACCGTCACCTTGTGCCTGCGCCCGAGTTCCAACAGCACGTCGATGTCGCGACAGACCAATGGACTTTTGGTCGTAATGCCCAACTCGATTCCCTCTGTGGTGAGAAACTGCTCGAGTATCGTACGGGTGATGCCGAAGTGTCTCTCCGCCGATTGATACGGATCTGTAGCGGTCCCAATTGCCACGGTAGCAGGGTTACCAGGCGAGCTGTGCCTCTGAATGCGTGCAATGTCGCGCCGTAGCGCGTGTCTTACAGCTTTGCGCTGTTTGACGAAGATGTGTTGAGTGAAGGCTGGCTCGGTGCACTCGTCGCCGTGTACACGTTCCACTGTGTATCGGTGTGCGTAGTGCGCATAGCAGTAAGCGCATCCTAACTCGCACCCCACGTAAGGGTTGATCGACCAGAACGCCATTCCGGTGCTGTTCGGGGAATTGGCGAGCGACTTTACGGTCAGCTCGATGAACTTGGTGCCGTTGGACGTTCTACCCTTCCCTCCCACCCCCCCAGGCGGACGGGCGGACGGGCGGACAGGCGGGCAGTTGAACCTGTCCCTCTCCACCCCCCGGGTCGGCAAGGCGGTAGGGTGGTAGGGCGGTAGGGAGCGTGTCGCTCGTTGCGTGTCGCGCGTTGCACGCACTTCCCGCTCCCTGCTCCGCGCTTTCTGCTCCCCCTTAATCACCCACACCGACTCCAGCCACACAACGGGCAAAAGAAACATCCCGAGCTCGGGTAAAGGGTTTCGCGACATTCGGGGCACCGCAGTGCACCGATTGGTGCCGTATCTTCGTTTTCCAAAGGGCGGGAATACGGGCGCAGCCAGGCAGAAGCGCAAACTTCGATTTTCGGCTTTTGTTCGGTCATAATACCGAATATATACCGAACACACCTCCAGAGCAAGCGCGGCTCCAAAACGGCCAAATTACGATCTCAAATGCGTGTCCTTGCTTCTTGCGTGCAACGCGGTGAAATTGGTGCCGTCCTTGGTGCTACCTTGAGCGTTCTTCCTCCACGACCAAACGTAAGCAGATGATTCAATGACAGGTGGTTTGAGGCAGCCGACCACAGCAGCATCAATAGCCCACCATCCGCTCACGCGTTTGGTGGCCGTACTCTCCCTGTTATTCGTGTTCCTAGTCGGTGTCAATGGCCTCGGCGACGGTTTCAAATCCCTCGGCAACAACGTGCTCGACGCGTTCTTCTCTGCCACCGAAAACCCCTTCACGGGGATGATGATCGGCATATTGGCGACGACGCTGATGCAAAGCTCATCGGTCACTACGTCGTTGATTGTCGGCTTGGTAGCAGCACCGGAGAATCCTCTGCCAATAGCCAATGCCGTGCCGATGATCATGGGAGCCAATGTCGGGACTACGGTTACCAACACGATCGTTTCACTGGCGCACATGGGTCGGAAGGAAGAGTTCCGCCGAGCGTTTTCGGTGGCGATCTGTCACGATTTCTTCAACGTCATAGCCGTGATCGTACTGCTGCCGCTCGAGTTGATGACAGGCTACTTGCGGCGTACGGCCCAAGCGCTGGCTTCAATCGTGACAGGGCTTGGCGGTATGGAGTACGATAGCCCGTTCAAAGGTGCTCTGAAAGCAGCATTAGGGCCAATAAAAGCAGCTATCCACATCGTGTCCGATTCTCAACAACTTCAGGCAGTAATCCAGATCGCTGTGTGCGGCGGTCTCATTTTTACTGCCCTGTGGCTCCTCGTCAAAGTGCTACGTTCGGTGATGCGCACTCGAGTCGAGGCAATTGTCTCGAAGGCGTTCGAACAACAAGTGCTATTCGCAATGCTGGTAGGTATGGTTGCCACCGCGATGGTCCAGTCCAGTTCGATAACAACCTCACTCCTGGTACCTCTGGCCGGCGCCGGCGTCTTGACACTTCCTCAGGCGTTTCCGATAACCATCGGCGCTAACGTAGGCACAACCGTTACGGCACTGTTGGCTGCATTGGCCGCAACTGGGGCCAATGCAGGCGCGGGGATTACAATCGCGTTGGTACATTTCCTGTTTAACATCAGTGGCACGGTATTGATTTATCCCGTAGAGAAGATTCGCAACATTCCGCTCGATGCGGCTAGATGGATTGCCAATAAAGCCGTGGAATCTCGTCGGTTTGCGGTCGTATTCGTATTTGCGTTCTTTTACGGAGTACCTGCATTGTTCGCTGTTTTGGATAGGTTGTTCTAGTAGGTCCGGAGGCACCGATGCTTCGTCAATTGCTCAGCATTTTTCGATCTAACAATCCGCTCAAGACAATGGGCGAAGATTTCGCCCAAATGCTCAAGATCACCTACGACACAACCATGAAGGCGGGGCAGGTCTTTTCAGGGGAGCACCTCAAACCGGAGGAGCGGACCTGGATCTACGAGCAAGATGTACAGGTCAACAAGCTCGAGCGGAAGATCAGAAAACAGGTGATTGCATACCTGTCATTGCACAGCAGTGCTCCAGATCTGCCGTATTGTCTACTCATCATGAGTTTGGTGAAGGATGTAGAACGCTTGGGTGACTACGCCAAGAACCTCTCGGAAATTGCAGATCTCCAGGACGACCGTTGCGTCCCGGATGACGAGCTTTGCCAGGAGCTCCTGGAAATCAAGTCCGGAGTCGAAACAGCATTTGCGGCCACTGCCGATGTGTTTGAACAGTCCGACACCGAACGGGCCATGCAACTGACACGTCAGGGGCAGGACCTGGCGCGGCGGAGTGATATGCTCATAGAGAAGGTTGCCCACTCATGCCATGATGCCAATACGGTCACATCTCTGGTGCTTGGAGCGAGATATTACAAACGAATCGGCGGGCACGTCCTCAACATCCTTTCTGGCGTCACTATGCCGTTGCACAAGGTTGACTACTACGACGAGGATGCAGTAACCGGGGAACACCAAATCAGGGATTAGAACTCGACCCGTCGCCGAACAACGCCGCGACTAATTCAAACGTAGGGTAACTGCTCTCTGCCGCGGGTTGTTCTTTTAGCCATCGGGCAAGTTCTCCTCTGGACGGATTCCGCGACATCAGTGCGGTCAGTGTCCGTTCGCCACCAGCGTTCAATCCTTGCCTCAGCCTGTCGAGTATTTCATCCAGGGTCGTCAACAGCCGCAGTTCTCGTTTTCTACCGGCATCACACGCTCGTTTGAGCACACAACGCGCCAAGCTACGAGACGACCGAGACATGGAGCCGCGATCGACTAACGAAAGACGCTCTCGAAGGATCTGCGAGAGACATTTGACGAGTTCTTCGGGTGGTGGGAGTTGGCTGACCGGTGCCGACAGCAAATCGTTAATCGTGTGCTCGACTGCGGTGAAGCTCGACGTCTGGCATATCGGGTTTCCACTCAGAGTGATCAGCTCCGGAAGAATGAAACTTCCTGTGTGCCACTCGAGCGCGACAACTCCACACGGAGGCCCTCTCACAACGGCAAAGCGCGGCTTTTCACCGGCGGCCTGGCGCGGGGCAGGTCGACCGAGTCGCTCACGACGCTGCAGCTCATGATTCACGATTCGTGCGCGTCCCAGCCTGCTGGTGGCCGGTACGTGAAGGCCGATCTGATCGTTGACTTTCTGAGATAGCCGAGACTCCATTCTCAGCGAGCGATCCAGCATTTCCGGCGGTGCGAACCAGTACACGTCTGCCGTGCGAAACATCGATCCCAGACGCGCGATCCTGCCAACCCGTTGTTCCAGTTTGAGGGGCGTCCACGGAAGATCGTAGTGCACGACTGCGTCAGCATCTTGCAGGTCGAGGCCTTCGCTCGCGAGGTCGGTTGCAATCAGCGTCGAGACCCTCATGGATCTAGGCGGCTCGGTTCGGCCCCGGGCGCATGGAGCGAAAAGTGACAGGGCTTCCTCGACAGGTACCTTGCCAGATGATATCCAACTCTGTCCTCCTCCCACGACAGCCATTTCTCTCCATCGAAGGGTCCGCGCCAGCTCGAGTGCCGTGGCTATTGCCGTAGTGAACACGATTGTCTTTCGTGCGCCGCGCGCTTCGAGGATCTGTTCGAGCCTCTGTGACTTTGGACAAGCACCGTTAGTTGCGGCCAGCAATCGCAGGAGTTTTCCGAATCTCCGGCAATCGGCGTGCAGTGCATCGGGGTTTGCAAACTGCTTGCGGTCGGGTTCAGCGAGGTCACCCAGAGCGAGTTGAAGCTCCAGTTCGCTGGTGAAAATCTGTCTTGAAAGAGAACGCGACAGCGTTTCACCGCGCGCCATTGCTTCGATTGCCCTTTCGGTATAGGCAAGATGACGCCGCACGGTTCGGGCAAAAGCCGCTTTGGAAGAGGCCAAGCGAAAAAGTAGGTGGAGGCGCATCAACTCGCATTCCCGCGATTCCACAGAAGTCGGAAATTGCAGTGCATCGATCGCTGCCAGGAGAGCTGGCAACACACTTTGATCCACCGAACTTGCGCGGCACACGTTTCCGTCTCTCACCTCGGGCAACTCATCGATCAACTCGTCGACTGACTCTGGTGACCGGGCAACGACTGCCGGAGCTGCCGCTCGAGTGAGCAACGCGTAGTTGCGGTTAGAGATCGACTTCTCTATCGATGGCATGCCGAACAACGCAAACGCGCTGTCGGCACTGAATAGGCGCAGCAAGTGACTGAGATCCGACGCATGGTTCACCACAGGCGTTGCTGTGAGCAATAGGATTTTTGTGTCTTTTACGCTGCTCGCCAGCCGGCCATAACGACGGGTTTTGGGGTTTCGAAACCTGTGCGCCTCATCGACCACTAGAAGATCTGCCCGGGGGATAGTTGCCATTCTGCTGAGCCCCTCATGCGTGACGGTGCTGACAGGTACGCCCACGCGCTGGCTGACTCGATTCCATTGGGGCACGAGTGTGGCCGGTACCGCAACCACGGTCTTCTCGTAACGAGACGCCACCGCCAACGCAACGTACGTTTTGCCGAGGCCGACGGCGTCGGCGAGTAGCGCCCCACGGAAAACCTCTATGTTCGCGGAGATCCTACGCGCTGCATCAACTTGGTGCGGCAGCAGCCACGCGGGTGTTTGCCACTGGTCTTCATATGGGCCTATCACAGCGTTTCTAACAACGTGTTCGAGATCGCATGGATCAGTGCGTCTACCGAAATGCAGCCTCCATCGAAGTGGTTCCCTCACCACTTGAAGCTGATCAGCGCGGATTGTCGACCAATGATCTGAGTGCGTCCTGGGTTCGCTGGGATAGGTCGAGCGCGTACGCGGCTGCGGCGTCCAAGTCCGCGTAGTCGTGTTCTTCGTTTTCATGATTTCGTCTGCTCAGTTGAGCCAGCGTCTCTCGATGAGGTCCAGGTGCAGGCACCGGTAAGAGCCGGGCCACGCGAGCATTGATTCGTCTATAGCCACCCCGGGCCTCGTCGGCATTTGACGAAACGAAAGCTGCGGCCCATGTGGAATTCAGAACGGCAGCGACAGCCAGGGCGGTCTCTCTGTCAGGGGCCGCCGCCACGTAACATGTGTTGAGCGGAATTGCCGATGGTGCCCCGGTCTCCTCCAAGACCACGGCACGAGGGCGCCGGGCGATGTCGGGCCAGACGATGCGATGATCCGGAGGCACACACCGCGTGCGGAACACCTCCCAGGGCGGCCCATTTCGGTGATCACTCCGCAACCGTGAGCCAGAGGCGCACAGCTCGAAGTAGCTGGCGGCGTGCGAGGGCAGCGATCGCAGCGGTACGCCGCCGTTGTCGTGGCACCAGAGAATCACGCCGCAGGGTTTGGTATGGAACATCCTAACGTCTCGACCGCGAAGCACCGGCCTCAGCAGGTGTTGTTCCAACAGGGCTTCCCTATCGCGAAACGCGACGACTGCGAGTCCGTCGGAAACTCCAACAATCCGCCCGATGAACAGGCTATCTGCCCCGGTCTTGACGCCCAACATCGGTGGGGAAAGCTCTCCAAGCGCCGTCCCGGAGGAGCGAAACTCTTCCAAGGCACCGCGAGTTCTGGAGCCGACCAGTACCCAGGGCCCAGGTGCTTCCAAAGATTCTTGGTTGACGGTGTCCTTCGTATCGAAACCAAGGCGCACCCTGTGGTTCCGGGGTGCTTTGTCTCGCCTGAGAACCACTGCTAGCGGATAAGTCGTAGCCCCGAACCTCGCGGCGTCGCGATCGGAGACGCGATGCACGTAATCGATAGACGTCTCGGCGACCACTCCGCGCCTTGCAGTTTCACCGTAGCCAGCAGATGTAATCTTGCTGGGGAGTAAGAGACCGATAGCTCCACCCTCCCGTGTGAGTTCCAGACACCTTTCGAGGAAAGCCACCGAGAGATCGGGTTGGTGAGAGAAACCTCGGCTGCCACCTGCTTTCCACCATTCGAAACGTTCCGTGAGCGCATGGCGAAACCCTTGGGGCAGTTGCTCAGCGCGTACCCAGGGCGGATTCCCCATAACCACGTCAAACCCGCCCCGCGCGAGAATGTCTGGGGTATGGACTTCGAATGAAAAGAACGGGAGGACACCCTCGGACAGTTGTCGGTGTGCCTTGGTGAGTTCGCGGCGCAACCTGATTAAGGACCGAAGCCGTTCTCGCTGTGACTTGGAAAGCCCTGAACGTCTTCCAAACAAGTCCGGGCTGCGCGCCGATTCGGCGATATCGTTCGTGGCGTGCTGGGTGCTTTCGAGAGCTGATGTTATTAGCCCGCGCGCAACTTTCAATTCAGAACGCCTCAGCGACTTCGTACCCGACCGGTGCTCTCGGCCTCGCGCGTCGAACAGAGATGTTCGTGCAGTACGAACTGATTCCGCTGCTTCGCTCGAAGCCAATGCCGCATTGATGCTGAACGTGCGCGCTGCTCCCAGAGGATCGAGCAGCGTGTCGCCTTGGCGCACGACGCCATCGAGATTCGGGAGTGGAGATACGCTGGCGATGTCCGATGTGGGATCGTCTGCAACCACCGCTAGCCATAGTCTCAACTCAGCTAGGTGAACAGCTACCGGATTGAGGTCTATGCCCATCAGGTTCCGGCGCAAGATCTCTTTGCGAAGTCGTAGCCTTTGTACTGGACCTAGGCCCGGTGCCAACGCGAGCCGCATCTTCGATAAGACGTGCAACGCACCGAGCAAGAAAGCGCCGGATCCGACTGCCGGGTCTAACACCTTCAGTGCGGCGAGTACGCGGCTGGCCTTTCGGGCGTCATTGCCCGTGACAATGTCTCCGGCAACGAGCTTACCAACTACTGGTCGAGGGAGGTGCACGAGCAAAGCAGCCTCGATCGTTGCGGTCACGACCTGGCGTACAACTGGTTCAGGAGTGTAAAAAGTGCCGGTGTCGTGACGCTCGTCGACGTTCATTAGACGCTCGAAAACGCGACCGAGCATGTCAGGCGCTATTGCATCGACCTCATCGTCTTCTCGAACCGTGAACCTGAAACGCTCGAACAGGTTGTCGAAAACGTCCCGCCATAGGTGGTTTGGAAAGTGAGTTGGGCCAATGCGCCGCTCTGCTGCGTGAGTCTCGAACAGACCACCATTCAAATAGGGGATAATGCCCAAAGCGGTCGTGCTGCGCCGGCGTTCAGGAGGCATGTTGAGCGTACCAAAGAAGAGAGGGTGCAGCACTTGCCGATGGAAATTGCGGCGCCGAGCCAGGGAGGTATCGAGATGGTGCTTTAGATAGTCCGATCGACAATCGAGCCAACCCTTAGCCTGCACGAAGTACAGAAACAAGATGCGTGACAAGCAGAGCAGAGCGACCATACGGCGGTCCGCAACGGATCTGCGCCGGTCGATAGACGCTGCCATTCGTTCGAGGTGAATCTTGTATTCCGTGAAAAAGTGCTCTCCCACCGCTTCGCTACTCAAGACCTCTACTACGGATAGAGCATGAGAAAGAGCCGTCGACGTGCGTTTTGGTCGCAGCCGCTCGAGTTGCTCCGTGGCAAATCCGGAGGGACTGTCGAGCGACACGACCATCACCTTGGTTATGCCCGGTTGGCCAAACCGCGGAGCGGCGATTGCCAGCTCCCGGCTCTGGCCCAGTGCCACAGCTAGGGCGCGCTCGGCGGTTCGTGCAAGTTCCAAAGCCAGCGCACGAACAACTTCCCGGGCGCACGATCCTTCAGACGCAACGACCTTGAAGGCCTTCCATCTGGCGACGGTCAAAACGTCTCCGGAATACGCCAGATCTTCCTCTGAGTACCCAAGGGTCGAGAAGAGCGTTGAGATATCCGCTACCGTGCGGATTGAACTCAAGGTATTGAGCAGCATGAACCTGTCTGGTTGGTGACAGGCTCACTGTATGGTTGGGTAGGCGAGGTTACTGCATCGATTAAATGCGTCAGTTATCAGAAGATTTCGGTGCCCAGTAGAGCCTCCGCTTGTGCGAGGTCGATGTCTCTAGCCACAGGAGGCGGCCATGCGCCAAGCTTGACCTGCATATCGATCAGAGCGCGTTGATTGAGAATCTGTTTCTGGAGCGGCTTGTCGATCAATTTCGATTGCACCGCTTCATCGAACTCCTCTTCATCCAACCAGACAGGGTCGCCCGTGGCAAACTGCCACAGGTCCAGAAACAGGTCGTTGCCTATCCACGTGTGTCCGTCGAATTGCACCGGCTTGCACAGGTTCGTGTACCACCCGGTGAAAGTTCCGTCGTTCAAGTGGAACCTCCCGATGTCGTGCCAGGAATTGGGGAACACGAACCAGACCATCGGTGCACCACTATCTAGTATGCGTGAGCCTCCCACGTCCACCGCGGGACCTGAGTAGTCTTTCTGGAGCAGCACCTTGACGTCGGGTCGATCGAGTACCAGAAGTTCTTCGTAAACGGTCATCCCGATGCCGGGGCGGTGATATTCGAAGTGGATCTGTTGAGACATTGTGTATCGTCAGCCGTGGGTGATCGGAATTTGCCGCCGCTCAGAAAGGGTTTGCCGGAACGGCGCACGAAAAAACTCGGAGTATGGTACCCATCAACAGCCTGTCTTCGAGGCGCACTTCATCCGGCGAGCTGGGCGCCCCGCGCATCGCTGTCGTGACGGGCCATCGCCAAGAAGCCTCGAATAGCTCAGCGTCCTGCGTAACACGTGGACTGTCGGTCATGGCTTCGGTAACCTCGGCCATCACGGCCTGTCGATCGGAAGAAGGGCCGAGTATGATCTCGCGTGGATGGGCACATAGGCCGGCCCACCCTTGTCGGAGCCACAACGTGCGGTAACCGATCGGGACGCGTTCATCGGTTACGGCTGCTATGAAACGGTCCAAGTTTTCGGTGTCAGGGGTCAGTGCCGCCGCATTTCCGAACCGCTGGCTGATTCGTACCTGTTCGGCCGCTCTTTCGAGTTGCGCGGCGCGATTGACGTTTCCTAGTGCGCGCTCCAGCGACGCGAGAGGGTACAACGCCTGGTTCCTCAAAATGCTCAATGCGAGGCGATTGGCTGCTACCCTTGGAGTCTGCAATAGATGCTCGCCGATGGCTGCGTTTTCGCCCAAACGCATCGCGGCCATCTCCACGTTGCCTTGCGACGCCTCGAACACCGCTGCCAATACGTTCGCACGTGCGGCCTCAGTTACGGTCATCGCCAGCGATCTGAGCGGAGCCGATCCTGCCGAGTCGTCTCTACTCGAATAGTCAAACATGTCTACGATCGGCACTGCCGCCAGGCGTCGAAGTAGCAATGTGCGAGGGTGGTTTGCGAGGAACTCCAGCAGTTCCAGTGTGTCCGACGGGATCTCGCCTCCCAACGCACGCACAAATGCCGCCTCTGTGATGGTACGCCGTTCAGCGGCGTTCCACTCAAAGAAGTCGGCAATAGCGACTCCGTACGCCGAAATCGCCTCAGGATCGCGCAGGTTCAATCGCAACCGTCTCAGCCACTCGGGTGCCAGTTTTCCAGCTACAGATTCTGAACGTGGCAGGTACGGAGCCCATGTCGACCGTGACCTCCCTATGGGATCCTCGCGGCTGATTGCATCTTGCATCGCCAGCAACTCGGTGGCTCCAGCACCGAACCGTTCAGAGAACCTGCCAGCGGTCAACGTGGCCAAGGCCCCAAGTGCAAGAGCAAATGCGACGATAGGCAGTATCAGGAACAGACCGAGCCGAGCGAGGCGCATTCCCCATACGCCAAGCCTATCCTGCCTCCAGCTCAGCGAAGAGGCGGGCATGGCATCTTCCACTCGCACGCTTTCGTACCACCTGGCGACGTCGTCCGGCTCCGCGTCGAAAGACTGTCGCCGGCCCAGCTTGCCGAGTATTTGTTTTTCCCAGAGCCTGAATCCGAGCCCGCACAAAAGCAGTAGCCCGCCCGGCGCGAGGATTAGCAATGAATCGAAGGTGCCGAGCAGCGTATTCTTTGCCTCCGAAGCCGAGAGACCCAACACCAGCAGCGCAGTACGGATCGCAAATGCCGCAATAATCCATGTCGAACCGGCAGCAAAGGCGGCGCTAGCGCCTCGTCGCGCCCAAAGCACGTTCCTACGTTGGGAGTCTCTGAACGAAACAAAGTCACCCGTACCTGCGACAACCAGACCGGAGCGTCCGTCGTAGTCGACGGCGATGTCTATGAGTGTCTTGACTCTCCAGCCCAGAGATCGCTGTCGAAACGCGCGTTCAGTGGTTCGGGAAGCGGAACTCAAGAAAGCAAGTCCGGCGGCACCGTACATGACCAGGCCCACAGTGAGTGCCACTTGCCACAGGAACATCGCCAGAACGGCGGTATTCGAAACACCGGGCTGTGTCTGGTCGTTTGAAGCCAGAAGGTTCGGTGAGATTTCGAAACGCCGCAGCCAATCGACCCCCGCCATCAGGATGTCGGGCACAAAGGTCCAGGCGAGTGTCGCTACTGCCGCGCCGGCTGCCGCAATCAAAGCCAGCCGGTTAATGAATCTCGCGCGGCCCAACAGCCACTGCAATCCCGGCGGTGGCCATTCAATCTCGGTCTCGAGCGAAGGGAGCAACCCGCGGGCTATCTCCTCCGAACTGGGACGCTCGCCAGGTGATTTCGCTAGACAGCTGTCTACGAGTTGGGCGAGTGCGGGTGAGATCTCCGGGCGACATTCTGCGGTAGGTGTAGGTGTATCGTGGAGATGTGCGGCAGCCCATCCCATGGGTGAATTGGCGCTGAAGGGTAGTTCACCGGTCAACAGCTCGTATGCCACTACCCCTAGACTGTAGACATCGGAGGTAGCCGTGATCGGATTGTTGGCCGATTGTTCCGGGCTCATGTAGGTAGGGGTGCCCAATATCGCCCCTGTCTGGGTGAGTCGCGTTTCCTCCCCTGCATCCGAGAGTGCGGCGCTCACACCGAAATCGGCTACGAAGGCACGGCCGGTCTCGGACTCCAACAACACGTTGCTGGGTTTGACGTCGCGGTGTACGAGTCCTCTTTCGTGCGCGGCCTCCAGGGCGGCAGCTACCTCACCAATGATTCGCCTGGCTTCCCGTTCGCTGAGCCGCCCGCGCCGCAGCCGCCATTCCTCCAGGTTCGGGCCGTCGACGTGCTGCATAATGATGTAGGGAAGTTTCGTCCGCTTTGTCTCGCCAACCGCGAACACCCGTACGACATTTGGATGTGAAATCGCCGCTGCAGCCCGCGCCTCTCGCTCAAACCGGGCCCGGGCATTGGGGTCGGCGGCCAATTGAGGCGCGAGCACCTTCACCGCCACCAAACGCTTGAGTGCGGGTTCCTTGGCTAGGAAGATCGCCCCCATCCCTCCGCGACCAATCGGCCTCAAGACGTCGTAGGTAGGGGAAAGGGAAGCACTCAGTGTGGCTTGAAGGCGATCGAGGTCCAACTCGGGCCGTTGTCTTACTTCTGGCTCTACCTGTTGCGTCGCCTCCAGATTCGCCCCACATGTCGGGCAATGTGTGGCATCATCCGGGACCGAAGCGGAGCATTCAACGCAATAGGCCATGGCGAGCCTAACGTATCACTTGTCCGCGTATGTGCGCCAGTGAGCCGCGTCACAAAGCGCCAATTTGCAGGCCGCTGCTACTCCGCTCGGCCTCCCAGGTGCTTGGCCAGGAACCGTTCGGCCGCAGCATAGAACCGCAGACGATTCTCCGGCTTCGCAAAGCCGTGCCCTTCGTCCGGGAACAACATGTATTCGTAGTCGATGCCCTTCTCTTTCATGGCTGCCACGACCTGTTCGGACTCCGCTTGTTTGACCCTCGGATCGTTGGCACCCTGTGCTATCAGCATCGGGATCTTGATCTTGTCCACATTAAAGAGAGGCGATCGCGACTTCAGGAAATCAGCCTCAGTTTCCGGATTGCCCACCCGTTTGTGCAACATGGCCAGATACGTGGACCAGTAGGGGGGAATGGTCTCGATGAATGTGATCAAGTTGCTCGGCCCGACAATGTCGACCGCGCACTTGAACAGATCAGGTGTAAACGTCGCTCCAGCCAGGGCTGCGTACCCGCCGTAAGAGCCTCCGTAAATCGCAATGCGCTTGGGATCTGCTATACCCTCGTCGATGGCCCATTGCACAGCGTCCACCATATCGTCGTGCATTTTGCCGCCCCACTCGCGGTCCCCTGCGTTCAGGAAATCCTTCCCGTATCCCGTGGATCCCCGGAAGTTCACCTGCAGCACAGCGTAACCGCGGTTCGCGAGCCACTGACCCTCCGGCTCGTAACCCCAGGTGTCGCGATGCCACGGCCCGCCATGCACATTCAGTACCATCGGCAGGTCCTTCCCACTCGATCCCTTCGGCAGGTGCAGATAGCCGTGAACGCTCAAGCCGTCTCTCGCCGTGAACCCAATCGGATTCATCTTGGCCAGAGAGTACTCCGTGAGATCGGGGCGGTTGTGGAACAGAAACGTTCCCTGCTTCTTCTCGCGATCGTAAGCGTAGTACGAAAAAGGCTGATCGTCTTCGGTGAATCCGACGAGCCAGACGTCGTCGCTGTCGGTCCGGTTGTAGATCCCGAAGTCTCCGTCACCGAGCTTCGCGATCTCATTCACATCCTGTGCGATCGACTGGTCGAGGACCTGATGTTCCACCCGCGCCTTAACAAAGGAGACCATCTGGACCTCGTAGGTATCGGGGTGGAGCGTCACATCTGCCACATCGTACTGCGGGTCTTGCGCGATGACCTTGGTTTGGCCTGAGGCCAAGTCCAATTCGATCAGTGGAGCCGCGTTGGCGCCACGCGAGTCGAGAAGGTACAGCCGTTTTCCGTCGCGGGAGAAACCGACCGGGCTGCTCGTGAGAGCGTCATCGGCATCCCACGACACGAGAGTCCGCCACTCGTCTCCCGGCGCATCGCGAATCAAGAGGTCGAACCCGCCCTCCGGCGTGGAAGCCAGCGCACCTCGCACCTGCATGTCCGCATCCACTACCCAACCCGCTACGTTGCCGGGGTTCTTGGCAAGTAATTCCAGGTTTTTCGTTGTCAGGTCGAGGCGATACACATCGTGGAGGCGTTCGTCCTCTTTGTTCATCGCGATCAGGATCTCGTTGGGGAAGCGCTTGTCGTGGTAGATGATCTGCACCTGCACGCCGTCGTAAGGTGTCAGGTCGTCTTCCTCTCCCGAATCGAGATCCACACTGAAGAGGCGCCAGTTCTCGTCGCCACCGGTGTCCTGCAGGTAGAGCAGGTGCCGACCGTCGTGAGCCCAGAAATGGACCCTAATGCCACGGTCGGTGTCGTGGGTTACGGGACGGTAGTCGTCCTCGCCGACGGTGCCCACCCACACGTTCAACACGTCGTCAACCGGAGCGAGGTATGCCATCCTCTTTCCGTCCGGGGAAATCAGGGGTGTCGCCCGGTCGGGGTTTCCGAATAACACTTCACGCGGGATGAGTGGAACATTGGATGAGTTTGTCATTGTGGGTATCTCTTTGATCGCTTGCTCTTGTTTACGTAAGTCGTGCGACGCTGCTACGTCTTTTGAAGTATACCGCGTAAGCGAATGCGTTCAGAATAACCACGAGAGTGCCGAAGGCCAGTTGCATACTAAAGGTGAGCCGCTCCGGGTAAATCACCGGGATCAGGTAGTGATCAATGAATCCACCTTGGTATCCGGCTCCGCCCGCGAGCGCTCGCAGCTTGTTCTCGAAAGGTGTCAACGGGCAGATCCACCCGGCGAACTCGATGAGCGCGCCCCAGATAGCTGCGGGTACGTGAAACCACGCCACTCTCCGCCAACGCCAAGCGAAGAACCCGCCGCAGCAAACGAAGAATATGAACGCGAGGTGAATCAGGACGACGGCGTCAGCCGCCAGACGGAATAGCATCCTCAGAACCTACGACTTTGTCCATCACGACGGCGGCGGCGAGGATGCCGGCAACGTTTGTCGTGGTGCGCGCCATGTCGGGAATCCGATCGACACCCAAGAGTATGCCCAAGCCGTCGAGAGGCACACCAACGCTGCCCAAGGCCGGAGCGAGGCTGAATACGCCTCCAGCCGGAATGCCAGCCACGGTGAACGATACGATAAACGTTGCGAGCAACGCGCCGCCGATTCCCGCTGCCACAAGCGGTGCACCAAACAACCATGCCAAGAACACCACTCCGGCGCCCTGAAACAGAGCTGTTCCGGCTCGGCCGATCCCGGCTCCCAGGGGAATCACGAAACTCGTCACCGCGCGTGAAAGCTCTAGTTCCTTCTCCGCCGCTTCCAGCATCGCAGGGACGGTTGCGGCAGTACTCGAGGTCGTGGCCGCGATGATCAGAGGGTTTACGCTCGCCTTTAGAAACAGCCCCACTCGCATGCCGCCGAGCAACCTCACGAGCGGCAAATAAACGAGGCCGATGAAGATTGTGAGCCCCACGAACACTGCGAGTATGAATGCGCCGAGGCTTTGCAGCATGGCCCACCCGGTTCGAGCGGTTACCGGCGCGGCGAGCGCAAACACGCCCACAGGTGCTAACCAGAGGATCCAGTGAACGAGGTTCACGAGCGCAGCGGTTATTGCGTTCGCCAATGACAGCAGCCTATCGCGTTCGTCTGCCGGCAAAGCACCGGTCGCGGCCGCCAAGAATATGGTGAACACGATGAGTGGCAGCAGCGTTCCTTCGGCTGCGGCTTCAAATGGGTTCGTTGGAATGAGACTCAGCAAAAACTCGACTATCCCTGGCAGAACGGGGGCTTCTGCCGAGGCCGGTGTGATCGCTTGTGCGGCCGCTTCGTTCGCCAACGGTAGGAACAACTGCATGACTCCCATGCCGATCAGAATCCCGACAGCGCTCGTCGCCGCGAAAAACAGGAGCGTCAGAAGCCCTAGCTGTCCGAGTTTCCGGAGGTCACCTAAAGTTCCGACTCCGACGAAGATGATCACCACGATCAATGGGATGACGACCATCTTGAGAAGGTTCACGAACGCCGTTCCGATTGGCTCGATACCGATGGCAAAGGCCAGCAGAAACTCGGATCCGGTCAGCGCCGCCACTAGTCCGAGCAAAAGGCCTCCGGCGAGACCGATGGCGACCCAGGCGTAGAGTTTCATCCTTGTCTACTCTCCAACCTCTGCTCGATCCGATCGACGACGACTGTGGCGGTGAGTGTCCCCGTCACGTTCGTGGCGGTTCGCGCCATGTCTGGCACGCGATCGACACCGAGGAGCACCGCAAGTCCGTCAATCGGGATGCCAACTGTTCCAAGTGCCGGGACCATGCTCAGCACACTGCCTCCCGGTACGCTAGCGACAGTGAATGAAACAATGAAAGTCGCAAGCACTGCTCCGCCGACCCCTGATGCGGCTAGAGACACGCTGTAGAGCCATGCCAAGAAGACGATACCTGCACCCTGAAAGAGTGCGGCTCCACCGCGCCCCAGAGCGGCGCCCAGCGGAATCACGAAACTCGCAACGGGGGGGGAGACCTGGAGGTCAGTTTTGGCCGCCTCGAGCATTGCGGGGACCGTGGCAGGCGAAGATGTCGTTGCGGCCGCGATTGCTTGGGGCGTCAGACAGCCCTTGAGGAACTTCCCAACCGGCATGCCAGCCAAGAATTTCACCGCTGGGACGTACACCAGCGCAATGTAGACGACGAGGCCTACCACGACGGCCAGCACAAAGGCCAATAGACTCTGCAACATGGCCCATCCAGCTCGTGCTGTGACAGGCGCGGCCAGAGCGAAGACACCGATCGGGGCCACCCAAAGAATCCAATTCACGAGTTTGACGAGGGCGGCCGCGACTGCACTCGCGAGCGTGAGCAGGCGGTCGCGGTCGTCTTCTGGCAATACACCGGCAGCAGCACCAAACAACACGATGAAAACGATCAGTGGGAGCAACGTGCCTTCGGCTGCCGCTTGGAATGGATTGGTGGGTATGAGGCTCAGCAGGAACTCAACGATGTTGGGGAAAGCGGGGGCTTCCACCGTGGAGGTAACGGCGTCTGCCGCCGCTTCGCTAGCAAGCGGCAGCAACACCTTCATTGAACCCATGCCCATCAACACACCAATCACCGCAGCCACGGCGAAGAAGATCATGGTGACGGCACCCATCCGGCCTAGCTTCCTAAGGTCGCCTAGCGACGCGACGCCGACGAATATCACTGCGGCGACTAGAGGGATCACAACCATCTTCAACAGGTTCACGAACGCCGTTCCGAAGGGTTCAACCGAGTTGGCAATCCACATCAGGAATGGCGACTCGGTAGCGGAGGCCGCCAGACCCAACAGCAAGCCGGCTACGAGCCCCAGTGCGATCGCAATGTGTAGTTTCACCGTCAGTCTCCGAACCTGGCTCTGTTCTCCTTCAGCAGCTTCGACGCGATGACGCCGCGTTGCACCTCATTGGTGCCCTCGTAGATCTGCGTGATCTTCGCGTCTCTCATCAACTTCTCGACCGGGTACTCCTTCATGTACCCGTAGCCGCCGAATATCTGCACCGCTTCTGTCGTGACATTCATTGCGGCATCCGACGCGAACGTCTTGCAGATCGCGGACGCCTTGGAAATGTCTTTCACACCTGCATCGATAGCGCGGGCGGCCGAGTAAATGAGCGCACGCGCGGCCTCCACCTGAATGGCCATGTCCGCAAGTTTGAACTGCAGCCCTTGAAATGATGAAATCGGGCGACGAAACTGGCGTCTAATGCGCGCGTAGTGCGCAGCCTCGTCTAGCGCTCTCTGGGCAATCCCCACCGCTTGCGCCGCCACCCCGGGCCGCGACTGGTCGAACGTCCTCATGGCAACCATGAAGCCGAGACCTTCCCGTCCCAAGAGGTTTTCTTTCGGCACGCGTACGTTGTTCAAAATCACTTCGCGCGTGGTCGAGCCGCGTATGCCAAGCTTATTTTCTTTCTTGCCGAAACTAACACCAGGCATGCTCTTATCTACTACGAAAGCACTCGCGCCTCTTGCACCCTTGTCTTTGTCCGTCATAGCAATAACGGTGTATATGTCGGCTTCACCGCCATTGGTGATCCACTGTTTGGTGCCGTTCAACACATAGAAATCGCCATCTTTGTCGGCAGACGTGCGGATGTTACCGGCGTCGGAACCGGCGTCCGCCTCAGTGATCGCGAATGCGGCCAAAGTCTTTCCGGCCGCTATCTCCGGCAGGTACCGGGACTTCTGTTCTTCGTTGCCGTACAGGAGAATCGGTTCTGTGCCGAGACCAGTGCCTCCGAAAGCAAGCGCGATTCCTCCGCACCCCCAAGAAAGCGCCTCCGTCACCAGCGCCATCTCCATTACACCACCACCCATTCCGCCATACTCTTCGGGAATGAAGACGCCGAATACGTCTGCTTGGGCCAACATTCTGACGATGTCCCATGGGAACTCGCCCGATTCATCGTATTTGGCGGCAATCGGTTTGATCTGCTCCTCGGCGATCTGGTCGCAGAGGTGTTTGATCATCTGTTGTTCGTCAGTCAGCAAGTAATCCATATGCGGACCCCGTTACTTCCCACGATATGGTTGCGGAAATTCTACTCGGCCGCTTGGATCCCTCTAGCTGCGCATCTGCCTGAACGTTGCCAGCTCCTCTTCGAGCTGATCCAAGCGCTGGTTTACTGGATTGGAACCCGGCTGCGACGCGTCCAACACGACACCTCGTTGTTCCAGCAGCGTTTCGACCAAGACATCTGTGTAACCAACAACAGCGTGCGCAATGCCTCGGTCGAGAGAGCGATTGAGACGGACTACTGCAGCCATGAGCTGTCTGGCGGGCAAAGCGGCAATCACATCGGAGAGGTTGTGAATCAACAGCTCCCTAAGGTGCTGGATCTCTTCTACGACTTCTCCGGCCGCCAACCCCCTTGCGGCAGCGGTCCGCCCGTATGCGTCGCACGAGTCGAACCATAGCTCTTCGATCTGTCGCCGGAGAGGCCCAGCCATTTCAATTACGATGTCGAGCAATAGGGCGAGTTGGCGCTCGATGAGCGGCCTGTCTACCACAGGAACCTGGCTCATGCGCCGCATCAGCCAATCTGCCCACTGTACAATCAGGTCGTCGCGTTTTTCTTCCAGCGAACGGCCGATGGCGGCCAGGGCCGGTTTGGTTGGACGTGCGGCTAAACCCATCTAAGTTCGATGTCCAGAGTAGGTGGACCAGAAAGCTAACCTGTGTTCCCGTGGGAGGTCAAAACGCCCAATGTCTACAGCCAGGACCGAGAAGTTCGAGTTGATTGGTGCCGATGGAGGGCCACTGCGCGGAGACGTGAGAACCGCGGGCGACGGCAGCGGCCGGCCGGCGGTGGTACTCTGCCACGGCTTCAAGGGGGCCAAGGACTGGGGGTTTTTCCCGCAGCTCGCCGAGAGGCTAGCGCGTGCCGGAATGACCGCCATATCGTTCAATTTTTCTGGCAGTGGCGTGGGTGCAGACGGTGACGGATTCGCAGAGCCGGAGCGGTTCGCACGTAGCACATTCTCAAATGACTTGAAGGATGTCGATACGGTCTGCAAGGCGCTTTCCAAAGGTGCACTAGTAGAAGGGCTGGTGGCATTGCCCACGTACGGGCTGTACGGTTACAGCAGGGGGGGCGGAGCGGCCGTACTCCACGCGGCAGAAAACCCAGCGGTGATGTCGCTTGTGACCTGGGCGGCGATATCGCATGTGAACCGATGGGATTCCGAGACCTTGGACGAGTGGCGCGAAAGCGGTGTTCGCGTACCTCCCGGGGAAAACAATGGGGACCAACTGGTTTTCGGTACGGAGATGCTCGATAACATACAGATGCACGCGGAATTCTTGGATATAACAAGCGCGGCGAGCCGTGTAGGTGCGCCGTGGCTGATTCTCCATGGGAAGGCCGACGATTTCGTTCCGGTGTCGGAGGGGGAGCAGCTCCAAGGAGCCGCAACCCTTACGGATGCGTCATTGAGAGTATTTGATGGTGGCAATCACACGTTCAGCGCGGTGGGGCAGCTGGACTATGCTCTGGATCAAACGCTGGGTTGGTTCTCGAGGCACCTGTTCTGACAAAGGGCCCCGCAAGGGGCCCTAGTCCTGGGGCTCACATGCCGGCTGCGTAGAGCCGGTCTACATCGATTGTTTTTCTTCGAAGTGCGCGTTTACGGGGTTCGAGGCGACCGCGCCGCAGAAACAATCCGGCCGCCGCAACGGTCACCAAAGCAAATAGCCCGACACTCAGATTCTTAATGGGTACCTCCGCTTGTCCGTTCTGTTAAGGTTCAAAGTGCTGCCCAGCTATGCCACTAATATATTGATGTGTGCAAGTCCCTGGCTCCCAACAGGTTCACTGCCGGTCTACTACTAACACAGGGTCAAGATAGTTCCACATCGAAACATGAGCTGAGGCATCGATTGACAACTCTAAGAACCGTCAGGCACAGCCTTTCTACGCACACACCACGGCAACTCGAAGATGTGGGAGATGGAGAAGCTGCCGTGGCGGCAGTTTTGGCCGACTGCGGTACGGGTGAACCGGATATCTTGCTGATCAAGAGGGCTCAACGAGATGACGATCCATGGTCAGGGCAAATGGCGTTTCCGGGAGGTAGGCGCGAATCACTGGATGGCGATCTCATCGAAACCGCGAGCAGAGAGACGCTCGAGGAGACAGGGATAGAGTTACACAACGCGGAGGTTCTGGGGCAATTGGACGATATCCGTCCTCTAGGACCGGGTTTGCCGAGACTCGTCGTGCGCCCCTTCGTCTTTCTGGTTGCAGACAAGCCCGAAGTGGTGCCAAATGAAGAGGTTGACCTGCATCTGTGGGTGCGGTTCTCGGACCTTCCTCAGCAGGCGAGTTCCTCGCAAGTGACGGTGGCGGACACCGTTATCAACGTGCCGGCTTTCTTGGTCGGACCACATGTCGTGTGGGGATTAACTGAACGTATCCTCAACTCATTCATTGAGTTATGTCGCTGACTCAAGCGGCGACTCTTGCTGAATCCAGCGATAAAACCGAAATTTAGGCGAGCATAATTTTGGAGACGCCTGTTGAGTCTAACGGTGCAGCCCTCTGGTCTGACGCCATCGGCGGAGGACTATCTCAAGACGATCTATAAGCTCGGGTTGGATGGAAACCCGGCTCAGACTAGCGCAATAGCCGAGCGGCTCCGTGTGGCGCCACCCTCGGTTAGCGGGATGTTGAAGAGGCTGGCCGAGTCCGGTCTGGTAGAGCATGTGCCGTATCACGGTGTGACGCTCACTCGCGTGGGGCACCGTGCAGCTCTGCATGTGATCCGAAGGCATCGGGTGCTCGAGACATACTTGGCCACGAAGCTGGGATACGATTGGGATTCCGTGCATGAGGAAGCCGAGCGACTCGAGCACGCTGCGTCCGATGAGTTGATCGAGCGTATGGTGATGGCATTGGGAAACCCTCAATACCACCCGCATGGCGCGCCGATTCCAACCAAAGACGGTACAGTGGAAACCCCTGAGTGTGTGCCGCTGACTGACATCGGTGTTGGCGAGTTGGTCGAACTGAAGATGGTCAGTGACAAAAACCCCGAGCGGCTCCGTTTTCTGTCGTCGTTGGAACTGAAACCGGGAGTCTCTTTCAAGGTGCTGAGCCGCCAGGCGTTTCAGGGGCCCATAAACATCAAGATCGCCGGAACTCCTGGACGCGAGCATGTCATCGGGTACGACCTGGCGCGCTCGCTCTTCTGCGACGTTTTGGGCAACACCGCGGGTTGAGTTAGCCTACTGCGTTTCCGCCACGTCCCCGTCGTTGGGCAATCCGATCGGTCTTTCACTCTTCCTATGCTTGGATTGTTCCAGGCCTCTCAGAATCCCAGCCAACCTCCTGTCTCGGGCGGGGCGAATCTTTGCGATCGTGTCTCGGTAAGCGCGGTCGATTGCGTGCACTAGCTTGTGTTGTTGGTCGGGGTCCAATCGCGACCAACTCGCGAGATCTGCCCAAGTGGTCTCGTAGGTGTGCAGAACGCGTTGCAGGTAGCCCTCCAACCCCTGCTTCCCAGAAGCCAGGCTGTACGAAAGGTGAGGCCCCGCCGCGGCCCAACCGAGTGCAGGGCCGAGTGAGACCGCACGATCTAGGTCGTCGACGTCAATAACGCCGGACAATACCAAATTGATCGCTTCGCGCCACACTGCGGCCGCGATTCGGTCGGCCACGTTGCCCGGTACTTGTTTCTTGACAATCACCGGTATGCGCCTCAGCGCTCTCAACCACCCCTTGAGTAGTTCGATTAGCGCCGCGTCCGTACTGGGGCTTGGAGCCAACTCTACGAGTGGTATCAGTTCCACAGGGTGGATCGGGTGTGCAACGAGACAACGCTCCTGGCGGAGGCAGCGGGCTGCGACGTCTTTGGACGCAAAGCTGGCTGAGGAACTGCTGACTATCCTCGCCTTGCCCGCAACGGATTCGATGCTTTCGAACAGCTTTTGCTTGACGCGGAGATCCTCTCGAACAGCCTCTATTACCCAGATGGCATCGCCGCACGCTTGGAGCAGGCTGCGTCCAACCTTCAGAAATTTGATCCCCAACTCGACGTCAACCGCTGAGGCACGCTGAAGTTCAATGAGTGAGCGTGCTCGAGCCGAAACATCTCCTGGGGCTTCATGAAGCGAGTGGGCCTCATTGTCGTATATGGCTACCGGCCATCCCGCGGCCACGCACAAGGCTGCCCAACCGCGACCCGCTTCGCCCATTCCAATGACCGCGACCTTGACCTGTCCAGCCGTCATAAAATTCCTCCGGGTTTTTACCCATCCTACCATGCGGTTATTTCCGCACCTGCGCAACCACCGGCTTGTCGCTGCGCGGTTCACACGAGTGACAATGTTTCAAACAACGATGCAAATCGTGTGCTTACACTGGCGGGCAAACGCGTTTAGGCCTAACCTTGATGACAACTCGAACGAGGGGTGTTAGTGGCGGACTGGAAAGAGTTGAGGACCGTCTACAGCGGGATGATTGAGCAATTTGGGAAGGCGTGGGAACAAGGGTTGCCGGAAGAGATCACCGAGGTGTTCTCTGACGATGCGGTGTTCATGGCGTCTCCGTTCGACGAGCCTCTCAGGGGCAAAGTGGCAATCTCGGAGTATTGGAAAGACGTTCCTGTCGAGCAGGCGGAGGTCCAGTTCCGCTTTGGTGAGATCTTTGCTGCTGGTCCCTGGTTTTCCACCGAGTACAAATGCACCTTCCGTCGCCGCAGGACCGGGCAGATGATAGACGTTCGTGGTTCACTTTTTTGTGAGACGGAAGAGGGCAAGATTACCGAGATGCGCATGTACTGGCATCGAACGGCAGTCTGACCGCAAGCACGTGATCGCGAACCTCAAACTGGGCATGCAGGGTTGGCACCATGAGGAGTGGGTTGGTCGTGCGTACCCAACCAACATCCCCTCCTCTCGCTGGCTCAACCAGTACTCGACGCGTTTTCCTGCAGTCGAAATTGACGACACCTTTTACGGGTTGCCTCCGGAACCGGTGGTGCGTCACTGGCGCGCGAGCGTCGAGTCGGAGTTTACCTTTTCGCCCAAAGTGCCTCAGCAGATCACTCACGAGCAACGTTTTGCTCCGGGTGGAGGTCTGCTGAAGAGGTTCCTGAACCGTATATCATTGTTGGGAGAGACTCTGGGGCCCCTTCTGCTGATTGCTCCAGCAGGTTTTCGCAGGGACGAAGAGAACGATGCTACGCTCCGCAGGTTCATCGCCAATCTGCCATCTGATTTCAGCTGGGCGTTGGAATTGAAACATTGGGGCTGGTGCACGTACGAAATTCACGAACTGCTAGCTAGCAGAAACGTGGCCTTCGTTACCGGGACGAGCCGTTGGATTCCCGCGACACACATGACGCAATTGACGGAAAGGCCGAGTGCGGATTTTGCGTATGTAAGGTGGAACACTGCGCCCAATCAAAGACCGCCTGCGGAGGGTGACGTGATCGCGGACGCAGCGACCGCACACTTGGAGGTAACGTTGGAGCGCCTCTGTGGACAGGTTGATGGTGTGTACGGATATTTCCACACGCGGGCGTTTGGGGATGGCTTGCGGACTGCCAATGATCTGCAATACACTATGGACCAAAGTCGACCTGAAGCATCGGTCTGAGAAATACCGAGCTGTGCGCTAGGAAGGTGGACCGAATGGCGAAGTGCAAGATTCTATTCGTGGACGATGACGAGAGCATCCTAAACGCTCTGGGCAGATACTACGAAAAGATGGGTCATGAGGTCCACAAGGCTGGCTCGGGTAGAGAAGGTATCGCCGTTCACGAGCGGGTTCGTCCCGACGTGACGATTCTCGATGTGTTCATGCCTGAGATGTCGGGAATGGAAGTGTTGGAGGTACTTCGAAAGCGTGAAGCAGTAGTGATCATGCTCACGGGTCAGGGCGAGATCGAGATTGCGGTGAAGGCGATGCAGCTTGGAGCAGAGAATTTTCTGACCAAGCCGGTCGACATGGATCATCTAACAGCGTCAATCGAGAAAGCTGCAGAGAAGGCGATTCTTCGCACAGAAAATGTCGAACTCAAAAGACGCCTTCACCCGAGCATGAAGAAACAAATAGTGCGAGCGGCGCTATTCGCTCTGCTGGTTGTAGCTTCTGCCATAGTCGGTAGAATGATAGGTGGAGCCACCGAACGGGAGGATCCGCGTGCTGTGATCCCCGTTCCGCTGGACACTGGCGGTACCGCCGACAGCAGATCCGATTCACCTTCGCCACCCAATAGCAACGAGTAGTAGAGTTGACATGACGGTCCGTGTTGCCGCAGCTCAAATACGTCCCGACAAGGCGAATTACGCCGAGAACCTGAAGCGCGTTGGTAGTGTGCTCGGCGCCGTTGCGAACTGGGAGTCTCCTCCCGATCTAGTGGTGTTTCCTGAGACGATTTTGTCGGGACTGTCCGTCGAGGGCGGCGTACGTGAAAACGCGGTCAACGCAGGAGACCTCCTCAGCGACCTCGCCGCGATGCATGCGGCTATCGGTGCAGCACCCGTCGACGTCGTTGTTGGGTTCTACGAGGAATTCCAGAACCGCTACTTCAATTCAGCGGCCTACTTCACACTCGGTGGCACCGAGCCGCTGATTCGCCACGTGCACCGCAAGGTGTTCCTCCCGACGTACGGAGTATTCGACGAGAAGCGCTTCGTGAGTCACGGACCAGCGGTGAACACTTTTGATACCGCCTGGGGGCGAGCGGCCATCCTGATCTGCGAAGACGCCTGGCACTCGATCACCGGCGCCATTGCGGCTCTTGATGGAGCTCAGGCGATCTTGGTCCCCTCCGCGGCACCGGCGAGAGGAATCGGACCGGATCCGGGCGCGCGCGATTCGGGTGCGGCGCGGCCGGCGAGCTCGCGGGCCTGGGAGCGCATGATATGTCGCATTGCTGAGGAGCACGGTGTATATGTGGTGGTTGCCCAGCCGGTAGGGTTTGAGGGCGGGAAAGCGTTTCAAGGTGGCTCGGCAATCGTGGCGCCGGGAGGAGACGTGGTGGTTTGCGCGCCTGTCTTCGAAGATGCCCTGATCGTATCCGACTTGGATTTCGACGCCATATCACGAGCCCGTTCGAAGGATCACACTCTGGGTGACTTGGAAGTGCAGCTGTGGAGCGTTTTGGAGTCCTCCGGCAAGAAGCCCCATGCCGTGGAGTTCGCTGCCGCCGACGGTAAGGAAATCCCGCGAGCACCGTCGCCTGGCGAATACGATGTGCTCGAGAACTCCGACACTCCCGATCCACTCGCCATCGAACCGGCATTGGCGGCAAGGTGGCTCGAAGCCTTCATAGAGGACGAAGTCGTGCGCAGGCGGGGTTTCGAAAAGGTCGTGATCGGTCTCTCTGGCGGCGTCGACAGCTCGCTGACCGCAACGCTGGCCGCGCGAGCGCTGGGGCCGGACAACGTAGTTGGGGTCCGAATGCCGTACAGGACCTCGAGCGCCGACAGCTTGGAGCATGCGGCGATCCTCGGGCAACAGCTGGGCATTCGCTTGGAAACCGTGAACATATCGGCGGCAGTTGACGCATACCTCGCTACGGTCGACGATGAGGCGGATGGGACGCGCAAGGGCAACGTGATGGCGCGGATGCGGATGATCACACTGTTCGATCTGGCGGCGAAATACGGCGCCTTGCCGCTCGGGTCGGGTAACAAGACGGAACGACTGTTCGGGTATTTCACCTGGCACGGCGACGACTCGCCGCCAATCAACCCACTGGGAGATCTCTACAAGACGCAGGTTTGGGAGCTGGCTCGCTATCTTGGTGTGCCCGACGAGATCGTTACCAAACCGCCATCGGCCGACCTGATCGTAGGTCAGACGGACGAGGCCGATCTGGGTATTTCTTACGCGCGGGCGGACGGCATTCTCCATTGGCTGTTGGGCGGCTATCGACCGGAGCAGATTGTCGCAATGGGGTTTGACTCAGATGAAGTCGAGTTGGTGAATGTTCGTCTGAACCAAACACATTGGAAACGCCACCTGCCTACCGTTGCAATGGTCAGCCACACCGCTATCGGAGAATCTTACTTGCGGCCGGTGGACTACTGACCGCCGAGTTCAGGTTCAGGTTACCTTTCACACAACTAGAACCGTCTGCGTCGCCTGATTCTGTTGTCTCGCTGGAGCAGACTTGTGCATGCTCACGCAGGCCGATTCGGGATGGTGCAGTGGAAGGTGATAATGTCAGAGTCGTCGTTACGCTACTTCACACTCGAGGAGGCAAACGCCACCCTCCCATACGTCCGTTCAATCGTGACGGATGTTGTGGCGGCTTACGAGGAGTGGAAGGAGCATGTTGCTCAATACGAGGTGATGGCTGCGAACAGCCGCTCCGTGGAAGGTGAGACCGATGCTCAGGTCACACTGCAGGCCGAGGTCGAACGGATTGCCAAGCTAATTGGAGGGTACCTCAGTGAGCTAGAGACAGTGGGGTGCACCTTCAAGGGTCTCGATGACGGTCTCGTTGACTTCCTCTCGGTCAGAGATGGAAGAGACGTGTTCCTCTGCTGGAAACTAGGCGAGCCGGAGATCACTCACTGGCACAAGCTGGATGCGGGATTTGCCGGACGGCAAATCCTCACTCCTGAATTCGTTGGCGAGGAATCGCGCTGAAGTGCTGATCATTCGGTTCATCCACTACCTCGGGGTAACGATGTGGATTGGTGGTTGGCTGGCGGCGGTGTTGATGTCGAGCGGCGTCCGTGGTGAATCCCCGCAGGTTCGGGTGAGAGTGGCGGCGCTCGTTGCGAGAGTACAAACGGTGCTCGTCGGTCCCGGTGCCTTGATCACCGTGGGGTCTGGCATACTGTGGACTATGGCGCTCGCGGGCGGCGGAGCCGTCGAAAACCGGGTTGCCCCGATCGGCACATCGGTAATGACCGGCGCCGGGATATTGGGCGGCATTCTGATTGCCGTGCTGGCCATTCCGTCCGCGCTCAAGCTGAAAGCCGTTTCGGTGTCCAGCAACGACGGTCGTGTTTTGCCGGTGTTCGAGCGACAGGAGAGGCGCTTGAACGTCGTGTCCGCCGTCGCCGGTGTTTGCGCATTGATATCACTGTTTGCATCAGTCTTGGCTCCATGACCGAAACGGTTCCTGACGGAAGCTTGTCTGCTTCATCGTCCTTGGTACTTGTGTTGGCTTCACATGAACAATGGGAACAATTCCTTGATTGTTGAGGCTATTTGATGGCTCAGCGTTGGCGACTGACTGGCTCGTATACCACTCTCGAGACACCCCGCTCCTACCCCGACATTCGCCAGATCGTCGGGCGCGCTACGCTGCGCGCGGCGAGTCATGTGGGCCGAGTCTCGTTTCTTGTGTGGCAACTTGTCCGCGGGCTGCCTGAATGGCGCGTGTGGGTTCCAAGAGCAGCGGAGCAGGGAGTTCACGTGGGCTACGGTTCGCTGTTCATTATTGTACTCACGGCAGCCTTTGCGGGTGGCGTGACGTCACTGCAGGCGGGCTACCAATTCACTGCGGGCATTCCCGTCTACTTCGCCGCCGGCGTCATAGTGCAGTCGATCATCTTGGAGTTGGGGCCGGTGCTCACCGCGTTGATCCTGGCCGGGCGGATCGGTGCGCGCTACGCGGCCGAGCTGGGCACGATGCGAGTCACCGAGCAGATCGACGCGCTGGAGAGCCTGGGCCGCTCGTCCGTTTCGCATCTGATTCTGCCTCGAGTCATTGCCGGCACGATCATGCTCCCAGTGCTGGTGGTGGTCGCTAACTCTGTGGGGGTGGGAGCGGGCTGGATCGCCGCAAAGAGTTCGCTGGGTATTTCGAACGCGGACTTCATATACGGAGCCCGGTACTTCTTCAAACCGTTCGATCTGTGGTACTCGATGATAAAGTCTGTCGCGTTCGGCTTGGCCATCACGATCATTCCGTGTTACATGGGCTTCAGCACGAAACAGGGCGCCGAAGGCGTGGGCCGAGCGACCACGGCGGCTGTGGTGAGTTCGTCGGTGTTGATACTGTTTTTGGATGTGGCATTGGCGAAGCTGCTTCTGCAGCAGTGAGGGGATATGATTGAGCTGCGGGACGTAGAAAAACGCTTCGGGAACTTCGTCGTGCTCGACGGTGTGGATTTCACGGTCCAGCGCGGCGAGACCGTTGCCCTGCTCGGTCCATCGGGAGTCGGGAAGAGCGTGCTGCTGAAACACATCAACGGGTTGTTGCACCCCGATGCAGGTGACGTTTCCGTAGATGGGCTGAATGTGAGGCGCCTCAAGGGCAAGGACCTCGCCGAGCTTCGGAGCCGCATTGGGTATGTGTTCCAATTTGGGGCTCTGTTCGACTCGCTGGATGTGTTCGAAAACATCAAGCTAGGGATCACCGACGACGACTGCTCGGCTGATGAGCACTACTGCTGGGACCGAGTGACCGAGTGTCTCGACATGGTAAATCTCCCCCAGAACACCGCGCAGAAGTATCCGGCCGATCTGTCTGGTGGAATGAAAAAGCGCGTCGGACTCGCACGTGCGATCGCAGGGCGTCCCACGTACCTGCTATACGACGAGCCTACATCCGGCCTTGACCCGGTAAACGCCAACATAATCGACGCGCTCGTCGAAAAACTGCAGGATGAACTCCATGCCACCAGCGTAATGGTGACGCACGACGTACGTGGTGCCTTCCGAGTCGCGGACCGGGTGGCACTGTTGTCAGGCGGGAGGATTCATGCCATAGGAACGCCCGAGGAGATGATCGAGAGCAACGACGAGGCTGTGCGCCAATTCCTGGAACGCGACATGGGCGGCGCCTTAACGAAGTCTTGAGAGGTCGAGAGAGATGGACCTGTACTACAAACACGAGATCAGGGTAGGCCTTCTGGTCATTATTGCGGTCGCCGGCTTTTTCGGCGGACTGATGTGGCTCTCCGGTCGCAGCTTCAGCACGGGGCTCATGGAGGTGAATGCCGTGTTCGAGGAGATCGGCACGCTCACTGAAGGCGACCCGATTCAGATCTCCGGTTACATGGTGGGTACCGTTGGAGCCATCGACCTCGAGAACGAGGGCCGCGTGAACGTGCGACTGGACATCGACAGCCGGTTTCAGCCCAAAGCCGATGCGCAGGTGGCCATCAGGGCGCTCGATTTCCTGGGAGCAAAATTCGTGGAGTACAGCCCCGGCACGGCCGCCAGCCTTCTTCCGGAGGGGCAGGCCATTGTGGGTACCAGCAGCGTCGACCTCGCCGAGGTGGCCACTGGGTTAACGGATGACGCCGTGGAAGTGCTGATAGGGGCGCAACGGCTTCTCTCGGAGCGGATGACGGAAGACGTGCACGCGACACTCGCGGCCGTACGGGAAGCGCTCGAGGTGGTGTCGCGCGTGGGTGACGGGCCGCTCGTTGCTGAGGCGAGGAGCTCGATGCAGGCTCTAGAGAGGGTCGCGAGCAGGTTGGACACGACCTTGGCCAACCCGGCGATCACCGAATCGATATCTCAGCTAGATGAACTGACCGAAAACGTCACCGAGATGGCGCAGGGTTTCGCCGGTGCTGCCATGGCGCTCAACACCATGCTCTCGCGCATGAGCGACACCACGGGATCGATCGGCAAGCTCCTGGCCGACACAACCATCCACGGCGATCTGCACGAGCTGCTGGTCTCGCTGCGTAAGCTGATGGACGACATAAGGGAGAACCCGGGGCGTTATACTTTTGTGAGTGTGTTTTAGCCACCCCGGTCTTCCACCCACCCCGGGCGGTACCGCACCACAGCCCCGCTCCGCACGGCGGTACCCTGCACAACCCCGCGCCTCCCCAGGCGGTCAGGCGGTAGGATGGCTCCGTCCGCCCTACCGCCCTACCGCCCTACCGCCCATCTTATTGGCCATGCTCACTCTAACCTTCCTCGGCACTTCCGCCGCCCGGCCCACCGTTGAGCGCGGCCTTACCTCCCTTGCCGTCAAACGCGAGGGTGAAACCCTCATGTTCGACTGTGGCGAGGGAACCCAGCGGCAGATGATGCGGTTTGGAGTGAGCTTCGCCCTATCCGAGATCTTCTTCACTCACTTCCACGCCGATCATTACTTGGGCATCATCGGCCTGCTGCGTACACTGTCACTTCAGGACCGCACGGAGCCCATGTATCTGTACGGCCCGCCGGGGGCGGAGCAGCTGTTGACTGACGCAATCAACCTGAGGGTGGAGCGGACCCCATTTGACGTGGAGATCCGAGAGATACGATCCGGAGATCGATTGGCGAGAGACGAATATGACATCGAGGTGTTCGACGTCGAGCATGGTCGTGGGGCGGTCGGATTCGCGCTCAGGGAGCACGAACGCCTGGGCAGGTTCGACCCGGATAAGGCGAGGGAACTCGGCATACCGGAGGGGCCGCTTTGGGGACGTATCCATGCCGGCGAGGCGGTCGAGCTCCCCAATGGCATGCAGGTGAATCCGGGGGAGTTGGTCGGCCCGTCGCGGCCCGGCCGATTGGTAGTGTTCAGCGGCGACACGAGCGGATGCGAAAACGTGGTAAATGCGGCTGAGGGAGCGGACCTGTTGGTGCACGAGGCTACCTTCGGCGAGGAAGAAAAAGACAGGGCGAAGGATACCTCACATTCGACGGCGGTTGAGGCCGCGCAGGTGGCGTTGGCGGCGCGCGCCAAGCGCCTCGTACTTACGCACGTATCTGCCAGGTATTCGGCGAATTCGAAGGCCCTGTTGGAAGAAGCACGATCGGTATTCGCCAACACCATCGTCGCCAAGGATGGAATGGAAATCGAGGTTCCGTTTCCTGACGAGGCCGGCTAGCTTTTAACGCTGTTCTTGCCCCGCTGGGAGTATTGGGCGGGGTGTGGTATCTTGGGGCTGTAGCTCAGCTGGGAGAGCGCCGCGTTCGCAATGCGGAGGTCAGGGGTTCGATCCCCCTCAGCTCCATAGCTGACCGCGAATAGCGGTCAGCCCGGTGCCCCGTGGTGTAACTGGCAACACGTCTGACTCTGGATCAGAAGAGTCCAGGTTCGAGCCCTGGCGGGGCAATCACGCAAAAACAAGAG